>QMCD01000020.1_pt1 | contig 161932 bp, 114 predicted proteins | sample 1821841 | NCBI WGS metagenome assembly QMCD01 (sample SAMN01991225, study PRJNA193472) | Termite gut metagenome, whole genome shotgun sequencing project. | isolation source: worker | host: Macrotermes natalensis
AATGCTATAATGAAAGCTGCCCGTAATGCGGAATATCTGGATAAGATTGATAAGAGCATGGAGCAGGTAAAACAGGGCAAGGTAGTTGTAAAGACAATTGAGAATTTAGAGGAAATGGTAAATGAGTAATCTTACTTTTTCTGATGGTGCATGGGACGACTATTTGTACTGGCAGATGAATGATAAAACCGTAATCCGTAAAATCAATGAGTTATTAAAAGATATTCAGCGGAATGGACTGTCTAAAGGAACAGGCAAGCCCGAACCTCTCAAATATCGCAAAGCATGGAGCAGACGCATTAACCATGAACATAGGTTGGTTTATGACATTGAAGAAAATGGAACGATTTATATATATTCAATTAAAGGTCATTATGAGGACTAGTGCTGATATAAGTTCAAATCCTTTCTCCAGCACTATATCATGATTATCCGGACCCTGTTCCGGTTGGGGATGCTTTTATTGCTTTCCTTCCTGCTTTTCAGCCATTCTTCAAATTCTCTATTTTCATCTGAGCTTTCAAAGCATCTCCGGATTTTGGGGAGTAGACACCGGACGAATGAGTCAATCTGTGCCGATGGGTATGCTCCGCCATCATCTGCTGGGAAAAAGTACTTATGGTCTTTTGCAAACAGCTGCTGTCTTATATCAAATGATTCGTACAATGCCAGCATGTCTTCTGATAGGTTACAGGTATAAATCAGCCGGAATAGAAGTTCTCCCATTATTATAGTGGCGGCACACAGAAATACGAAGATTTGCCGAGTTGCCATACCATAGAAGACGGAACAAGCAAGAGTGTTTAAGAGTCTCTCATCATGGAATGATCTTTCTTACTGCATGTAAAATGCTAATAAATCCCGCACCGCCAGAAGGCGGGGTTTCCCATACATATGAGATGGTGTCATGAGTCATATAAAAAACATCGATTCCATCCAGCAGTTTCTCAAGATATCGTGATTGGACTGTCGGCGCTTTAAGAGTAAATATATAGTAACTTGCATCAATGTATTTGTTATAGGCTCCGGCATCTCTTGCAAACGTATCTTTTTGTGTATTTACATCCCAGCCTCTAAGTCCATGATGGCCATATTTACATACATCATAATAAGACGAAAATAAATCAGCATATTTTTGGGCGGCTTCATTTATTCCGGGTGCATATAAATCCCCCATAAGTATGCATGATCCGAAACCTTGAATGGTAACAATCATAGAGGAGTTATTGAGTGCCGTGCTAGAATCATCTGTTTTGGTGAAGTCTTTGGCTGGACCATAAATATTTATTTTCGTACCATTATAATTAAGAGAAATCTTTTTACCAACCCCAACTCCATATTTGCTTCCCTCAAATGAAGCCAAGGTGGGGACTATATTTTTATTAGTGTAATTGATTTTATTATAATATACGTCATCAACCATGATATCGGGGTCATTTAGAAGTTGGTTAAGACCACCATAATGATCCGGATGATTATGAGTAATTATTATTGCATCAAGCATAATCTCCCTTTCTCCAAAATATTTTTTTAAGAATGTTTTGAGTTTATTATATGAGCTGCTATGGCCGGTATCGACTAAAATGTATAATCCAGAGCAATCAATTAATGTAGCATCGCCAGTACCGTTTTCAGCTGATACATTAATAAAACTAATTTGCATCGGTTTTGTTTTAAAAGAGAAACCAGTCTGAAATAATAGTGAGATCATTAGTAAGATTGAAATAAAAATTTTACATTTTAAAAATTTCATTGCGTTTGTCTCCCAATATTTTTGGAACAGTATCTACCACAAATGTAATAGATTAATAATATAATAATTTTCATGGAAATTCAAGTACTAATTTTGCGGCGACAATGGCCGTTGTTAAAATGATTTCTTGTTTGTCTTATGATGTGAATTTATGAGTGATGTTATGTTCCGGCGTGATGATTAAATATTCAGCTACCGTATTGGAGGCATATTGCTACGTGACAACAATATACTGCAGTCGAGATATGCTTTAAAATCAAGGGCAATCAGAATCATATTAGAATATTTTCGTATTAATAAAGCATTTCATGTATATTACCAATTAAATCAGTGTACACGGTCATATATTATTGTGCTATAATAAAAATGCTTACGCCTATAGATTCTTCAGGCAATTTGAAAAACGAAAAGGAAGAAGCATGAAAAAGAAATTTAGCTGCATATTATTATTGACGGTCTTACTGGTGTCCACGACGGCAGCCTGTAGCAGCGCCACGGAGCCTTCGGCCGCAGAACCGACCGAACAGCCGACGGAAGACCCCGCAGCTGTAGACGCCCAGTCCGACGACGTCCTTACCGAAGCGGTTCCGGAAGAAATCATAATCGAGCTTCGCGTGTTAAACTATGTCGATGTCACTTCAGAAACGGCCCAGGCGGACATGGAAGCGCTATGGGAGGAGTTTGAAGAGGCGAATCCGAATATCAAGATTATCCGGCAAGATGAAGCAGGAGAAGCCTATCATCAGGCAGTTGACAGATATATTGCCGCCAATGAGCTGCCGGATGTCATATACACATGGCCTTCCGGACCTTCCACGCTGCTGCATACCCAGAAACTCTTAAAAGACTTAACGCCTCTGATTGAGCGTGACGGCCTTGCCGACACTTTTTACCCGTCGGCGCTGGATCCGGCCGGACAGGCCGCCGGCTATCAGGCGATGCTCCCGCTCGGCAGCAGCGCAGCCAGTATTTTCATGATCAATCATGAGGTTCTCCGGGCAGTGGGACTGGAACCGGCGCAGACCTATTCCGAACTGGTAGCGCAGGTTCCGATTCTTCGCAGTGCCGGTTATGAGACCGTCCTGATGACGAATCTTTCTGACTGGGTTATGCAGTCCTGCCTCTTCTCGCTGGTCGCCGGCCGGTTCTGCGGGGACGGTTGGGATCAAAAGATCCTGAACGGCGAAGCGTCATTTACCGACCCTGATTTCGTAGCCGCTTTAGGATTTATTGAGCAGATGTATGAAGACGGCGTCATTAGCCGTGATACGCTTGCTTTTGACTATGCCGAGGGTCCGGGGCTTTTTGCCGGCAATACGGCAGCTTACTATATCGACGGCGACTGGTCGGTACAGAACTTCCTGACCGACCCGGCCACCGGCGAGGCTCTGATCAGCGCGGAACGCCAGGCTAATTTTGACATCGGGATTTTCCCGGAGATCGACACAGAAGGTGTGGCCATTCCCGCCGCGGCCAACGCGGCTCAGCTGGAAGCCGGCTGGGGCATCCATGCCGGCCTGGAAGACGATTCTCCCGAATTGGAAGCCGCCTGGACGCTGGTCCAATGGCTGACCGGCAAAGAAGCTCAGGAAATCCTCCTTCGTTCCGGCCAGATCAATGCGCCTTCCCGAAATGACGTCGATCTTGCTTTCCTGTCCCTTGAGCCGCTCCAAATATCGCTGGTCGAGATGCTGAACACTGATTTTGTAGCCACGGCAGTTATCGACGGTGTTTTTCAGGCTTCCGTATACGCGCCGCTCAAGGCCGGCCTCCAGCAGATCGGTCTGGATGAAGCAACCCCGGCAGCGGTGGCTCAGCTTACTCAGGAAGCTTACGAGGCTACGCTTCAATCAGAACTCACTACGCTTCAATCAGAACCCACTACGCTTCATTCGGATCCCAATTCGTAATTGAGATCACACCCTAATCACGAAATAAACAATGACTGCCAGAATCACTGCCATAAACGATAATAACTAAACTGCAGGAGGAGCACTAGATGAAGATAGGCGCTTTGGAAGCCGGCGGCACGAAGATGGTCTGCGCCATAGGCAATGAAAAAGGAGAGATCAAGGAGCGTATTTCGATACCGACAAAGACACCGGCGATCACTTTACCGGCGGTGGCTCAGTGGTTCGGCGAGCGGGACATCGAGGCTCTCGGCATCGGCTGCTTCGGTCCCGTTGATGTCAATAAAAAATCACCTGCTTACGGCTATATCACCAATACCCCGAAGCTTGCGTGGCAGAATACAGATATGGTCGGCTATTTCCGACAGAGGCTTAAGACGCCGGACGGTAAGGAACTGGCCATCGGCTTTGATACCGACGTGAACGCCTCCTGCTTGGGAGAAGCTGGCTGGGGCAGCACCAAGGATGTGGATTCCAGTATCTATATAACGGTCGGAACCGGAGTCGGCGCCGGAATCATGATTGAAAACCGCCTGGTTCATGGGATGATGCATCCGGAAGCCGGGCATATCCTGCTGTGCCGGGATGAAAATGACGACTACCCGGGCAAATGCCCGTTCCACCGCAACTGTCTGGAAGGCCTGGCATCCGGGCCTGCCATCGAAGCCCGCTGGGGAGAAAAAGCCTATCTGCTTCAGGACCGGCCCGAAGTCTGGAAACTGGAAGCCTATTACCTGGCTCAGGCACTGGTGGATTTTATCGTGGTCCTCTCGCCCCAACGGATCGTCCTTGGCGGCGGCGTCATGCACCAGGCCCAGCTCTATCCGCTGATCAGGAAGAAGACCGCCGAGCTGCTGAACGGCTATGTCCAGACTCCCGAATTACAGGATCTGGAGCACTATATTGTCCCCCCGGCTTTACATGATGACCAAGGCATCATGGGCTGCATCCGCCTTGCTATGGAAGGGCAGCCATGACTCCTCAGATAGATTTCAGATAATATTTAACATATCAAAAGGGTAGATGTGTGAGATTTACGAACTTTACCTTACCCACTGTACCTTACGATCAGCAGTTCTACGCTCATAATGTCATTCAGGCGTCCGGTTTTGACGGCCTCTTCCGCCTCGACGCAGGCCACTACGGCCTCACGGAGGTCGGAAGACTTAAATCGGGAAGCCTGGGCAACATATTTTCCTGCAATAAAACCCTGGAGCCCGACCTTAGTCCCGATGGTTTTATTGTCATACCCCTTTTTCTTCAGCTCCTTCACCTGCATCAGAAGGTTGAACTGTCTGGCAATCAGAAAAAGAATCCGCATGGGCGGCTCTTTCAGGGCCAGAAGGTCATAATATAAGCGGAGCGCCTTTTGCTGCTGTTTATCAGCAATGGCATTGATCATGTCAAAAATATGGTTGCTGATCCGTATGGTGCAGATCGCATCAATATCCTGCGCGGTCACGATATCCTGATCCAGACAGAAGCAGACCAGCTTCTCCAGCTCGCCTTTAATATTTTCCATATCTGTACCGGTTTTGCTGATCAGATACAAAGCAGTCTGCTCCGAAATCTGCTTGTTCTCTTTCTTAAGGATCCCGCCAATCCACCGCATCAGGGTCTTTTCGTCCTGTTCGGCAAACTCGGCCGCCCTCCCGGCTTTCTGCACCAGTTTAAACATCTTCCCGCGCTTATCCACTTCCGCTTCCACAAAAATTATATAGGTAGTTACCGGCACGTCCTTCAGATATTCCGCCATCTTTTCATCTGTATTCTTAAAAAGGCCGCTGTTTTCCCAGATAATCACCCGGTGCTCAGCAAAAAAAGGAAGCGTCTCCGCCAGATCGATGATCTCCGGCACCGAAACCCCTTTTCCCTCATAATAACTATCATTCATCCCATCCCCGACACCGGCCAGCAACTGCTTCAGCTTGTCCCGATACTGTCTGCGCAGATAGGTCTCTTCTCCGTATAAAAGAGTAAGCTGTTTTATTTGCCCGGCCTTAATATCTTCATTCAAAGCTTTCATGTTACTGTTACTCCTAATGTCATATGGTAAGTTTTATAGGGGGGGGGAGCCCTCCGGCCTGCAAATTTACAATATCACAACATAAAAACAAAATCAACACAGTTTAAACCTTTGTTTCCCCCCTGGCGAGGATTTTTCAGGACCCAGGAGTTCGGTCCTGAGCCCTCCCTCCTTTTCTCTTTTCTATAAACTTAACGACTCGACAGCGAAAATAATTAAAATCATTTACACCCTCATACAACAATGATATACTATTTTCTTGGGATGCTAACCACAGAAACCAAAATCATACAACAAAGAGGGTATTACCTTGCAGACAAGAGAAAACATCAGAAACATCGCCATTATCGCCCATGTAGATCACGGAAAAACCACCTTGGTCGATGAGCTGTTAAAACAAAGCGGCGTATTTCGGGAAAACCAGGAGGTAGCCGAACGTGTCATGGATTCCAACGACATCGAACGTGAACGCGGCATCACCATCCTGTCCAAAAATACTGCCGTCACCTACCGGGACACCAAGATCAACATCGTCGATACCCCTGGCCACGCCGACTTCGGCGGCGAGGTAGAACGGGTACTTAAGATGGTAAACGGAGTCATCCTGGTCGTGGATGCCTTTGAAGGACCCATGCCCCAGACCAAGTTCGTGCTGCGCAAGGCCTTGGAATTAAAGCTCCCGCTCATCGCCTGCATCAATAAAATCGACCGTCCGGAAGCTCGGCCGGAGGAAGTGATTGACGAGGTCCTGGAACTGCTGCTCGAACTGGAAGCAGAAGAGTCACAGCTGGACTGCCCTTTCATCTTCACCTCCGCCAAGTCAGGCACGGCCTCGCTTGACTGGAATGAAGAAAACGGCGACATGATCCCGCTGTTTGAAACCATCTTGAAACATATCCCGGCCCCTGCCGGCGACCCGGATGCCGGTACACAGGTTCTGATCAGCACTATTGATTACAATGAATATGTCGGGCGCATCGGCGTCGGCAAAGTGGATAACGGCGTGATCCGCGTCAATCAGGAAGTCATGATTGTCAACCACCATGATCCCGACAAACAAAAAAAGGTTAAGGTCAGCAAGTTATACGAGTTCGACGGCCTGAACAAAGTAGAAGTAAAAGAAGCCGAGATCGGCTCCATCGTCGCTATTTCCGGCATTGCCGACATCCATATCGGCGACACCCTGTGTTCACCCGAAAACCCGGTTCCGATCCCGTTTCAGAAGATATCCGAACCCACCATCGCCATGCATTTTATCGTCAATGATTCCCCTTTGGCCGGCCGTGAGGGCCGCTACGTGACCAGCCGTCACCTGCGTGACCGGCTTTTCCGGGAACTGCACACCGACGTTTCCTTGCGGGTGGAAGAAACTGACACCACGGAAGCCTTTAAGGTTTCCGGCCGCGGCGAACTGCATCTCTCGGTGCTGATCGAGAATATGCGCCGCGAAGGATATGAATTTGCCGTCAGCAAGGCCGAGGTACTCTACCGCGAAGATGAGGCGGGTCACCGGCTGGAGCCGATGGAACTGACCTATGTCGACGTTCCCGAAGAATTTACCGGTTCCGTCATCGAGAAGCTCAGCCGGCGAAAAGGCGAGCTCCGCAGCATGGGCGGTATTTCCGGCGGCTATGTCCGCCTTGAGTTCGCGATCCCGTCACGCGGCCTGATCGGCTACCGCGGCGAATTCCTGACTGATACCAAGGGGAACGGCATTATGAACAGCATTTTCGACGGTTACGGTTCTTATAAGGGCGATATCCAGTACCGCAAGCTCGGCTCCCTCATCGCGTTCGAAGCCGGGGAAGCAGTTACCTACGGCCTCTTCAACGCCCAGGAGCGCGGCAGCCTCTTTATCGAGGCCGGCACCAAGGTATATGCCGGCATGGTCGTCGGGGAAAGTGCCAGAGGCGAAGACATCGAGATCAATGTATGTAAGAAGAAGCAGCTGACCAACACCCGCGCATCGGGCTCCGACGAGGCCCTGCGCCTGACCTCTCCTAAAGTGCTCAGCCTGGAGCAGGCGCTGGAATTTATCGATACCGACGAACTCTTGGAGGTGACCCCGGCATCGCTGCGGATCCGCAAAAAGATCCTTGATCCCACAGCGCGGCGGAGGCTGGGAAAATAATAAAGCGGGATGCGCCCGGATTTACAGCGGAAACTGCACTTTGTGCCGTAAATCCGGCGCGGGAAATGTTGCATCAGCGTTTCCCTGACTATAATTTCAGCAGTCTCTGGGCAATCTGAAAATAAACAATCAGCGACAACGGATCCACCAGCGTCGTAATAAACGGGCTGGCCACAATAGCCGGATCAAGTCCGATCCTTTTGGCCAGCACCGGCAGGGTGCAGCCGATGGTTTTCGCCAATATTACCGTCACCAGCAGCGTGGCACATACCGACAGCGCAATCAGCACCCCTACCTTATCAAATATCATCATCTTAAGGAAATAAACTGTCGCCAGGGTTAAGCCGCAGCATACCGACACCATGATCTCTTTTCCCCATATCTTCGGGATATTACGGTACTCGATTTCACCCAAAGAAAGGCCGCGGATAACCGTTACACTGGACTGGCCGCCGGCATTGCCGCCGGTATTCATCAGCATCGGGATAAAAGCGATCAGGATCGGGACAAGGCTCAGCGAATCCTCAAAAGAGGTAATGATGTTGCCGGTAAAAGTAGCCGAGAGCATCATCAGCAGCAGCCAGGGGATCCGGCTCTTCCAGGTCTCAAAGATACCGGTCTTAAAGTACGGTTTATCGGTAGGCAGGATGGCTGCCATCTTTTCAATATCTTCCGTCGTTTCTTCTTCCAGGATATCCACGACGTCATCCACGGTGATGATGCCCACCAGCCGGTTTTCATTGTCTACGACCGGCATGGCGATAAAGTCGTATTTGGAAAACTGTCTGGCCACCTCTTCCTGGTCCATCAGGGTGTTGACATAGATCACGTTATCATTCATGATGTCACGGATGACGGCGTCATCCGGGCTGATCAGCAGATGGTGCAGCAAAACATCCCCGACCAGCATCCGCTTCGGGTCCAGGACATAACAGATATTGATGGTTTCCCGATCCACGCCGATCTTGCGGATCCGCGCCACGGCATCCGCCACCGTCATATCTTCTTTCAGATCGACATACTCGACCGTCATGATGCTGCCGGCGGAATACTCCGGATAACGCAGCAGATGGTTGATGTCCCGGCGTGTTTCCGCATTGGCATTGGCCAACAGCCTTTTGACGATGTTGGCAGGCATTTCCTCTAAGAAATCCACCGCATCGTCAGCCATCAGATGGTTGATGATATTAGCGGCTTCCCGGTCGGACAGCGAGGTGATGATATACTGCTGGTCGTCGACCTCCAGATAGGAAAAAACGTCGGCAGCCATGCTTTTTGGCAGGATCCGGAACGTTTTAAGCTGTTCTTCTTCTTCCAGTTCCCCCATGACAGAGGCGACATCGGCGATATTCATATCCGCAAGCCGCTGACGAAGCCGCGTATACTGATTAGTATCCAGCAGTTCTTTGATTTCGTCCAGTACTTTTGTTTCGTCCATAGCAATTCTCCTTGTCTGTGATTTTTATGTCCCTACATGGGAGGGGGATGTCTAAACTTGACGGTGCGCTCTGCTTCATAAAAACCACCTCCTTTCCAGAATTGCTTGGTATCGGATTCTTTATTCCTGTCAATTGCTACTATCTAAATTTAGCTTATATTAGAATGATTTGTCAACTGCATACTGATGTGAATTATTTTCGCTGTAAGCTGTTTTCGCTGAAATTAAGGCCATTTACCGATTCGTTCCCCGCCACTCCGCCAGCCAGAAGAGATGATTTTCATTTTTCTGGACAAAGGGCGAAACAAACTGGCTTAATTCAATCGTTCGTTGACCTTTGTCCATAAAAATGAAAACACTTTCTGTCTGGACATGGGCGTGCTTTGCTTATCCATAAAGCTATGGAGCCGGAACCGGAGCCGATGAGGCCCGGGCAATCTGACGATGACCGCGTAGCGTCAAATTCTTCTTTGCATTGGAAGGCATCAAACGGAATATAGGCGACCTGGGATCCCATAGCATAAGAGGCAAGTTCGTAAGTGTCATAGGTAATATGGATGCCCTCTTCTCCTAAGGAGAAGCGTCCGTTTTTTCACAGCTTCCACGGCTTACTCCAGACTGCCACAGCAGTCGATGTATTTTTATTCAGTAAGGCACATACTGTTCACCGGTGACCGATATGACGGCCCGGGCCTGTACCGCCTCGGTAATGGCTTTGATCACGGCATCGGTATCTTCGCGGGGAACCATAATATCCATCTCGGCTTTTTCCAGGTAACGCGACTGGAGCTGGGGGATGTTTTCCTTACCTAATAAATACTGGATTTTCCCCACGTCGGCATATTCCATCCGGACAGTCAGGCCACAGCAGTAACGCATCTGGATAACAGCCGTATTTCCGATGGCGGCCTGCACGGCCTGGGTATAGGCCCGGATCAGTCCTCCGGTTCCCAGCAGCGTTCCGCCAAAATACCGGGTTACCACCGCCGCAATAAAAGTCAACCCGGTACCGCGCAGAACCTCCAGGATCGGCTTCCCCGCAGTTCCCTGCGGCTCCCCGTCATCACTGAAACGCATCATTTCACTGCGTCTTCCGATGATAAAAGCATAACAGTTATGGCGGGCATCCCAGTATTTTTTCTTAGTTTCTTCAATAAAACGCAGGGCTTCTTCCTCGGCCTGCACCGGGATTACGGTAGCTATAAAGCGGGATTTTTTTTCCGTGATTTCGCCGCTGCCGCTTTCCGATATCGTGAAATAAGGTTCCATAAAAATCTTACTCTCCTGAAAGCAGTTTATCACACGGCAGAATAAATGTGTATCAAATAGTGAACAATTCTTAATATAATATAAATCTGCCATAAAAATTCTTTATTTTGGCGATGGAATTTGATATACTAAGCTACAAGCGTGTAAAGAAATTCTAAGTCTCTAAAGTACAGAGACTAAGAATTTCTATATTACACACGGAAGAACGTCAAAAGCCGTTCTTCTCACTGATTGTTTGTGCCGCATAGCGGCATGTTTGGCAGTGTGAGATTCTATGTCAGCAAAGAACACTGACTTAGAAAAATAAATCTTTTAGCAGTTTCGCAGGCAAAGCTGCAAAATGCATGGAGGATATTATGAATTATGGAAAAAGAGGCATCCGTGCCCAGCAGAAAGCATTGAATTCCACCGGCGGGAAATGGGGGAAAAAGTTTCTGCTTACCTTCTTTAACCTGACCCTCATAGCCATAGTCGGGGTCGGGATCATTGCCGCCAGTGCCGGCTTCGGTGTTTTTAAAGGTATCATCGATACTTCGCCGGATATCACCAATATCAATGTAACCCCCACCGGTTTCTCGACTTTTGCTTATGATAAGGAAGGCAATGAAATCGGCAAACTGGTATCCACCAACGCCAACCGGATCCCGGTGGGCAAGGATATGATTCCCCAGGATCTTTCCGATGCTTTTGTCGCCATTGAAGACGCACGGTTTTATGAACATAACGGCATCGATATCAAAGGCATTATTCGTGCTGCCTATGTCGGGATCAGCAACGGCGATTTTTCCGAAGGCGCTAGCACGATAACCCAGCAGCTGCTGAAAAACAACGTATTTACCAGTTGGACCAGCGAAGACACTTTTCTGGAAAGTGCCAAGAGAAAGCTTCAGGAACAGTATCTTGCTCTGGAGCTCGAGAAAATCATGTCCAAAGAAGACATCCTGCTCAATTATATGAACAGTATTAACCTAGGCCAGAATACCTTGGGTGTCCAAGCGGCGTCCCTGCGATATTTTAATAAGTCGGTCAAGGATCTGACCCTTTCGGAATGCGCCGTCATCGCCTCGGTCACGCAGAATCCTTCCCGGCTTAATCCGATCAGCCATCCGGAGGACAACGATGTCCGCCGGAAAAGGGTACTGAGATATATGCTGGAGCAAGGTTATATCGATCAGGCCGAACATGACGAGGCCGTTGCCGACGACGTATATTCCCGGATTCAGATCGTGAATGAGGAGACCGGAGAAGAAAGTACCAACTCTTACTTTGTAGATGCGCTGATCGAGGAGGTCATGGCTGATCTTCTGGCGGCCGGTTATAGTGAAACGGTGGCTTTTAACATGCTGTACAGCGGCGGCCTGAAAATACACACCACATTAGACCCGTCGATACAGGCAATCTGTGACGAAGTCTTCGCCAACGAGGAAAATTATCCCGAAGATACCAAATGGTATCTTGAGTATAAACTGACGCTCCAGAAAAGCAACGGTGACATCGAAAATCACAGCAGTGAAATGTTCAAGACTTATTTCACGGAATTTGAACGTAGTTTTAATATGATCTTCAGTTCTCAGGAAGAGATCGACACCTACATTGCCAACTATAAGGATGCCGTCATGGAAAGCGGTGACGAGGTGCTGGGTGAAAGCATCAGCGTGACGCCGCAGCCGCAGGTATCCATTACCGTGGCCGACCAGAGTACCGGCCACGTGGTTGCGATGGTGGGCGGCAGAGGCGTCAAGGAAGGCAGCCGTACCCTGAACCGGGCTGTAAGCACCGAGCGTCAGCCGGGTTCCTGTTTCAAAGTCGTTGCCGTCTACGCACCGGCTCTGGACAGTGCCGGGCTTACCTTGGCAACCGTACAGAATGATGCACCTTTTAACTATGCTGACGGCCGTCCGGTCAGCAACTGGTATTCCACCGGATACCGGGGTCTGACCAGTCTGAGGGTGGGCATTGAGCAATCCATGAACATCGTCGCCGTCAAAACCCTGACGCAGATCACCCCGCAACTTGGCTTTGATTATCTTCAGAACTTTGGCTTTTCCACCTTGGTTGAGCGGCAGGAAGTTGTCGTTGGCGGAGAAACGGAGATCCATTCAGACATCGTCCAGCCCTTGGCGCTGGGAGGCGTGACCTGGGGGGTAACCAACCTCGAGCTGAATGCTTCCTATGCAACGATTGCCAATGGCGGAACCTATATCAAGCCTAAATTATATACTAGGATCTTAAATCATGACGGCAGTGTCCTGTTGGACAATACCGATCCGGAATCGCGGCAGGTTATCAAAGAAACCACCGCCTTCCTGCTGACGGACGCCATGGAGGACGTGGTTACTATGGGTACAGGAGCCTCCGTCAATTTTGGCAACATGGCGATAGCCGGTAAGACCGGCACAACGACAAAAGATGTCGATGTGTGGTTTGCCGGGTATACACCTTACTATACGGCCACGACCTGGGCCGGCTATGACAACAATGTCACCCTCCGTACCGATGCGGAAAAACGTCTTGCCAGGAATCTATGGCGTGCAGTGATGTCACAGATCCATGAAGAACTGCCGAGTGCGTCCTTTCAGGTGCCGCCCGGCATCGTCCAGCAGACCGTCTGCTCCCGTTCGGGCAAGCTTCCGATTCCGGGCTTATGCGACGGCACTTTGCGGATTGAATATTTTGCCGAAGGTACGGTTCCTACCGAACAGTGCAATGCTCATTATCAGGGCATGATCTGTCAATATTCAAACCTGCCGGCCTGTGAAGGCTGCCCGTTTAAGGTTCACGGCGTACTGGAAACGAATCCGCCGGAAGATCCCTCTTTGCTAAGCGGTTCTGGCACGGTGGATCAAAACGTCGGCGAAGGGTTTATCACCACCCAGATCACCAATGAAGACGGTACCCAGTCTACGGTGAATATACCTCAGGCAAATACCGTTCTATGCCCTCATAATCTGGAGTTCTTTGCCCTTCCCGAGGCAGAGGCTGTTATTGAGCAGCAGCGGGCTGAGATAGCTGCGGCCCAGCAGCAGCTTGCCGCTGAACAGGCGGCGCAGGCAGCGCAGGCGGCTCAGGAGGCGCAGGCAGCGCAGGCGGCTCAGACTCAGACAGAGGCCCAAGGAGAGCCGGTACCTCCGGCAGAAGGAGGGTAATTGTGCGATTATCCGTTGACATAATGAAGAGCAATTGTTATTAGCAGATTGTCATGAACTGCTTTCCGATATTTTTAGGGATGCATTTGAAGTAAATCTCGAAGGGATATAAGGTTCGATTGAGAAAGTGAGATCAATCAAAATACGCAATTCTGCCAAATTGAAAACGTCCAAGCTGTCAATATTATTACGGCGGCGGACGTTTTTTCATTATGTTAAGTTATGCTGTTAAGTTTATGCTGTTAAGTTTATGTTAAAAATACATGTTGCTAAAGATGGTATAAGCTGAGGCACCGATAATTGCCGATAGGATCACGCCGATAATAGTTCCGATAGCCGACAATATGAGGGCAACTTTAAAGAAATTGGATTTGCTTTTCTTTTCTTTCTTGCTGAATGCCCAGACAAACATTAGCACCACATTGACACAAGGAATGAGCATCAGCAGAAAAGATACTAGCCATTCCCCCATCGAAACTGGAGCTTCCAGATCTTGCCCCGCCTGATAATTTGATTGTTGATCCATAATAACCTCCCAGATTTTATTTTTTAAGTATATCATATGATATGATCAGAAGCAAGAAATAATGTTTCGGAATTAATATCGCTATGTTTCGGAATTAATATCGCTATGTTTCGGAATTATTTTCGCGAATTCAACAGGTTACGGTTCAAGGGGATCACTGGTCAATGTCTTAATTTATGAGTAGCGGGGGAGCCCGAGCCCACCCCTATTCTTTTTTCTAAAAACTTAATACAAGAAATTAGGCAGTGAACAGTAACTTCAACAGATCTGTGCACTGGCGCTTTACTATTATTAATGACGGATCGTCTGCCAGATATTAAGGATAAAATCCCGATAACCGGGGACGTGGTTTTCCATTAGATTGCCTCTTGTATAAACGTAAGGGGTCCGACCCGGAAAGTAAAGATACATCCTGACAAAATAAAATATGAACAACAAAATGGTCAGAATAATGACCACTTTCATAAACCCCTTTATTGGCCGGCCTATGATATACCGGCAAAACAGGCAGTAGCCTGCATAAAAGACGATTGGAAAAACCATCGGATTCAAGCTGAAGGCTTGGGCAAAATGTCCGCTCAACAAAAATCTGACAGCACGGGTCATCCCGCATCCCGCACAAGGTAATCCGGTGGTGTAAACTAACGGACAGGACACCGAAAACAAGCTATGTATCAATACATAATAAAGCACCGCAATTGCTGCCACCCAGAAATATTTTTTGATATCAAGCCAGATTCGTCCGATAATTTTATTCATAAATGACACCCCTGTAATTATATTGGTAAATATCAGTATATCACAAGTACTTGCTTTTTTCCCGCTTTTACAAAAAATAAACAATAAAAAATAAATAATAAAAAATCAGCATTCATGTGAAAGTCCGTTTTATCGTACATCTAATCCGGTATAATTTAATTGCCACTTAAAATACCCAGAAGAGGACTAATCATGACAATACACTTAATAAAACGATTCAGTAAAAGTGCCAGTAAAAGCGCCAGATTAAAACAGCTCAAATCAGAAACAAGCCAGATCTTATTTATCCTGCTGGTAATGATTATTATTTTGTGCGGCATATCCATACAGTTATCCGACAAAATAAATAATAATAAGTTCAAAAAAGACCAGGCCAGTATTCTTGCTGAGCAGATATACAGAAATCAATTAAGAGAATTTTTAAATCAGGCCGGTTACCGTGACAGTGGCATTAATATGACCAGCACAGTTACCCAGCCCACCAGCACCGGCAGCGATAAGGAAGCCAATGAGTTACGGGAGTATCAGGTATCGATCTATCATAAAAAGATAAGCAGTCTCAGTGAGCCAGCTGCTTCAGAATTGCTGACTGACTTAGTTATGATTGAAGTTCCGATGGAAGACTGTAAGGTGTCGCACAAATTTATTAAATAATATTTATTAAATAATAAGTATTAATTGAATGACAAGTTGCCGGTTTGATATTATAATAGGTAAGAATCAATCTATAACTAGTAAAGGTCAAAACAATAACAGGCAGGATTCAATGAATTTTTGGGAGGCGTTTATGCGGAGTGTTCCCCGTTCACAGGAAATTTACAGGCATTTTAAAGGAAATCTATATCAGGTCATCACCTTGGCAGAACATAGCGAGACCGGTGAAAGGCTGATCATATATCAGGCAATGTACGGAGAGTTTACAGTATATGCCCGTCCGCTTTCCTTGTTTATGGATAAGACGGATAAAGTCAAATATCCCGAGGCAAGGCAAGAATATCGTTTTGAACTGCAAGAAAAACCGGCGGATCATCAGACTGAGCAAAAACACGAGGATCATCATCCTGCAATCTATAAAAAGAAACCCGAGGCTCAGGAAGACCAAGAAGAAGCAGAAAAAGAAGCGGAAGCGGAAGCAGAAGGATGCGACTGGGAAATTGACGGGGTTGACCCCATGGTCATGAAGTTTCTGACTGCGGACAGTTATGAGCAGCGGCTGCAGATACTGTCAGGAAGCCGCCACCGGATTACCCATGATATGATTAACACCATGGCGGCAGCTATGGAACTGGAGATTGCCGATGGCGAACTGGGAGCGCGATATGATGAGTTAAGACGATGTCTTCTGACGATCAGAAGGTTTGAAACCAGGCGCCGTTAAGCACATATTTAGCGAAGAATAACAATAGGAGAGGGCTATGACAGTTTGTTTGCATAATCGTTTGGTGATAGGTGTTTCATCCAGGGCTCTGTTTAATCTGACAAAAGAGAATGAGATATTTGAAAAAGAAGGTGTTGACGCCTATTGTCGCTACCAGGTGGAGCATGAAGAAGAAATATTGAAACCAGGGCCAGGATTTGCCTTGATCAAAGCCCTGCTGAAGCTCAATCTTCTGTCGGGATCAAAAGACCGTGTGGAAGTGATTATTATGTCTCAAAACAGTCCGGATACCTCGCTCCGCGTTTTTAATGCCATTGCTCACTACGGGCTGAATATTTCCCGTGCGGTTCTGGCAAGCGGCGCTTCACTGGCACCCTATCTGGAGGCCTTCAAAACCGACCTGTTCTTATCAGCAGATGAAGCAGACGTGCAGTCGGCCATTGATTCGGGGATAGCGGCAGGAATGATTTATTGTGACGGCGTCCAAGAATACCGGCAAGAGGAGCTTTCTCAGATCCGCATTGCCTTTGACGGCGATGCCGTTCTGTTTTCCGATGAGTCGGAGCAGATATTCCGCAGGGAAGGTCTGGCGGCTTTTGAAGATAATGAATGGCGGAATGCCTGCAATCCTTTGCCGGCCGGACCGTTTGCCCAATTCCTGAAGATTATTTCTGACTTGCAGAAGGAATTTCCGATTGAGCAAGTACCGATCAGGACAGCCTTGGTTACGGCCCGGAGTGCTCCTGCCCACGAGCGGGTAATACGTACGCTTCGGGCATGGAATGTCAGGATTGATGAAGCCTTTTTTCTTGGCGGTATTGCTAAGAAAGAGATATTAAAAGCATTTGGAGCCAATATTTTCTTTGACGACCAAGAAGCGCATACCATATCGGCGGCGCAGTTTGTGCCTGCCGCCCGGGTTCCAACCCGTCTCAGTATGGAAGAAAATGATATAAAAGATGAAATAAAAGATGAAATAGAAGATGAAATAGAAGACAATATATTAAAAGACAACATATTAAAAGACAACATATTAAAAGACAAAATATTAAAAGACAATGCATTGAAAGACAATGTAATAAAAAATAAAACTGCCGTGCCGTATCAGCAGCACAGCTCAGAAGGGATAGCAATGTAGCGGATGTTTCATATAACAGCTATTATGAAAGAGATTGTGCTGCCGCTTCTTGCGTGGTATGATGACACAAGACGGATATTGCCATGGCGGGAAGAGCCAACGCCGTATCATGTATGGATCTCAGAAGTTATGCTGCAGCAGACTAGGGTGGGAGCAGTCAGATCCTATTATGAAAGATTCATCAAGACGCTTCCCGACATTAAAAGTCTTGCCGCGGCTGAAGGAGATACGCTCCTTAAGCTATGGGAAGGGCTTGGATATTATAACCGGGCCAGAAATCTTAAGAAGGCAGCACGGACGATAATGACAGATTATCACGGAGTAATGCCGTCATCTTATGAAGAGCTGCTGAAGCTGCCTGGGATCGGTAGCTATACTGCCGGTGCAATCAGTTCCATAGCTTATGGCAGCAGGGTTCCGGCAGTGGATGGAAACGTTTTAAGGGTTTTGTCCAGGTTATGGGCCGACAGCTGCGATATTGCCGGAACAACAGCCAAAAGAAATGCGGAGCAGAAACTGGCTGATGTCATCCCGGCCGACCGGCCGGGGGATTTTAATCAGGCGTTAATGGAACTGGGAGCCGTCATCTGCATCCCTAACGGAACCCCGCGATGTCTGGCTTGTCCTTGTCAGACATGGTGTATGGCTCATCTGTCCGGACGGGAAAAAGAGTTTCCGCATAAATCTCCTAAAAAAACAAGAATCAAGGAAGATAAAACGATCTTGCTGTTTTTGTGCGGGAAACAGACAGTACTTCGGAAAAGACCGGAAAGAGGCCTGCTGGCCGGAATGTATGAATTCCCGAGCTGGGAGGGTCATTTAACCGAAGAAGAAGTGCGTGACAGGATAAATAAAATGGGCTGGAAAGCCGCCGCAATAAGTAAGCCGATTCCTGGCAGACACATTTTTACCCATGTAGAATGGCATATGACAGGATATCTGATCAGATTGGAAGCGGTCACCGATCAATACAAAGGATGTTTGGATGAGTGGTTCTTTGTAGAACCGGAAGCCGTTTATGAGCGGTTTCCGGTTCCAGCCGCCTATGCCGCCTATTCTCAATACTTGAAGTCTGACATAAGCACGATGATCTAAGGCAACCCTGATTTGATCACGGAAATTGTATTTATTTGAAAATATTTTGAAATAGAATATATTGAAAAAGAATATTTTGAAATAGAATTATTGAAATAGTATATTTTGAAATAGAATATATTGAAATATGATAAATATAATAAAGTATATATAGAAACGTCATGATCTATAAGAATAAGAGGTTATAAAATGAAATTATTGACTGTTACTGTGCCGTGCTATAATTCTGCTGAGTATATGAGGAAATGCGTTGATTCTCTGTTAATCGGGGGCGAGGATGTTGAAATTATTATAGTAAATGATGGATCAGTGGACCAGACGCTTGTAATCGCCAATGAATATCAGGAAAAATATCCGGCGATTGTGCGTGTGATCGATAAAGCTAACGGCGGTCATGGTTCCGCAGTCAATGTCGGCATTGAGCATGCCAGAGGCTTGTACTATAAGGTGGTAGACAGCGACGACTGGGTCAAGGAAGAAGCATATCGGGAAATACTGGAAACGCTTAGGAAGTTTGGCGGAGAAAACAAACTGGATATGTTGATAAGCAACTTTGTATATGAGAAACAGGGTGTGAAGAAGCACAAAGTAATGCGTTACGGTCATGCCCTGCCAAAGAATGAGCTGTTTGAATGGAAAGACATCAGACATTTCCGTAAAGGTCAGTATATGCTGATGCATTCGGTTATTTTCCGGACCAGATTACTAAGAGAATGCCATCTAAAACTGCCTGAGCATACATTTTATGTAGACAACTTATTTGTATTTATGCCCCTTGTCCACGCTAAGAAAATGTACTATCTGGATGTGAATTTTTACCGTTATTTTATTGGCCGGGAAGGGCAGTCAATCCATGAGGATACGATGGTCATCCGGATCGACCAGCAGCTTCTGGTCAACAAGCTTATGGTGGACTATCTGACAGAAAACAAGACGGCCATTGCCGGCAATCGCAAATTATACAAGTATATGCTGAATTTCCTAGAGATTATCACTACTGTTTCTTCCATCATGCTGATCCGTTCCGGAACAAAAGAGAATCTTGAGAAAAAGAAGGAGCTTTGGAACTATATCAATAAAAAGGACTGGATTCTGCATAAACGGCTCCGTTACGGCTTACTCGGAAACTATACCAATCTTCCGGGAAGAGGCGGAAGAAGAATCTCGGTGGAAGGGTATAAGCTTTGCAAAAGATTCTTCAAATTTAACTAAGCCATTGTTCTTGTTTCGAGAGCCTGCCCGTTCTGCCGATCAGGATATGTTCTTCCGGATAAGTGACCATATACATAACGACAGCCAGAATAAATGCCGTAATGACGTCAAAAAGGGAATGCTGCTTAATAAATACAGTGGACAAAACGATTGAACTGCACAGTATAAAGGAACTGTGGCGGATCCATTTCCGGTGGCGCAAACCGGAGCTGTGTAAAACGCCCAAATGAGCCCCCAGAGAATTATAGACATGGATGCTGGGCCACAGATTGGTAGGCGTATCAAACTGATAAAGAGATCTTACCATCTGAGCAAGGAAATTTTCGTTGGGCAGGATATAAGGCCGCAGATTATGGCCGTTAGGCCATAATGTGGAAATGGCTAAAAACACCGTCATTCCGGTAAATAGGAAGATACAGCATTTGTAATATGCCCTTTTATCGGTAAAGATAAGATAAATGATGACTGCCGCCACGTAACCGAACCACATGAAATAAGGGATTACGAAGATTTCCAGAAACGGAATATAGTTATCCATCTTCATATGAATCAAATAATAGGAATTGGTCACGTTTTTTTCCAGATAGGAAAACCATGTCAAATAAAAAATCATATAAATTATCGCAATTATTCCATGCTTATACTGTAACAGAAATTTTTTCATAATTATCCCCCATGTCCGCTTTAGCGGAATCAAAATCAATAGTTGAAATTTTCGCTTAAGCGGAAACAAGATCGAACTGAAACATAGTTATAGTACTGCTTCAGACGATTAAGTGCAATTTTTCTCTATGGCAGGTCAAGGTAACTGAGCGGGAACGGTATTGTACTTCTCCGTCAGTATGTACCCAAAGCGGCACCGAAGTCTCGATCTTGACTGTTTTACCGCGGTACGAGTCTATGCCGGAGAATATGTAATGCTTCCCCCCAAATGCCGTAGGCAAAGCCAGCAGGATAAGCGGTTTGGGAAGGCTTCCCACCGCGCATATATCAAGGAGCCCGTCGGTGCTATCGGCACCGGGACAGAATTTAAACCCTCCCCCTTCATATTGATGTACCATGCCGACTACAAATAAAAACTTCTTATAATGAATAGGTTCTCGATCGTCAATATAAATATTACAGGCTGTTTTCCGGGCCGTAATGATCTGTTTTAAGGCAATGGCCAGATAAATAAGTTTCCCCAGTCCGAATCTGTTTAAAGCCGTTTTTATGCGGGAACGCAGTACTTCTTCACAAACCCCGGCATCAAATCCGATTCCGCCGCTTACGGCAAAATAACGCTCTTCCTTATTTTCATGATAAATAACGGAGCCGATATCCAGAGTCCGATGTATCCGGCCGGATAAAATAGTATTGAGAGTGACGAGGGGATCCTGGGGCAGTCGGAGGTTTCTTGCCAAATCATTGCTGGAGCCGGCCGGAATATAGCCCAGCTGAACTTTGTCAAAATCCGAGATGCCTTGAATCACTTCGTTGACAGTGCCGTCTCCGCCCAGTACAATCAAGCGGACAGGGTCACTTAAGTTTTCCGGAAGGCCGGAAGTCAAATCTTTAACATACTTGCTCACATAACCGGCACGTTTAGAAAAAACAAGCTGGTACGGGATGTTCTTTTCTATCAGCACAGGCTCAAGTTTTTCCCATATTTTGCCGCCGCGTCCCGATTTGGAAGCGGGATTAACGATGAAATAATACATCAGCACGCTCTCCGTTATCACTTAATACTTCTAATATTTTAACAGTGATTGTCCCGAAAGGCAACCATAGATTTCTGGGAACCGTAACCATGTACTTGCAAATGACAAATCTTGTGCTATACTGATATGTGAGCAAATAAGCTTTCATATCAGGAGAAAATGGAGGAATGGTATATATGTATGCACTGGATGAAGTCAGGGTGATTGATCCCGAAATAGCAGAAGCAATCGAAAACGAGCAGGCGCGGCAAAGCAGCCATATTGAGCTGATAGCCTCAGAAAACTGGGTGAGCAAAGCGGTTATGGCGGCGATGGGAAGCCCGCTGACGAACAAATATGCGGAAGGCTATCCCGGAAAAAGATATTACGGCGGCTGTGAATGCGTCGATGAAGTAGAAAACCTGGCTATTGAAAGAGCCAAAGCTTTATTTTCATGCGACTATGCCAATGTCCAGCCACACTCCGGCGCTCAGGCCAATCTGGCAGTCCAGTTTGCCATTTGTATGCCCGGCGATACGATCATGGGCATGAACCTGGCTCATGGCGGCCATCTGACTCACGGAAGCCCGGTAAATATTTCCGGTAAGTACTTTAATATCGTTCCTTACGGCGTGGGGGAAGACGGCTTCATTGATTATGACAGACTGAGAGAAACAGCTTTGACATGCAAGCCGAAAATGATCATTGCCGGTGCTTCTGCCTATGCCAGAAGCATAGATTTCAAAAGATTCAAAGAAACGGCCGACGAAGCCGGCGCCGTGCTGATGGTGGACATGGCGCATATAGCCGGCCTTGTAGCCGCGGGCCAGCATGAAAGCCCGATCCCTTATGCCGATGTGGTAACCACAACCACCCATAAGACCTTGAGAGGTCCCCGGGGCGGCCTGATCCTGGCCAACGCCGCAGCCGCGGAAAAATATAATTTTAACAAGGCAATCTTCCCCGGTATTCAGGGCGGCCCCCTGATGCACGTCATTGCCGCTAAAGCGGTCTGCTTCCAGGAGGCACTCAGCGAAGATTTTAAAATATATCAGAAAAACGTGGTGGATAATGCCCAGGCTTTATGCCAAGGCTTGCTGGCAAGAGAGATCAGGATTGTTTCCGGAGGAACAGACAACCATTTAATGCTGGTTGACCTTACCAATTACGACCTGACTGGCAAAGCTGTCGAAAAGCTTCTGGATGAAGCCAATATTACCGCCAATAAGAACACGATCCCGAATGATCCCAGATCCCCCTTTGTTACCAGCGGTATCCGCCTTGGCACGCCGGCGGTGACTTCGCGCGGGCTGAATGCGGCCGACATGGATCAGATTGCTCACGCCATTTCCCTGATTATTAAGACGGGAGCTGACGGTATCGCTAAAGCACGGGCGATTGTACAGAAGCTGACTGACCGATATCCGCTGACATAAAACATAATTGCGTGAATATTATAATATATAACAACAAAATATACAAAATAATAAATATTAACTGAAAATTATCTGAGACAAGCCCGCCAACTTGTTGTAAATTAAATTAATTTGTATTTTTTTGTAAAATTATGTTGACAAATGGAAAAATAGTGATATAATTATCCTATAAACAGTTCTACTTCATATAGATAAAAACCACCGAAAGGAAGGAAAGATCCACCGGTAAGTATTCACCGGAAGTAAGTCGAGTTTTTCACATGAGTTAGGCTTGTTTAGCAGTAAGTAAACTTTTAAGTACAAAAGAACAGAGCACGAAAGATTAAGTACGAGGATATTTATTTTAGAATTGTATACGAAGATGAACAGCAATATGAAGTAAGCAGTACCGTATTATGATGAGGAATTATCGTATACAGTGTATTACGAAAGAAATATTCAAATATCGTACAAGAAGTATCATTATGAATGAAAGGATCTTAGACCAATGCATCAGTATTAATAGATCAACAGTACTCATTTGAATGATATGATGCATTGAAAAGCACTGTTCTAAGTATAATCGTACTCAAGTACATCAGATGAAGCAACGAAGAACCAATGAAACGGTAACGTTACTGTACTATCGTACAAATGAGGAATGGAAAGAATACGAAAGATAAAGTTTACTACAATTGAATATGAATATTCATAAGGCAAAGCTGTCGAAAGGATATTCAGTCAAATCCAAGAGGTGGAGGAAAAACCATTGGACAAGGAAGTTTAGGAGCGGGTGTTAATCATAAGGTTAATACCCGCTTCGACTGTTCATGTCATTAAGTTTAGATTATTAACAAAAACCATCAAATATAAATATATTATAGTAGAAATAATAAGAAATATAGGTTATTATATACTATATGTGGTATACAAATTTTTTATAGGGAGCAGTGAAAGTGGAAGGAAATAATTTGGAAAACGAATTATGGGAAAGACGTGAGTATCGGAGAAAGCGGAGGGTGCGGAACCAGATTATTGTTACGGCTGTAACAGTGATACTTCTTGCCGCTTTGGTGACAGGGGGAGTTTTGGGTGTGAAGTATCTTGTCGACAAGTCGGCGGAGCGACGGCAGGAAGAGGGGGTTTATCATGAGGTAAATATACCGGAGGAACCGATAACAGTGGAAGCGCCGACGGAATATGTGACTGAAGTTCAGGAAGCCCTTGATCCTTTGGACAGTATTATTGACGGGATCATTGCCGACATGCCGCTGGAAGACAAGATTGCCGGACTGTTTTTCATTACTCCGGAAGCCCTGACGGATAGCGAACAAGTGATTCGGGCGGGGGATGTTACCAAGGACAAGCTGTTGGAATATGCTGTCGGCGGTTTGATTTACTTTGATAAAAATATCGAGTCGGCAGACCAGCTGGGCGAGATGCTGAATAATACCATAAAATACAGCAAGTATCCGATTTTCCTGGGAGTGGATGAGGAAGGCGGAGCGAAAACCCGGGTAGCGGCTATGAACCTGGGCGAGCCGGTTGACTCTATGGGAAGCATCGGAGCAGCTGGTGACGTGCAGGCAGCTTATGATGCCGGCCGGACCATCGGAACTTATCTCGGGGAATATGGCTTTAACACCAATTTCGCGCCAGTGGCGGACGTCCTTATGACGGGAGATGATTCGGTATGGGGAGAACGTTCTTTTGGAAGTGATGCCGGAATCGTATCCGGCATGGTTTCCGAAACCGTAAGAGGATTACAGGATGCCGGTATTTACTCATGTGTCAAGCATTTTCCGGGACTGGGCAATGCCGATGCCGATACCCATGAAGGTTCGGCCATCAGCGAAAGAACCCGGGAAGAGCTGATGGCGGTTGAGTTGCTGCCGTTTCAGGCCGGTATTGAAGCTGGGGCGGTGTTTATTATGGTAAGCCATATATCGCTGCCCAATGTGACAGGAGGTGATACCCCGTCATCGCTGTCTGATACCGTAATAACCGGAATCTTACGTGAAGAATTGGGCTATGAAGGCATTATTATAACCGACGCACTAAATATGGGCGCGATAACCTCACACTATACGTCAGCTGAGGCCTGCGTCAATGCGCTGCAGGCAGGAGCCGATATGCTTTTAATGCCAGAGAATTTTACCGAGGCATATGAAGGGGTGCTGCAAGCGGTAAACGACGGAACCATTTCCCAGGCCAGAATTGATGACTCCCTGCGCCGGATATACCGCGTAAAATATGCGGAAAGAGCCACGGAGTAGGATATAAGTCCATACCCTTCTGAGGTATTGGCAACACCGAAATAGGAGAGCAGCTATGCTGACAATATTGTTGAATTGGATCTATATGGGCTTGATCATTTTTATTATGGGATATGCCATACTGCAGCTGTTTGGCCGGATGTTCGGCTCCGGTTATCAGGGCGGGATCTTCCATGTCATGTTTGTCGGTATTATGATCACTACCTGTTATGCTCAGGTGTTCAGCTTGTTTGCAGGCGTGAGAATGGCGGCCAATATCCTGCTGATTTTATTCTGCTTCGGTTTTGCCGCTTTCTTCAGGAAGGCCAACATGAAGGCGGCATTAGGATGGAAGGCCGGCCTGATCGCGGATATCGCCCCCCAAAGCAGCAGGAAGCGAGGTATTATGGTTGCCGTCTTGATCGTTGTGACGCTGATTTTTGCCCTTGCTGCGGCCGGCCCTGCCAAATTGATCGATACGGATTGGTATCATGCCCAGACGATCAGGTGGATCGAAGAGTTCGGCAGCGTGAAAGGTATTGCCAATCTGTTTCCCTCACTTGGTTTCAACAGCTCCCAGCATTATTTTGACGCACTGTTCAGCATGAAATTTCTGCTTGGGCAGTCACTGAAAGGGAGCGGAGGATTTTTTGCGCTCCTGCTCTTTCTGCATGGTTTTTTCCGGTTGCTTAAGTGCAAACGCGGCGGTAGCCACATCGCCGATGCCATGGCAGTGGCAGAAATAGTCTATGTGATCATCATCACCTCGTTTTTTACTGATCCTTATACCGATACCCTGCCTAACTGTTTGACCTTTTTTATCGTAACAGAATGGATTGCGATGCTGGCGAAAGAAGAAAAAGAAATTTTCCCATATGCCCTGCTGTGTATTTTGGCGGTATTCGCTGCCGTTGTAAAAACTTCGGCAGTGCTGGTGGCCCTTTTGGTGATTTATCCGGCAGTGCTGCTGATACAAAGAAGGGAGTGGAAACATATCGCGGGCTATCTTCTGACCGGCATTACCGTTGCAGTTCCTTTTTTCCTGACCAATATCCGGACGAGCGGCTATCTGGTTTATCTGGCAAGTGCCATTGACTGGTTTGATGTCTGGTGGAAAAGTGATATTGGAATCATGAAGGCGGCGGCCGGCAGCATGATACATGGTGTCAGGGGAGTATGGAAGCCTGTGGAAGAAGTGATGAATGTCGGTCTTAGATGGATACCGGACTGGTTTGGAAGTGAATCGCTAAGCCATCAGATCCTGTACATTGCCGTCGGCGGAATGGTTGCTTTTGACCTGCTCATGGTTATCAGGGATATTTTAAAGCCAAGGAAACCGGATTGGCCGATGCTGCTGGTCAGGGTCGTCATCGTCGGGAACCTGGTTTATTGGCTGTTTACGATACCCCAGGTCAAATATGGCTGGGCATGCCTGCTGGCGCCGCTGGTGATCGTCCCGGGATATTACCTCCAGCGGGAAAAAGGGTTTCTGCTTCTGCTTACAAAGCTTTCTGCCGTATTGGCAGCGGCTGTTTTGCTGCTGTATGCCGGTTTTTACAGCTATCGGACGCTCGGTTATGTCAAAACAGCGATTCCTTCGCATCTGATCATTCAGGCGGATTACGAAAGACACGAAATGCTTCCGGTCGAAAAGAATGGCCTCACCTTCTACATTAGGGAGGAAGAAGGTGATCAATTATGCGGATATTATGTCTTTCCCTATATACATGATGCCGATATTCTTGATGAGCTTATAACAGGAACAAAGCTGCAGGATGGCTTTGCTGTCACGGCAAAAAATAACTAAAGAAACCTTCTGAAAAAATATCAGGGAAAAACATTGGAGATTTTCATTGACAAAATAAAAACCATATAGTATATTATTATTTGTCTGCGGGGTTATAGTAGGCAAGTCATCCGAATATGCGCGAGTGGCTCAGTGGTGGAGCACGACCTTGCCAAGGTCGGGGCCGCGGGTTCGAGTCCCGTCTCGCGCTCTCTTGAAAATCCTTGTGAGTACAGGGATTTTTATTTTTATTCTATAGGAAAGTGCTCCTGCAAGAGTGAATCATTCGGGAAGAACGCTTTTTTAGTCACAAATATAAAAAAATGCAAATAATATGCAAATATGATGCATTCATATGTTACCTTGAAATGCAGTTTAGAAATATAATAGTAAAGGAAATGAAAATCTGTTGAAATTGATGCGAACTGTCACAATTTAAGGTTATTAATTTTTAAGAGAGAATATATTAAAAAGAGCATAGTTACATAACTTAAAAAATAATGTCACCATTCCTGGGGAGGATAATCCAATGAAGAAAATTACGTTAGCAGTCTTGATTTTAATGACATCCATGTTCTTTACCGCTTGCGGCATGATGGGGAATACCGGTAACAGGCGTTCCATAGCAGAAAGTTTTGAAGAGCTCCGCACAAGAGTAGAGAGCCTGGAAGAAGAAAATGAGGACTTAAAGGATGAGGTTGCCGACTTAAAAGAAGACCTGGAAGACGTGTCAACAAGTAAGGTACAAGCAGAACCGGAAAATTATGACAGCGAAACAATGAGCCAAAAAGAAGCGGTTATCTTGGCTAAAATCTATTTAAAATTTTCCTACCTTTCCTATGAAATGGTGGTAGACTATCTATTAGAGGATGGCATTGCATATGAAGATGCCATATATGGAGCGGATAACTGCGGTGCCGACTGGTTCAGTGAAGCTCTCGGTACGGCAGTCTATTATGTGTCATACGAGGCCTGTTCCTATTCAGGTCTGGTAAGCCAGCTGGAATATGACGGATTTACATGGGAGCAGGCTGCATACGGGGCAGAAAACTGTGGTGCCGACTGGTTTGAACAGGCATTCTGGGCAGTAGATTTATATTACTATTATTATGGTTATGCCCAAGATGAGCTACTGGAAGAACTGCTGCTGGATGGATTTACCTATGAGGAGGCAGTATATGGCATTGAAGCATATGATGAAATGTATGGCTTTGAAGAGGATGAATATAGCTTTGAAGGGGATGAATATGGCTTTGAAGAGGATGAGTATGGTTATGAAGTAGATGAGTATGGTTATGAAGTAGATGAGTATGGTTTTGAAGTAGATGAGTATGGTTTTGAAGTAGATGAGTATGGTTTTGAAGTAGATGAGTATGGCTATGAAGTAGATGAGTATGGCTATGAAGAGGATGAGTATGGTTTTGAAGTATATTAATATGATCATTGAAGTGGATGAATATGGAGGTTACAGTGAGGAAGGTTGAGTTAAAACCCGTTCACGGAATTATTATATTTATTACCCACACGGCAGTGTTTATTTCGGTAAGCGCATACTTGCAGTATTATCTTGGAATGATCGGGCTGTTGCTGACGGAAGTGATTATCCTGCTGTTTGCGGTGGTTCCAGTGGTTCTTACTAAGAATTCCCTAAAGGAAGTTTTTCCCCTTAAGAAAATCACCATCCGCCAGATGTTTGCCGTTCCGGTATTCTGGATTGCCAGTTTTATACTTAATATAGTGTTTAGTCTGTTGATCCAGTTTTGGGTTACGGAAGAGGTGACGGAGTTAGCCCGGTCTATGTCGGCCATGTTTAATTCCGTCCCTTTTGTCCTGACTTTTTTCATCGTCGCAGTCATGCCGTCGGTATGTGAAGAAGCGATGCACCGGGGATTGATCCAGTATACGATGCGCAATATAAAAAGCAAATGGCTGATAGTGCTGATAATGGGCCTTGTTTTCGGGTTTTTCCATCTGGATCCGATACGTTTTATCGGAACCGCTATACTTGGCGCAGTCCTCAGCTATATGATGCTGGAAACCAGTAATTTTCTGATTCCCGCTTTACTGCACCTGCTTAATAATGCCGTATCTGTTACTGTGAGTAAGTTAAGCAATGAAATGCTGCAGACATCAACAGACCTGTCGTTGTCGACGTACGAAATGCTGACATCACTTGGCGTCTATTTGATCCTAAGTGCTGGAACACCGTTTCTGTTCATGGCGGGCAGCAGGCTGCTCCATAATAAGGAGGACAATGAGGAAAAGAAAACTGGCCGAATAAAGCAAACTATATTTGCGGCTGTTATCACAGTTTTGCTGTTTATAAGCGGCATTGCCGTCACCTTCGCAGGCGGACTGATGATTGCCGAACGTGAGCCAGTCATCGAATTGACAGGGGATTTCACGGCTGATGGATATGAAGAGAATTGACAGGCCAGTTTTGGTATAAAAAACATATAGACCTTTCATATCAAACCGTATATAATAAATACAAAGGGAGAATTGGTATGGGCGGAATATTTAAAGTACTGAATTCCATAATGGGGATACTTGCGATAGTTGTCTGTCTGGCAGTAACTGGCGTTATTGTATTTTCTTCGCTCAACCCGAACATGGGCGGCAGTTCTCCGCTGGCAGCATCGACCAGGAATCCTGAGGAATCTGCTTCGCCGGAAGTAACGGCAAGTCCCGGAGAGACACCTACCGTCACGCCCGGCCATGTCCATGACTATAAGGAAAGCGTCGATCTGCAGGCCAGCTGTCTGGCCGGAGGACGTCAGAAATTTGAATGTGAATGCGATGATTTTTACTTTGTGGAAACAGCGGCAGTGGGCCACAAGGCCGACGACTGGGAGATCACGGTTCCGGCCACAGCTACCAGAGAAGGCCTGAGAGTCCAGAAATGTATCTTTTGTGATGAAATATTAGCAAGCGAGGTCATCCCGGTCACCGGTTCCAGCAGCGCACCTGCCGCAACGCCTCACTTTCATCGATATATACCATCTATTGAAAGCGAGCCGACATGTACGGTAGCCGGTATCAGAAGATTCTCCTGTTCCTGCGGTTCTTATTACCGGGAAAATATTCCCGCTAACGGCCATCTGGCCGGGGCATGGACGGTGGTCACGAATGCGACGTCCACACAGACGGGGGTTCAGCAGCGAATCTGCACGGTTTGTCATACTATGATTGATTCCCAGACGATTCCGGTGCTTCAAGGATCGCCGACGCCCACGGCATCGCCGCTTCCTTCGGGATCGACACCGAGACCGTCGGCGACACCCTCGGCGACTCCTTCGCCGACACCTCATAGCCACAATTTTGTCTGGTATGTATACAAACCGGCTACCTGTACTGATCAAGGGATTATGACCGGCAACTGCTCCTGCGGTGAAGAAGAACATAAACCCATTGATATCGATCCGAACAACCACCAATTCTCCATTGCCAATTATATTCCGGCGACAGATACGTCAGAAGGCTATACGCAATATATCTGCGAACGATGCGGTGAAATCAAATCTTAGGGAATGCTGATTCAATCAGGATTTCCTTTTTTTCTTACCTTGACTCCTCCACATTAATAACCGATATGCTTTTCTGGATGATACCGGCTGCGTCTCAGGCTGTTTTCTGGATGGCAAAATTGCCGGTATCCCTGTCACAGCCTCATTTCTGCCACAGCCTTCATCTCGTCATCTTTTGGGAAGAAGTTGATGGTAAGTAGCCAGGGGAGCTCGGGAACCGGAGGGCTGGACAGCCGGGGTTTCTCTCTGGACATGGCGTTTATAGCACTCCGAGGAACCCGGAGCATTCAAGTCTCGCCCAGTGGGGCTCCACTTGAATTGGTTTCCTCTGCGTTGGCACTTAATGCGTCCGCCGAGAAAACCGGCTGCCCAGCCCTCCGGTTCCCGAGCCCTCCCCCCCCCGCCCGATGACACTAGGGAGTGAACGTTCAGATCATCGCGTGGGCAGTGGTTTGATGCACTTCGGCTTGGATCCGACCGGATATGAACGGATCTGAACAGTAACGAAATCAGAGTTTCCTAAGAATAATATGAAAAGTACAAGCATAGTATTAGGTACAAGCATAGTAGACGTACAAGCATGGATACTGAGCATCAGCAGAGGAGGGGCAACCGATATGTATGCAGAGAAAACAGCAGCAGAGACAGTAAAACAGCTAAACAGTAGCATAGAATGCGGACTTACCGCCAGCGAGGCGGCAGAAAGGCTTAAAAACCACGGGGCAAACCGGCTGGAGGAAAAGCAAGAAAAGGGTTTTGCGGCGCTTTTTTGGGAGCAGCTTAACGATCCGCTGATTTATATTCTGATGGCAGCAGTGGCAATCTCTTTATTTTTGGGAGAATTGGGCGATGCCGGCATTATCGTTGCGGTCATCCTAATCAATGCCTTGATGGGAATCTTTCAGGAAGGCAAGGCGAGGCGGGCCATCGAGGCCTTGAAACAGCTGACAAGCCCTCGTGCGCTGGTTTTGCGGGACAGTCGGAAAATCGAAATTGACAGCAGCGGGCTGGTGCCCGGCGACATAGTTTATCTGGAGGCGGGACGGCAAGTGCCGGCTGACTTGCGTCTGATTCATGCGATCAATCTGAAGGCGGAAGAATCGGCACTGACTGGGGAATCGGTTCCGGTGGAGAAGGATGCCGCCTGCCTGACGAAAGAAAGTAATATCGGCGACCAGAAAAACATGGTCTTTATGTCCACGACTATTGCTTATGGAAGGGGACAAGGTGTTGTCACGGCAACCGGGATGGATACCCAGATCGGCAAGATAGCCGGGTTGATTAACGATAAAGGCAATGAATTGACGCCGCTGCAGGTGCGTCTCGGTTATTTGGGCAAGGTGTTAAGTATCGTGGCGGTTATTATCTGTGCGCTGCTCTTTATGGTGGCGGTTCTGCAGCACCGGGACGTGGGTGACATGCTGCTGACGGCAATCTCGCTTGCCGTAGCGGCGGTACCGGAAGGTCTTCCGGCAATCGTGACGATTGTACTGGCGTTAAGCGTGTCAAGCATGGTAAGGGTAAATACTATAGTCCGGCGGCTCCCTTCGGTTGAGACTCTGGGAGCGGTTAATGTGGTATGTTCGGACAAGACCGGAACGTTGACCCGAAACCGGATGACAGTAAAAGAATGTTATACCGACCAGCGGCGGATCCCGGCGACGTCGCTGAACAATGAGCTGAACCGCCAGTTGATTGAAGGCTGTGTTCTTTGCAATGATGCGGTGATCGGGCCGGACAGCCGTCTGGGCGACCCGACAGAGCTGGCGCTGCTGGATATGGCGGCGGATTATGGGATCGGGAAAGATCGGCTGGAAGAGCGGCTGCCCAGAGTGGAAGAGCGGGCCTTTGATTCGGCCAGAAAGAGAATGACCACGGTCCATGGCCGGGGTAAATCAAGGATAGCTTATATCAAAGGGGCTGCGGATGAAATGATATCCGGGTGTACTAAGATCCTGATGAACGGGAAGGAGACAAATTTCACCTCCTATCAGAAAAAGCAAGCCCTGGCCGCCGTCGATGCCATGGCTTCCGATGCGCTGCGGGTGCTGGCGATTGCGATGAAGACCAAGGGAGAGCTGACTGATGAAAAGGACATGGTATTCATCGGCCTGGTGGGCATGATCGACCCGGCCCGGCCGGAAGCGGCCGGCGCGGTCGAGTGTTTTAAGGAAGCCCATGTCGACACGGTCATGATCACCGGCGACCATATTGATACGGCTTATGCTATCGCCAAGGAGCTGGGAATCGCCGCAAGTAAGTCGGAGTGTCTGGCCGGAAGCCGGCTGGAAAGTCTTTCGGAAGAGGAATTTGACGGGCTGGTGGAAAACGTCCGGGTCTATGCCCGGGTTTCGCCGGAGCATAAGGTACGGATCGTCGAAGCATTAAAACGAAAAGGCCGGATCGTAGCGATGACCGGCGACGGCGTCAATGACGCACCCTCACTTAAGACGGCCGACGTGGGGATCGCCATGGGCAAGGAAGGAACCGACGTGGCCAGAAATGCTGCCGATCTGGTTCTCACCGATGATAATTTTGCCACGATAGAAAAGGCCATCAGGGAAGGAAGGGGCATATTTGAGAATATCCGCAAGAGCATTCTTTTCCTGCTATCATCCAATTTCGGGGAGATCATAACCATGATCGCGGCGGTCTTTGCCGGGCTACCGACGCCGCTGATGGCAAGCCATATCCTGTGGATCAACCTGATTACCGATTCGCTTCCGGCCTTGGCGCTGGGGGTGGATCAAAATGACGGGGATGCCATGATGAAACAGAAACCCCGGGATAAGAAGGAAAATCTGTTTGCCCACGGCGGCTTACGCTGTACTTTATGTTACGGTATTGCCATCGCCGTGATCAGCCTGATTGCTTTTATCCAGGTGCCCGGTGCCGCGCTTGCAGCCCACGAAATCCCGATAAATCTGGCCAATCTGGGTAAAATACTTAATATCGAAGCTATTCTTGCCAAAGCGCAGACCCATGCCTTTACGGTTCTGGCCATCAGCCAGCTGGTTCATGCCGTCGGGATGAAGGATGTCAACAAGTCGGTATTTAAGATGAAGCATCTGGAGAACAAAGTCATGCTTGCGGCCATCGGAATCGGCGTTTTCCTACAGGTTCTGGTCACGCAGGTACCTTATTTTATCAGTCTTTTCGGGACAGTAAGGCTTTCGGGCAAGGAATGGATCGGCTTGTCGCTGTTGTCGCTGACCCCGCTTCTGATCCATGAACTGCTGATCCTCGGGGGGAGCCATGAAGAAGAGGAGGGGGCCGATAAGAGCCCGGGCGCCGGCAGCAGGGGCATCGCCGATAAAACCCCGGACATCGGCGGCAATGGCGTGGTTCTGGCAGCAGTTCCTTCCTTAACCAAATAAATGCCGATAGTGAGGTCAAAATCTGTATTTGCTTTATATTCATTAAATGTGTTATAATCTGACCATAATCAGGAAATTGTGAATATGCACGGATGACCGGGGAGCTTTATTTTAGCATGATAGAACGAAAAAGCGGCGCAGGTATCAGCGGAAGTACGTTGAAAATAATAGCTATGGTGGCTATGATAATCGATCACATCGGTGCAGTAATATGGAACAGGCTTCCTGGTATGGGATATGTGATTCCGGATGTCATGAACATGGATATGTTTCAGACTGTTTATCGATTGATGAGGAACATCGGGAGGACAGCTTTTCCTATTTTTTGTTTTCTTCTGGTGGAAGGTTTCTTTCATACTTCCAGTCGGTTTAAATATGCAGGGAGATTAATGATCTTTGCTTTAGTATCACAGCTACCTTTCCATTATGCCTTTCTCGGTTATTCGGTGAGTCTGAATGTTTTTTTTACGTTGCTAATCGGACTACTCACGATATGGGGGATGGAAGAGGCCGATCAGCGTCTGGCAAACCGTCTTTTAGCCTGGGGAGGTAAAATACTTTTGTTTGCGGCCGGCGGCCTTGCGGCTTTTTGGCTTAATACTGATTACGATTGGAGCGGAGTTATGCTGATCGTGATTTTTTATCTGTTGTACAGGCAAAGGCTGCTTTCTTTGATTGCCGGTTATCTTTCCTTTCTCTGGGAGGCATACTGTCTTCCGGCATTTATCCTGATTTGGTTTTATAATGGGAAACGGGGGTTGCGGATGAAGTACCTGTTTTATTTTATATACCCCCTGCATTTGACCTTATTATTGTTATGGAGATATCTGTATCATTTCCGTTAAATGTGCTAAAATAGATTATGTAGTATTAATAGATAATCTTTTATTAATAGATAATATTTTATTAGTAGAAAATATAAATAGAATATCTTATAAATAGATATTATAGATTGATATTAGATAGATATTAGATAGATATAATAAATAGATTATCTACTATTAATAGACTATCTACTATAAATGGATTATAGTAAGAATAGATAATATAGCTAAAAGAAGCTTGATACAGCCAATACAATGAATAATAAACGTGAAGAAAGATACGAAGGTGAGACTGCAGCTAAGCCGAAGGAGGACTGCGGCGCCTAAGGAGGATTCATTATGGAGTGGTCTAAGGTGTGTGCGATTATGGGAAGGGCAGGTGAAAAAGAACTTAAAATCCTGATCCAGCTCGCCAAAGAGGGGTGGAACATTGCTTTTATGGATACCGATAAGGAGGCAGCGACAGGGATCAAAAAAGAATTAAATGACAAATACGGTATAAAGGTGCGTATGGTAAACGAAGCCACGCAAAACACAGATTATGATACAGATATGAGTTCAGGTGAAAATGATGAGTATGATGGTGAGTATGACATAGAAGGTTTCTTTTATAACGGCAGCTGGGAAGATGATGAAGACGTGGACATATATCGGGGGTTTCTGGAAGGGAAGTATGGCGGCATTGACTATGTCATAGAAAGTACAACATAAGCAGGAGGGAAGCTATGAAAATAATTTTTGTCGGGGCCTGTCACGAAGTAACAGGGAGCTGTACTTATCTTGAGGCATGCGGGAAGCATATTTTGATCGATTACGGGATGGAACAGGGCCGTAACGTTTTTGAAAACTGTGAGCTCCCGGTTCAGGAAGCCTTGATTGATTATGTCTTTCTGACCCATGCCCATGTGGATCATTCGGGCATGCTTCCGTATCTTTATTCCCGGGGGTTCCGGGGGAAGATCCTGGCTACGAAGGCAACCGCCGATCTTTGCAGCATCATGCTGCGTGACTGTGCGCATATCCAGATGCAGGAAGCGGAGTGGAAAGCCCGCAAAGCCAGCCGGAATTCCGGCATAGAGACGCCAGAACCGCTGTTTACCATGGAAGATGCCGACGGTGCCATCAGGAAGCTGGTTTCCTATCAGTACGGCGAAGAAGCAGAGGTCTGTGAAGGGGTCAAAATCCGTTTCACCGATATCGGGCATTTATTAGGCTCTTCCAGCATCGAAGTGTGGCTGACGGAAGAAGGTATTACCAAAAAACTGGTATTTTCGGGTGACATCGGCAATAAGGATCAGCCGCTGATTAATGACCCTTTTAAAACTACGGAAGCAGATTATGTTGTGATGGAATCGACTTACGGCGACCGCTATCATGCCAAGGACCGTCTGGACTATGTGAGCGCCTTAGCGGAAATCATTCAGAAGACCTTTGATAAGGGCGGCAATGTGGTCATTCCGTCATTTGCGGTGGGCAGGACGCAGGAGGTGCTGTATTTCCTGAGAAAAATAAAGACCGAGAACTTGATCAAAGGCCACGCCGGTTTTGAAGTGTATGTGGACAGCCCGCTGGCGGTGGAAGCCACCGGGATATTCCATCGAAATGAATCGCATTGCTTCGATGAAGAAGCGATGGAGCTGGTAAGGAAGGGAATCAATCCGCTTACCTTTCCGGGACTGCGGCTGACGATCACCAGTGATGAATCCAAGCTCATCAATATTGATTCCAGCCCTAAAGTGATCATCTCCGCTTCGGGCATGTGTGAAGCGGGACGGATCAGGCACCATCTGAAACATAATCTCTGGCGGCCGGAATGTGTGGTTCTGTTTGTGGGTTATCAGGCTGTCGGCACCTTGGGCCGGATGATTACGGACGGAATCAAGGCGGTGAAGCTGTTCGGGGAAACGATTGAGATCCGGGCACAGATCAAGGTATTGGCTGGGCTTTCCGGACATGCGGACAAGGAAGGGCTGTTAGAATGGATCGGCGGCTTTGAAAAGAAGCCGGCCAAGGTTTTCGTGGTTCATGGTGAAGACACGGTCAGCGCCAGTTTTGCGCAGTGCCTGGAGACGGAGCATGGCATCAGTGCTTATGCGCCGTACAGCGGGACAAGGTTTGACCTTACTGCCGGTGTCTTTGAATACGAAGCGTCAGCGATACCGCTGGTCAAGAAGGCCAAGGTTTCTGAAGTATTTAACCGCCTGCAGGCAGCAGGACAGCGGCTGCTGGCAGTTATCCGCAAAAATGAAGGCGGGGCCAATAAAGATCTGGCGAAGCTCGCCGACCAGATCAATTCGCTGTGTGATAAGTGGGAAGTATGAAAGACGAGAAGGATATCTAAGGCACCAAAGGACGTCGCCTAAGAAATGCTAAGTCTCGTCTTGTTTTCCGGATTGTTTGTGCCGCTTGCAGCGGCATGTTTGGAAGTGTGAAACGCCTTGCGGGGCGAGGCTTTCTCACACGGAAGAACAGCAGAGCTGTTCTTTCCGTCTTGCTCTGCCAGACTTCTGGGTTGCTCTGCCAGACTTCTGGGATGCTAAGGCAAAGGATGGTTACGGTTTACTGGTAGTCTTCCGTAAGGTAGAACATTTTGATTAACATGAGAGTTATAAGAGGCAAATCGCCTGTTTAAGCGACTTATGATGAGAAAGGGTGTCGGGATGAGCTTGGCGGATCGTATTTTTGTTGATATGTGTAAGGATATTCTTAGGAACGGGACCAGTACTGTGGGGGAAAAGGTACGTCCGCGCTGGGAGGATGGAACAGCTGCTTATACGGTCAAGAGGTTCGGGGTAGTGAACCGGTATGACCTGTCTGCCGAATTTCCGCTCCTGACGCTGCGGCGGACGGCACTGAAAAGCGCGGTGGATGAGATGCTCTGGATCTGGCAGGCCAAGTCGAACAATGTCAATGACCTGCACAGCCATATCTGGGACGAGTGGGCCGATGCCGACGGGTCTATCGGCAAAGCTTACGGGTATCAGATGGGGGTGAAACATCAGTACCGGGAAGGGATGATGGATCAGGTTGACCGGGTGATCTATGATCTGAAGCACAATCCCTTCAGCCGGAGGATCATTACCAATATCTATGTGCATCAGGATCTTCATGAGATGAACCTGTATCCTTGCGCTTACAGCATGACTTTTAATGTGACTCAGCCCAAAGGGGCGGAGCGGCTTACCCTGAATGCCGTCCTGAACCAGCGTTCGCAGGACGTGCTGGCTGCCAATAACTGGAATGTGGTTCAATATGCGGTATTGCTACATATGATGGCGCAGGTCTGCGACATGGAGGCCGGCGAGCTGCTTCATGTGATTGCCGATGCCCATATTTATGACCGGCATATCCCGATTATCGAAGAGCTGATCAGCCGGGAACCCAGGCCAGCGCCGGTCTTCTGGCTGAATCCGGAGATAAAGGATTTTTACCGTTTCACCCGGAATGATGTCAGGGTGGAAAATTACGAGACGGGGCCGCAGGTTGAGAATATCCCGATCGCGATCTGACAGCAGCATTCCTTTTTGGATTATTTGCTTCCAAATTAAGAGTTCCCGTAACATGCTTGCCGGAAAGAGGGAGATATATGCCATGAATATTATTGCAGCAGTAGATAAGAACTGGGCTATCGGGAATAAGAGGGATCTGCTGGTCCGTATCCCGGCCGATCATAAGTTTTTCAGGCAGGAAACAACCGGAAAGATAGTGGTGTACGGGAGAAAAACGCTGGAAACCTTTCCGCAGGGCCAGCCGCTTAAGGAGCGTGTCAATATTATCTTGTCGGCCAACCGGGATTACCAGGTGAAAGGTGCTACTGTGATACATAGCTTGGAGGCGCTGCTTAAGGAGTTGTCGAACTATCCTTCCGAAGAGGTTTATATCATCGGCGGGGAAAGTGTCTACCGGCAGTTGCTTCCTTATTGCGATGTGGCCCATATTACGAAAATAGACCGTGCCTATGCGGCGGATGCTTATTTTCCCGACTTGGATAAAATGAAGGAATGGCAGATTACGGCAGACAGTGATGAACAGAGTTATTTTGATATTACATATGAGTTTTTAAGGTATGAACGCATAGACGTGAATAAATAATATTGCATAAGGAGGATGCTATGTTAACTATCAGAACGGAACAGACTTCCAGTCCCAAGCCGTTGCCGGGCAAGGACAACCCGCTGACCTTTGGGACGATTTTTACAGATCATATGTTTATAATGGATTATGTAAGCGGCCAAGGATGGATAGATCCCCGAATCGTGCCTTACGCACCGCTTTCTTTGGAACCGTCGGCGATGGTGTTTCATTACGGCCAGGAATTATTTGAGGGTCTGAAGGCATATAAGGCGGAAGACGGAAGGATATTGCTGTTCCGTCCGGAATGCAATGCCAGGAGATCGAATGATACCTGTGAGCGGATCTGCATCCCGACGATTCCGGAAGAAGATTATGTTCAGGCTATCAAGGAACTGGTCAGGCTGGATGCCTCCTGGACGCCTGACAGACCGGGGACTTCCCTTTATATCAGGCCGTTTATCATTGCGACGGATCCTTTTCTGGGAGTGCGGCCTTCGGGAACTTACAAGTTTATGGTTATCCTGTCGCCGGTAGGGGCGTATTATCCCGAAGGGCTGAATCCAGTCAAGATATGGATTGAAGAAGACTATGTCCGGGCGGTGCGCGGCGGGTTGGGAGAAGCCAAGGCCGGCGCCAATTATGTAGCAAGCCTGAAGGCCCAGGTAAAAGCCCATGATGAGGGTTATTCCCAGGTGCTATGGCTGGACGGAGTAGAGCGGAAATATATTGAAGAGGTCGGCGCGATGAATATTTTCTTCCGAATCAGGGATAAAGTTGTCACACCGGTGTTAAATGGCAGCATCCTGCCGGGGATTACCCGTAAGAGCTGTATTGAGTTATGTAAACTATGGGGCCATGAAGTGGAAGAACGCCGGATATCTGCGGATGAATTGTTCACGGCAGCCCAGAACGGCGATTTACAGGAAGTATGGGGAACCGGGACAGCGGCGGTAGTATCACCGGTCGGGCATCTGCGAAAAGGCGACGAGGTGGTGCAGATTGCCGACGGCGGTATCGGGATCTTGACCCAGAATCTCTACGATACGATAACCGGCATTCAGCTGGGCCGGATCGAAGGCCCGGAAGGCTGGGTGACGGCAGTATAGTTCTGGGAGTCCCTTTGTTTGAGCGAAACCGTGGCGGACGATAGCGCGACGGTTTCACCATTATCTTTTATGATGATCAGGCGGCCATTACGATCAATATCAAGTGTGGTCGCTTCATACATTTCCGGTTCGTCTGATCCGACTACGGTTATTCTATGACCTGGCAGCAGGGAGCGTTCCCGGTATTCCTGATAGATGGATGGGTCGTCTTGCCAAGATCTTAAGCTCAGGCATCTGTTCAGGATCTCTGCTGCTAGTTGATTCCGGTTTATGCCTTCTCTATCCGACTGGTACAAGGAACCGACAAGCGGTTTGAGTTCTTCCGGAAAGTCTTCGGCTATTGTGAAGAACGAACCCAGGCCGATTTTGAGACTAATATGGCGGACTGGCTGATTCTGGTCGTTTGCATGGCTATTTTGATCTATGTGATACGTTAGACAGATACAAGAGTAATGCTCTAAAATCCTTCCAGTCGCCGCCGTTTACGTAATTCCACCCTTTTTACGGCACTTTCCCATTCGCCCCTGGCACCTTCGCTTTTCCGCTCAATATCATAGGGGATAGGAGCAGGCTGATCGTTGTCGTCCAGCGCCACTAAGGTAATATAAGCTCTGGTCATGGGACGCCGGATGCCGTCCAGGGCTTCCAGATAAGCGTCTACCCGAACTTCGACGGAGCTGTTGCCGACATAGGTGACATGGCCGGCGATAACGACAAGCTGGTTCAAGAAGGCAGGACTCTTGAACTGTAGATGATCGATCGCTGCGGTAGTTACTTTCATCCCGGTGTGTCGTCTTGCGGTTATGCCGCCCACCTCATCGATCCATGCGATCAGCTTACCGCCGAACAGCCGTCCTTCGCCGTTAATGTCTTCGTAGCGCAGGAAATGTACTTGTTCGGTACGGGATTCTTCTGATGATTTATGGGGTCTCATAAGGTCTCCTTTAGCTTACACGTATAGTAAAACAGCCGGTACAATTTCCATGAAAGGCATTAAAAAGCATATAAATCATATCATAAAATTGTTTTCATATAAAGTGAATTGTGTTATGATAATGAAGAATATTTGGCATATTCGACAGTTTTTATACAAACATTCCTTTTTAACAGGTTCAGCATCCATTTACGAAAGGCGGAGATAAATTGAGCAAGCAAAAGCAAAACAATCCGGAGATCATGTTAGGTAACGCCGCGATTGCCCGAGGGGCGTATGAAGCGGGCGTGAAAGTATCGGCAGCATATCCCGGTACTCCCAGCACGGAGATCAGTGAAAATATTATCCGGTACAAGGATGAACTGTATGCTGAGTGGTCACCCAATGAAAAGGTGGCCATGGAAGTGGCCATCGGGGCTTCCATCAGCGGGGTGCGGGCCTTGGCATCCATGAAGCACGTAGGGGTAAATGTAGCATCCGATCCACTTTTTACCGTTTCTTACTGTGGCGTGAACGGCGGCTTGGTTCTTGTCGCGGCCGATGACCCGGGCATCTACAGTTCCCAGAATGAGCAGGATACCCGGATGATAGCCAGGGCGGCGATGGTTCCGGTGGTGGAACCTTCCGACAGTGAAGAAGCCAGGGTCTATACCAAACGTGCTTTTGAACTGTCAGAAGCATATGACACGCCGGTTATCGTGCGTACCACGACCCGGCTGGCTCATTCACAGGGCTTTGTCTATCCGGAAGACCGGCAGGAGATTGCTGACCGGCCTTACGCCAGAGACATTGCCAAGTATGTTATGATGCCGGGCAACGCCATCAGGCGTCACGTATTTGTCGAGGAACGCCTGAAAAAGATGGCGGAAGATGCCAACAGCCTGGATCTAAACCGTGTGGAATATGCCGATAAGAAGATCGGTGTCATTACCAGCGGCATTCCGTACCAGTATGTGAAAGAAGCCCTTCCCCAAGCTTCGGTACTGAAGCTTGGGCTTGTCCATCCGCTGCCCCGCAGGCTGATTGAAGAGTTTGCCGCTACAGTGGAGGAGCTATATATTGTCGAGGAGCTGGAACCGGTCATTGAAGAACAGGTCAGATCCTGGGGGATCCGGGCTATCGGCAAAGAAATTTTCACCGTTCAGGGTGAATACAGTGTCCGGCTGATCAAGAGCGCCATTTTGGGAGAACAGACCGAAACGGACGCGCCGGAAGCCGTGCCAGCCAGACCGCCGATCCTCTGCCCCGGCTGTCCTCACCGGAGCACCTATTCGGTCTTAAAGAAGCTTAAGCTTCACGGAGCGGGAGACATCGGCTGCTATACACTGGGTGCCGTCGCACCGTTAAATGTAGTGGATACCACAATCTGCATGGGAGCCAGTATATCTACCCTGCACGGCATGGAAAAAGCCAAGGGGAAAGAATACATCAAAGACTGGGTGGCGGTCATCGGCGATTCCACTTTCCTGCACACCGGCATCAATTCCCTGATGAACATGGTTTATAATAATGCTACCGGAACAGTACTTATTCTGGATAATTCCACAACCGGCATGACCGGGCATCAGCATCATGCGGCGACCGGAAAAACCCTGACGGGTGATGTCACCTTCATGATCAACATAGCCGCTTTATGCCGGGCATTGGGTATTGAGCATGTCTATGAGGTGGATGCCTTTGCTGTCAAGGAACTGGAAGAAACGATTAAAAGAGAAGTGGCAAGAGAAGCTGTCTCAGTCATTATTGCCCGGTCTCCCTGTGCTTTGCTCAAGGATTTCGTACCGAAGGGGAAATGCCAAGTAGACAAGGATAAATGCAAAAAGTGCGGCATGTGCCTAGTTCCCGGCTGTCCGGCGATGCGCAGGGCGGAAGACGGCACTGTGGAAATCGACGAAGTCATGTGCAATGGCTGCGGCCTTTGTATGAGCAACTGCAAATTCGGAGCCATAGCCCGGCTTTAGGGCAGAAGCCCCATCCAATACTTTAGTGAGCGGAGCGTATACTATATGGAAACCAAAAATATTATGATAGTAGGTGTAGGCGGACAGGGAACTTTGCTGACCAGCCGGATATTGGGAGGCATTACCAAAGCAGCGGGCTATGACGTAAAGATATCCGAGGTTCACGGCATGGCGCAGCGTGGTGGCAGCGTGGTGACATATGTCCGTTACGGTGATAAAGTAGCGGAGCCTATCGTCGAGGAAGGACAGGCCGATATTCTGATTGCTTTCGAACGCTTGGAGGCACTGCGCTACGTTCATTTTCTGAAAAAGGACGGAGTGCTGATCGTGAATGACCAAAGGATGGACCCGATGACAGTAGTGACCGGGGCGGCGGAATATCCGGAGGATATTATCGACAGGTTAAAAGCGAAACGCGATGTTGTGGTCGTAGATGCTATGGCGGAAGCGAAGAAGCTGGGCAACTCCAGGGTATTTAATACGATTGTGATCGGTCTTGCCGCTAAAAGCATGGAATTTAAGAAAGAAGACTGGATGAAGGTGATCGAGCAGACAGTTCCGGCAAGAACAATTGAAATCAATCAAAAAGCCTTTGAAACAGGGTATCTTCTATGAAAATCAATAAACTGTGAAAAGCAACAAAAAATTACCAAGTAAATAAAACAATAAAAACAACAGAAGGAATGAGAAGGAGCTTGATAAAATGATCTGGAATGAATCAAAGGAATGCATGAGCCGTGATGAAATGACAGTTTTACAAAGCAAGCGGCTGGCAAAAACGGTCAACAGAGTCTATCACAATGTAGAATATTACCGTAAAAAAATGCAGGCGGCCGGAATTGAGCCGGGAGATATCACCGGTATTGAAGACTTGCATAAGTTGCCTTATACCACCAAGGACGACTTAAGAGACACCTATCCCTTTGGACTGTTCGCCGCACCGCAGCAGGAAATCGTCCGCATCCACGCTTCCAGCGGAACTACCGGCAAAGCAACCGTGGTAGGTTATACCAGAAAGGATATTGATATCTGGTCGGAATGTGTAGCCAGGGCCTTGACGATGGCCGGTGTCGGCAAGGGTGATACCGTTCAGGTGGCTTATGGCTATGGCCTGTTTACAGGCGGTCTGGGCGCACATTACGGAGCGGAGCATCTGGGAGCTACCGTGGTTCCGATGTCTACCGGTAATACGAAGAGACTGACCACTATGATGGAGGACTTCGGAGTAACCGCCATCGCCTGTACTCCTTCTTATCTGCTGCATATCGCCGAGACGCTGGAAGCGGAAGGGAACTTGGGCAATATTAAGCTGAAAGCGGCTGTCTGCGGTGCCGAACCGTGGACTGAGGCAATGCGTCTTCAGATCGAAGAAAAACTTCATATTAATGCTCATGATATTTATGGCTTATCAGAAATTATGGGTCCCGGAGTGGCCTGTGACTGCACCTACCATACCGGGCTTCATGTTTATGAAGATCATTTCCTGCCGGAGATCATTTCGCCGGAAACATTAATGCCGATAGCTGCCGGAGAAACCGGCGAACTGGTATTTACGACACTGACCAAGGAAGGGATACCGCTGATTCGTTACCGCACAAAGGATCTGACCAGTATCAGCTATGAGCCCTGCGAATGCGGCCGTACCCTGTCCCGGATCAGCCGTTTCAAAGGCCGTTCCGATGACATGTTGATTATCCGCGGCGTCAACGTCTTTCCTTCGCAGGTGGAAGCAGCTCTGCTGGAAATGGGCGAAACCTCGCCTCACTATATCATGATCGTAGACCGCGTCAACAATCTGGATATTCTGGAAGTTCACGTGGAAGTCGAGGAACATTTCTTCTCCGATGAGATCAGGAAACTGGAAGACCTGACCCGCAAGATTGAGCGTACCATCCAGGATGCCATCGGCCTGGCAGTCAAAGTCAAGCTGGTAGAGCCCAGAACCATTGAAAGAAGTATGGGTAAAGCAGTGCGCGTAATAGATAAGCGGAAGCTGATCTAAAGGAACCCTGACTTAATCGGTGTTTTACAGGCGGAACTCAGCCGGAAACTTTTAAGTCTATTTCATAAAACAGCTGACAGTTCGGCGGTTTTAAGAAAAATATTATTCAAATATAGAGAGGAAACCTATGAAACAATTATCGGTTTTTTTAGAAAACAGGGAAGGCAGGCTTTCGGACGTCCTGCGTATCTTAACGGAAAAAAATATTAATATCCTGTCCTTAAGTCTGGCAGATACCAGCGAATACGGCATGCTCCGGCTTTTGGTATCCGATCCGCAAGCGGGAAAAGACGCGTTGCGGGAAAACGAGCTGTCGGCTACTTTAACAGAAGTATTGGCAGTTAAAATGCCGCATCAGGTAGGGGCATTGGAAAAAATACTGACCGTGCTTTGCAATGCCGGTATTAATATTGAGTATATGTATGCCTTGTGTACCGGGACAGATGAAGCCGCCTTGGCGATCAAGACTTCGGATCTGGAAGTGGCGACGAATGTACTGGAGCGGGCCGGAGTGGAGTTTTTTGGATAAAATCATAGATAATGACGGGCGCAAAGCTTCTGCCTTATCATTGAGCGAATACCGGCTGTCGATTATGACTTTCATCTGTCACAAATACTCTCTACAGTAAAAACAAGTAAAAACACAAGTGCTAAATCCCTAAGAACGTGCGATGTTACTGTTCAGGCCTAACCGCGAGGTGTTTTGCGCTATTTTGCGCAAAATCCCGAGTTGCGCAGGCGCCAAATCGCACGTTTTTAGCGATTTGTGTGCATAAAGTTACTGTGGAGCAGTGGTTTGATGCACTTCGGCTAGGGTCTGAACAGTAACCTGAACAGTAACCGTGCGATTTAGCACTTGTGGCGCTTGTAAGAATTATCTTGACATTGTAATTAGTTTAGAGTATAGTTAACTTTGCCAAGTAAAAGCATTAACGCTTTAACCTGCTAAAGCATACTGTTCTGGAAATTAAGTCTGATAATGCAAATAAGATTAATCTAAAAACAAATAAAAACAAATAAAAATAAATAAAAATAAATATAAGAGATAAAAAGGACAGTGTGACATGACGATTATTGATTTACTGGAGAAAAACAGTGAAAACTTCGGAGACGAAATATGTCTGGTGGAAGTAAATCCTGAAGTTACCGAGGTAAGAAGGGTGACTTGGAAGGAATACGAACTGACGGAGCCGCATCCTTCTTCTTATTATCGTCGGGAAATTTCCTGGCATGTTTTCAATGAGAAGGCGAATCGTTTTGCCAATCTTCTGATTTCACGAGGTATTAAAAAAGGTGACAAGGTAGCAGTTTTGTTAATGAACTGCCTGGAATGGCTACCGATTTATTTTGGTATTTTAAAAACCGGAGCATTGGCGGTTCCGCTTAATTTCCGATATGCTCCTGATGAAATCGAATACTGCGTTAATCTGGCAGATGTGGACATACTGGTATTTGGGCCTGAGTTTATCGGTCGGGTGGAGGAAATCGCAGATCGGATTATACTTAAGCGGCTGCTCTTTTATGTCGGGGAAAATTGTCCGACTTTTGCCGAGGATTACAACTCCCTGGCATCCAACTGTTCCAGCAAGACGCCGGAAGGAGAATTGACGGAAACAGATTATGCGGCGATTTATTTTTCTTCGGGAACTACGGGCTTTCCCAAGGCAATTTTACATACACACCAGAGCCTGCTTCATTCCTGTCGGGTAGAGCAGAATCACCATGGACAGACCAAAGATGACGTCTTTCTTTGTATCCCGCCGCTGTACCACACCGGAGCCAAGATGCATTGGTTCGGATCACTGCTGTCGGGGAGCAAGGCGGTTCTGCTGAAAGGTACGAAGCCGCGCTACATCTTGGATGCTGTGTCCAAGGAAAAATGTTCCATCGTCTGGCTGCTGGTACCCTGGGCGCAGGACATCTTGGAGGCAATTGAAAGCGGTAAGGTCAGTCTGGCAGATTATGACCTGAAACAGTGGCGTCTGATGCATATCGGAGCTCAGCCGGTGCCTCCCAGCCTGATCCGCAGTTGGAAGAAGTATTTTCCCCATCATGCTTATGACACCAATTATGGCTTAAGTGAATCGATTGGTCCCGGTTGTGTACATCTGGGCGTGGAAAATATTCACAAGGTAGGGGCAATCGGTACTGCCGGCTATGGCTGGGAGACGAAAATCGTTACGGAAAACCGCCGGGAAGTGGTTAAGGGAGAAGTCGGCGAATTGGCTGTAAAGGGTCCCGGTGTCATGGTTGAATATTATAAAGATTCTCAGGCTACGGAGGAAGTGCTGGCCGACGGCTGGCTGTATACCGGTGATATGGCGATGGAAGATGAGGATGGTTTTATTTTTCTGGTGGATCGGAAAAAGGATGTCATCATCAGTGGCGGCGAAAATATTTATCCGGTGCAGATCGAAGACTTTTTGCGCCGTCATGAAGACGTCCATGATGTGGCGGTGATCGGGATTCCGGACAAGCGTCTGGGTGAAACCACGGCGGCTGTCATAGAACTGAAGCCGGGGAGAATAAGTACGGAAGCGGAAATTAATGCTTTCTGTCAGCAGCTTCCCCGTTATAAAAGACCCAATAGGGTGATTTTTGATAAGATTCCGCGAAATCCGACCGGTAAAATTGAAAAGCCGAAGCTGCGTGAAAAATATTGCGGCAGCCGATTGGTTGAAGCACAGATAAAAGGTTAAGGTCTTTTATTAGCTTAAAGAGAATTTCAAATTTGTGAATTTTTATTTGAGAATTTTTAATTTGAGAGTTGTTAAGAGTTGAAACCGCAGTGGCGGAGATAGGGGATCATTATGTTGATTAAATTGATAATGCTGGTAATCTTTTTTGCTGTAATGGTGTATATTGGATTTTACTGCCGGAAACATGCTACGGATGTGAACGGATTTATTCTGGGAGGCAGGAATGTCGGTCCTTGGCTGACGGCTTTTGCATATGGCACCTCCTATTTTTCGGCGGTTATTTTCATTGGTTATGCCGGGCAGTTTGGCTGGAAGTACGGCTTGGCTTCCACTTGGATCGGGATTGGCAATGCTTTGATCGGGTCTATGATGGCTTGGGTGATCCTGGGGCGTCGGACGCGTATTATGACACATCATCTGCAAAGTGCTACGATGCCGGAATTCTTTGGGAAACGCTTTGACAGTAAGGCGTTGAAGATTGGCGCGTCGCTGATTGTGTTTATTTTTCTGATACCTTACACGGCTTCGTTATATAACGGGTTATCACGGTTGTTTGGAATGGCATTTGAGATTGATTATACGGTTTGCATTGTGATTATGGCAGTACTGACCGGTATTTATGTTATCGCAGGCGGCTATATGGCGACGGCCATCAATGATTTTATTCAGGGCATCATCATGCTGATCGGCATTGTTGCGGTGGTTGCCGCGATTTTGACCGACAACGGCGGTTTTATGGAAGCGATCAACGGACTGGCGCATGTCAGTGATACGGCAGTCACGGCGCAGCCCGGCGCGTTTGCTTCTTTTTTTGGGCCAGATCCGCTTAATCTATTGGGGGTCGTCATCCTGACCTCCCTGGGTACGTGGGGGTTGCCTCAGATGGTACAGAAGTTTTATGCTATTAAAAGTGAAAAAGCTATTTCCAAAGGAACGATTATATCTACCATATTTGCCCTGGTAGTTGCCGGTGGCTGTTATTTCCTGGGCGGTTTCGGCAGATTATACGGCGATCGGATCAATGTGGCAGAAGAAGGGTTTGATGCGATTATTCCGGCGATGCTTTCCAACCTGCCACCGGTACTGATGGGTCTGGTAGTTATCTTGGTATTATCAGCTTCCATGTCAACACTGTCTTCTTTGGTCATGGCTTCCAGTTCGACGTTGACATTAGACTTTTTAAAAGATAATTTCATGAAAAATATGAACGAGAAAAAACAAGTCTTAATTATAAGGATACTGATTGTAGTCTTTATAGCGATTTCCGTGGTAATAGCAATTGTCCAATTTAAGAGCAGGGTCACCTTTATCGCCCAGCTCATGGGAATCTCATGGGGGGCTCTGGCCGGTTCTTTTCTGGCCCCGTTCTTATACGGCCTATACTGGAAAAGAGTTACCAGGCCGGCGGTCTGGGCAAGCTTTATCTGCGGTTCCGGCCTGCTGATCCTAAATCTTTTCTTCGGCAGTCATTTTCCGGCACTGCTTCAATCACCCGTGAACGCCGGCGCATTTGCCATGCTGGCCGGGCTGGTTATTGTTCCGGTAGTAAGCCTGTGTACCAAGAAACCGGATGGAGATCGGGTAAACGCGATTTTTGCCGGATATGAGAAAAAGGTTGAAGTACCTCAAAAAGAGGATTTAGGAGTAGGAGAAGGTTAATTTAAGTTACTGTTCACAGATAATGTCATTAAGTTTAGAGAAGCGGGGGGAGGGCTCGGGAACCGGAGGGCCGGGCAGTCGGATTTTCTCTCTGGACGCTGCGTTTATAGCACTCCGAGGAACCCAGAACTAATAAAGTCTCGCCCAGTGGGGCTCCACTTTATTTGGTTTCCTCTGCGTTGGCACTTAAGGCGTCCGCCGAGAAAACCGACTGCCCGGCCCTCCGGTTCCCGAGCCTTCAAACCACCACGCTTTTCCTATTCCAATAGAACATCCTGCGCAACGTTTGCATGCCATTAATTTTTAATTGAGTATATCCTGCGGAATAATTCTTCACCCTTCATGTATCTCTGGTATTCGTTATCTCTTCAAAGTCTGTTTTACAGATATCAAGCAGTTTCTCACTATCTGCCAGCATTTGAATAACCGTTGCTGAACTGTTGATCTACTGTCAGAGCATCTGTAGAATATGATAACAATGCTTAATTGTTTATTGAATTGAATTACAAATTTCCCTTTCCTTTTTCTAAAACTTGTTGTATAATACTTTCATAAGATGTACGATCATTTCAGCGACAAATCTTGCCAACAATCCCAGATGAGAATTAGTTAGGAGTTTATATGAGAGAAAAATACCAATCATTAGCGCTTGCCGATTTAAAGGCGATTGCCAAAGTCAGGGGTCTAAAAGGGATTTCCCTGTTAAAAAAGAGTGACCTGATCGAGCTTATGCTGAAAGAAGATGAGAAAGATAAGCTGGAAAAGGAGCGGCAGGAAAAGGAAAGGTTGGAGAAAGAACGTGCTAACCAGCGTACTAATCCGGAAAAGCCCGAGATAGAAAGAGCCGAAAGAACCGAAAAAAGAGAAGACGATCGTTTTCAGACGGAATTGGACAGCGGGATTATCGCAAGCGGGATATTGGAAGTCATGCCGGACGGTTACGGATTTATCCGCTGTGAGAATTATCTGCCCGGAGAACGGGACGTATATGTTGCGCCGAGCCAGATACGCCGCTTTGGATTAAAGACCGGGGATATTTTGGAAGGAAATACCAGGATCAAGTCGCAGGGAGAAAAATTTGCCGCTCTGCTGATGGTGAAAAGCATCAACGGTTATACGCCTGAAGTTGCTTCCACCCGATACAATTTCGAAGATATGACGCCGATCTTTCCCAACGAGCGTCTGCATCTGGAGATGCCGGGAGCCAGTATTGCCATGCGCGTCATGGATCTGATCAGTCCGGTGGGTAAGGGACAAAGAGGGATGATAGTCTCGCCTCCCAAGGCGGGAAAGACTACCTTGCTTAAGGATGTCGCCAAATCGATTAAAAGAAATTCACCGGATATCCATTTGATTATCCTACTGATTGATGAACGACCGGAGGAAGTGACAGATATCCGTGAAGCCATTGAAGGGCCCAATGTGGAAGTTATCTACTCCACGTTTGACGAACTGCCGGAACATCATAAGCGCGTTTCCGAGATGGTGATTGAGCGCGGTCGCCGTCTGGTTGAACATGGGAGGGATGTGGTCATCCTGATTGACAGCATTACCCGGCTTACCCGGGCTTATAATCAGGTGGTTCCGCCTAGTGGCAGGACGCTTTCCGGGGGCTTGGACCCATCGGCCTTACATATGCCGAAACGGTTTTTTGGTGCTGCCAGGAATATGCGTGAAGGCGGTTCGTTGACGATACTGGCTACAGCCTTGGTGGAAACCGGCAGTAAGATGGACGACGTGGTTTATGAAGAGTTTAAGGGAACCGGTAATATGGAATTGGTTTTAGACAGGAGGCTTTCGGAAAAAAGGATATTTCCGGCAATTGATATACCTAAGTCAGGAACAAGACGTGAGGATCTGCTGCTGGCTGTTGATGAGCTGGAGACGATTAATATCATGAGAAAGGCGCTGAACGGGCTGAAATCTGACGAGGCAGCCGACCGTATTCTGGATATGTTTTCCAAGACCAGGAACAATCAGGAGTTTGTGAACATGGTTAAGAAGATTAAATTTATATAATGATACAAAAAAAATTCCAATGAAAATTTTTAATGATACCAAGAATATACTTGCAAGATGATTAAACCTGTGATAAACTAAATAAGGTTTATTTTATACAAGATACTATTTAGTAAGAGGTGAAGAAATGAAAGAAGGAATACATCCCAAATATCAGCAGGCTATAGTGAGATGTAACTGTGGTAATACATTTGAAACAGGATCGACTAAGCCGGAGATCCATGTGGAGATCTGCTCTGCATGTCATCCATTCTATACCGGTCAGCAGAAGGTGACGCAGGCCCGTGGACGAATTGATAAGTTTAATAGGAAATACGGTGTAGAAAACAAATAGTAGTGAGCAGTAAAGGTTGAGGTGCACATCTCAACCTTATTTTTGCATTTATGGAATTATAGATATTGTTTCTGCATAAAAATGATTTTGTGAAAGGGGTAAGGAGTTTACTATGGCCAGAAAGAAAAAGAACTTATCTTGCGGAGTCGGCGGACAGGCCGTTCTGGAAGGTGTCATGATGAAAAATAAAGAAGAATACGCGATAGCCGTGCGGAAACCGGACGGTGAGATCGAAGTGGAGATTGATATTTTTCGTGGGCTGCTGCCGGAAAGTAAGATCAGGAAATTTCCGTTTATCCGGGGAGTGTTTAACTTTATTGAATCAATGATGCTGGGGATGAAGACGATCACTTATTCCGCATCCTTTTATGAGGATGGGGATGCAGAGGAAACGGCTTTTGACAGGACATTGGACAAGGTATTTAAAGGGCAGGGGGAAAAAGTGCTGATGGGTATAACCACAGTGATTTCGGTGGTACTGGCAATTGCTATTTTTATGTTGCTTCCTTATTATCTGTCGAACTTACTGCGAGATCATATCAGGAACCGTTCTTTGATTTTGATTTTGGAAGGTGCACTCCGGATAGCTATATTTTTGATTTATGTGTCGGCTATCAGCCTGATGAAAGATATCCATCGTCTGTATCGTTATCATGGGGCGGAACATAAATGTATTAACTGTATCGAAAAAGGCCGGCCGCTTACAGTTAAAGAGGCGATGAAGAGTTCCCGCCTGCATCGCCGTTGCGGAACCAGTTTCATGTTTTTTGTGATTTTTGTTAGTATTATTATATTTTTCTTTATTCGCGTAGAAGAGCCTTTGCCGCGGATGCTGCTGAGGATTGCCCTGATACCGGTGATCGCCGGCATATCCTATGAGATTATTCGTTGGGCGGGAAGAAGCAACAATATTTTCGTAAAGATATTATCGGCACCGGGCATGTTGATTCAGCGGCTGACTACCAAAGAACCGGATGAAGAGATGGTGGGGGTGGCAATCAAAGCGCTGGAATCTGTTTTTGACTGGAAAGCGTATCAAAAGGAAGCCTTTGGATATGATATTGACGAGACGTGGATGAAGTCAGGGATGGACGAATGAATTACCGGGAATTATTTTTGTGGGGTCGTTCGCAGCTGGGTGAGAGTCTGATCGAAGAAGCTGAGTTGGATGCGCGGCTGCTGCTGGAAGCGGTCTGCCATACGGACAGGCATGATCTGCTGGCGCATGGGGACAGAAACGTCAGTGAGGTTTGCCGGGTAAATTACAGGGACTATATTGAAAAGAGGAAGTCTCATATCCCTTTGCAATATATCTTAGGCTGTCAGGAGTTTATGGGTCTATCTTTTCTGGTTAATCCGCATGTGTTGATACCCCGTCAGGATACGGAGATTTTGGTCGAAGAGGTACTTCGATATCTGCAGGACGGACAAGCCCTGCTGGATGTCGGTACGGGATCGGGTTGTATCTTACTTAGTCTGCTTAAGTATTCGAATCATTGCCGGGGTACAGGAACGGATATTTCCGGTGATGCCCTGAAGACGGCAGCGGAAAATGCCGTCCGGCTGGGAGTGGAAGCAGAGTGGTTGGAAAGTGATCTTTTTGAGGCAGTGAGGGGAAAATATGACATAATTGTTTCCAATCCTCCCTATATCCCGACTTCGGTGATCGGAACGCTGATGCAGGAAGTGAAGGATAATGAGCCGGTTCCTGCCCTTGACGGAAAAGAAGACGGACTTTTCTTTTACCGTGAGATCATCGGTAAGGCGGGCGGATATCTGGATAAGGGCGGGATGATATTTTTGGAAATTGGTTTTGATCAGGCAACAGCCGTTACAGACATGATGGATCGGGCCGGCTTCAGGGAAGTGATGGTTGTAAAGGACCTGGCAGGATTTTATAGAGTAGTATCCGGGGTATATGGAGGGCCCGGTTATGTTTGAAAAATTAGATGATTTATTGATAAGATTTGAAGAAATCATGGGAGAACTGAACGAACCTTCGGTTACCGCCAATCAGGAACGCTTCCGGGCTTTGATGAAGGAACAGAGTGATCTTACGCCGATTGTGGAAGCTTATAAGGAATACAAGAAATGCCGCCGGGATGTCGGCGATTCTCTTGCGATGCTGGAAGAGGAAACCGATGAAGAGATGCGTGGTCTTTTGAAAGAGGAACTGAGTGAAGCCAAAAAGCGGATCGAAGAGCTGGAAACAGAGATGAAGATTCTGCTCCTGCCTAAGGATCCCAATGATGACAAAAACGTAATCGTGGAAATCCGTGCCGGCGCAGGCGGGGATGAAGCAGCTCTTTTTGCAGCGGAGATTTATCGTGTCTATGTCAAGTATGCGGAAGGAAAGCGCTGGAAAGTAGAAACCATGAATATTGACGAGATCGGTATCGGTGGGATCAAGGACGTCAGTTTCATGATTAACGGTCAGGGTGCCTATTCACGCCTGAAATATGAGAGCGGGGTGCATCGCGTCCAGAGAGTACCGGAAACCGAGTCGGGAGGACGTATCCATACCTCTACGATAACGGTGGCGATTATGCCGGAAGTCGGTGAGGTAGAGGTGGACATCGATCTAAACGACTGTAAGTTTGATGTGTTCAGGTCTTCTGGGAATGGCGGCCAGAGCGTCAATACCACGGATTCGGCGGTGCGTCTGACCCATATTCCGACGGGTATAGTTATTTCCTGTCAGGATGAAAAAAGCCAGTTGAAAAACAAGGACAAAGCCTTAAAGGTCCTTCGGGCAAAACTCTATGAGATTGAGCAGGAAAAGCAGCATGATGCCGAAACCCAGCTGCGCCGCAGCCAGGTCGGGACAGGTGACCGTTCAGAGAAGATCAGAACCTATAATTTTCCGCAGGGGCGGGTTACCGACCATCGGATCAAGCTAACCCTCCACCGGCTGGAAGCGGTCATGAACGGTGAACTGGAAGAGATTATCGACAGTCTGATTGCTGCCGACCAGGCGGCTAAGCTGAGCCGGCTTGCTTAAAACACTCCGCAGAAATGCTTTAATCATATTCATCAAGAAAATTCAGGTATTTATCTTTGACTTCTTTGTATCGGGAACGGGGGATGTATAAGCAGATATTGTTATCCAGCACGACTTCATAACGGATGATACTGCTTATCCGCCGCAAATTTACCAAAAAGCTTTGGTGAATCCGGATAAAGTCGTTGCCGGCCAGTTTCTGTTCGACCTGATTCAGAGATTCATATAAGGTATATTTTGTAAGTTTTTCTTCCATAATATTAAATTCCAGCTTATGCATCCGGCTTTCGATATATAGTATACGCTCCAAGGCCACCTTGAGGCGTCCTTCGCTAAAATTAAATTCCTTAAAGGCGATCCGGTAATTCATCATATCATTTACCGCATCCATGCATTCGCTTACTGTTTGAGCCAGTCTATTATCGTATTTTAAGATATAGCGCACTGCATTTACTTTGTAACCTTCAAGGGAATAGCCGGTATCGTCCGATATAAGGATAATAAATATTTCCTTGCTGATTTTACGGATCATTCTGGCGGCAGCAAATCCATCCGCTTCATATCTGTTGACGTTTAGGAATATGATTTTGTATCTGATCATTTCGATTCCCAGTCGGACCAGATCTTTCCCGGAGTTAAATGTGTCAATTTCATAAAGCATGCCGCTGGTTCTCATATAATCACTCAAAATATTCTTTATTCTATCAATAAAATCATTTCTGTTATCGCATATGGCTATTTTAATCATATTTATACCCCATGTCTGCTAATTAATGATCCCATAAGGATAACATGTCAATAAGTCTATTCTAGGGGAAAAACGATTTCTAGTCAATATGTTTGATTTATAAAAATTAAAAGTTTTTCTGATTACCTCAGTAAAATTTATAAAAAAATGCAAATTCTTTTCTTTACCCCTTTCATTTTACCTTTTAGTATTGTATTATATATGTGTCTGTTTATCAGCAATGATATTCTGATGCCATGCCATACGGTTTTGACATCAGTAAAGAGCCGAATAAGCTAAAGAGGAGTTTGAGTAAGGAGGGAAAAGGCAGTGACATTAAACGAAGTGGCTTCAGTTATTGATTTGGATTTGAAACGAACGTTTTCTTTGTTTATGGGCAAAGAAGAGATGTATGTAAGGTATCTAAAGAAATTCCCGGAAAATGCTGAGCGGATTATGTCAGGATTGGAAACAGCTGTACAAAGTAATGACTATAAGGGAATTGAAGCCGGTGCCCACGGGATTAAAGGGGTGTCAGCCAATCTGGGCATTCAAAAGGTTACTGAGATAAGCACAGCACTCATGATGGATATCAGAGAAAGTACTTATGAGAAGATCGGGCAGGATTACCAGCAGTTAAAAGAACAGGTGGCTTTAGCGATTGAATATATCGGAAAATTAGATTAGCGTAATTAATATATTTAGCGTAATTAATATATTTATATAGAAATTAAAAGGGAATATTTTTGCCGGCCGGCCTGAGAAATACGGGACCGGCTGTTTTTGCATAAAGAAATCCATGTTCTGTTACTATTCAAAAATATGAAGTATGCAAAAAATGTAAACAGTGGCTTTTCAGGCTTGTGTTATTTGCGAAGAAGTTCTTAATTTGTCAGATGCTCCCATTGGCAATCATATGACTTACGCATATATTGTAGGGAGGCATAAAATGAAAGGGGAAGCTCTGGAATATGGCCGCAAACGGTAAGCTGGAAGCCCTGCTGAATCTGGCCCTGGAGGTCGATGAAGAAGAACGAAGGAAATCAGAGGTGCTGGGGGTGGGTTATGATCCACTGGATGACACGTGGGAACTGATCGTAAAATACAACGGTGATATCGGTCGGCTTCGCGAATCGGGGATTCAGGTGGAAGAACTGATAGCCGGATATGCAATTGTCAGATTAAAAGAAGAGCTGATCGATGCTTTTACGGATCTGGACGAGGTGGAATATGTTGAAAAGCCCAAGCGGCTTTATTTTGATACCTTGGAGGGTCGGAGAGCATCTTGTGTGGTATCGCTTTCCCTCAACCCGCCGAATCTTCGGGGGAATGGGACTTTGATCGCGGTCATAGACAGTGGTCTGGATTATCAGGGAATGGAATTCAGGAAGGCAGACGGGAGCAGTCGAGTTTTGTATCTATGGGATCAGACTTTAACGGCGGATAATGTAAACCGTCAGACGCCGCCGGAAAGCCCTTTTGCCGGTACTGCGGCACCGCCGCAAGGATTTCAGATCGGAGTTGAATTTAATAAATTGATGATTGATGTGGCCCTGCAGGCGTCTACGGAGGAAGAGACGTTTCAGATTGTACCCAGCAGGGATGTCAGCGGCCACGGAACGGCAGTGACGGCTATTGCGGCCGCCACGGGTATACTAAATGACGGAAGATTTATGGGAATGGCACCGGAAAGCAGTTTGATCATCGTAAAACTGGGATCACCGGACCCAGACTCTTTTCCGCGGACTACAGAAATGATGCGGGCCCTTAATTATGTAGTGAACAAGGCTGTCGGCTTGGGGATGCCGGTGGCTGTGAATTTGAGTTTCGGCAACACTTACGGACCGCATGACGGGACTTCCATCTTAGAGCGGTTTATTGACAATATATCCGAAGTCGGCAGGAATGCGATCTGTGTGGGAACCGGCAATGAAGGAGCGGCAGGCGGGCACCTGTCGGGGAAATTTGGCCGTGTAAGGGACGGCAGCAGTCAGCAGAGCAGAAGAATAGAATTAAACATAGCACCCTACCAGCAGAGTTTCAGTGTCCAGCTCTGGAAGGAATATAGTGACCGGTTTGAGGTCGAGCTGACATCGCCTTCGGGCCGACAGGAGGCAGTCGATACCATGGTGCCGGGGAAAAAGACGGTGACGATCGGGACAACAAACATACTGATTTATAATGGGGAGCCCAATCCTTATTCGATCAATCAGGAGATATATTTTGATTTTATTCCGGAAGGAAGTTATGTCGATGAAGGTATATGGACGTTTACCCTCACGCCGGTCAGGACAGTGAACGGAAATTATGACTTTTACCTGCCCAGCAGCGGGATATTAAATGCCGGAACCGGCTTTTTTACGCCAACACCGGAAAAGACCCTGACTATTCCGTCTACGGCTTCCAAGGTGATTTCGGTGGCGGCTTATGACGTGGTGTATGAATCTTATGCGGATTTTTCCGGCCGCGGCTATGTCCTGCAGAGTCTCACCGACCCGCGTGTGGCGGGCGGAAGTATCAAGCCGGATCTTGCAGCACCCGGGGTAAATGTCAGCACCGTCCTGCCGGGAAACCGCCCGGAGGTGGTCAGCGGGACGTCATATGCGACGCCGTTTGTGACAGGAGCAGCGGCGTTATTGATGGAATGGGGGATTGTGAAGGGGAATGACAGTTTTTTGTATGGGGATGATTGTGTTATTATAGGTACAAATCAAAGGAAAGCCGATGTGGGGATTCCGACGGTTTGCTCCGGTTGTTTTTAGCGTAGATATATCTATAAATGGAGATTTATCTGTGAAGTGCAGAATAGTCTGGCCGTTTCTTTTTTAAGCGTAAACTTTCAGTATGTCAAATAAGTTTTGAATAGTGGAAAAGCAGTCCGTCATAATCTGTACTAAGGAATCACTGATGCATCAGTATTTCCTTAGACGCTCCGTGTGATGCGCACGGATTTGCAGTGGAAACTGGTGCGTTGCTTGTGAAATGCAAGGATTAAGATGGAAAATGGAATCAATGAAATGAAGAATGTGGATATACGCTCCATAGATAAAGAAAAACTAATAGACATTCGATCATTATCCATAAATGAAAAACTGCCATTGCAGGAACGAGTCATGGACTTTATTGAAAAGATAGGAAACCCCTATTGCTTTCTGGTAGGTGATATTGTCGTGAAAGTAGAATATGAAGATACGGATGTCACCTTTGAACAGTGTTTTAATAAGATTTTGTTTCATTCATGATTTTAAAATAGAAATCCTATAAAAGTTATGTTAATTTATAATCGGATACACCGAGTGGGATTTCCATATTCCTTTGAATCATGCGTAATGAAGAAAAGAAATATGGAGGAGCGCTATGGATAAGAATTCAAATATTCTCTATGATGCTGATCTCTATGTCCGTTTGTCTAAAGAAGACGGTGATATAATTACAGGAAGTAAATTTGAAAGCGACAGCATCTCTAATCAAAAGGGATTGCTTATGCAGTTTCTGGTTTCGCATCCGGAAATCAAGTTACACGCCATAAGGGAAGATGACGGCTATACCGGAACGAATTTCAACCGGCCGGGATTTCAATTATTATTACAGGACGTCATAGAAAAAAAGATTAACTGTGTTATTGTCAAGGACTTATCACGCTTGGGAAGAAATTATTTAAAGGTAGGTGAATATGTCCAGAATATCTTTCCGGATAATGGGATTCGGTTTATTTCTGTAAATGATAACTATGATTCTGTCTCATCAACATCCCCAAACGATGATATTATCATTTCCTTTAAAAACCTGCTGAACGATGCATACAGCAGAGATATCAGTATAAAAATCCGATCCAATCTGGAAGTAAAAAGAAAAAGAGGCGAGTTTACCGGCCCATACACCGTGTTCGGATACAAAAAATCGGAAAATAACCGGAATGTAATTGTTGTAGATAATTATGCAGCAAAAGTTGTGAAGGATATTTTTGCATGGAAGCTGGATGGGATGAACCAGTCGGCGATTGCAGAAAGACTAAATAGTTTGGGTATTCCTTCACCTATGGAATATAAGAAAGTAACGGGTATTTCCTATCAGACCAGCTTCAAGATCAATACGAGAGCCATTTGGTGTGCACAATCGGTTTCCAGAGTACTAAAAAATGAGATATATACGGGTACTCTGATACAAGGTATCCGCTCAAGGGCTACTTATCGGTCTGTACGGGTCATATTTAAGGATTGCGAGGATTGGATTCGCAAGGAAAATAATCACGAGCCAATCATTGACAGGCTGGAATTTAACCGTGTTCAGGAGATAATGGCAAGAGATACAAGAACCGCGCCTAAAGAAGATAGGGTCTATACCTATTCCGGACTCATCTTCTGCGGAGACTGCGGTCGTAGCATGGTAAGGAAGACGGTACCGGGAAGCAAAGGCAGGAAGTATACCTATTTTATCTGTTCCCAATATAAGAAAAACAGGAACTGTTCTGCCCATAGCATCAAAGTAGAGATTTTGGAACAGATGGTTTTGCTGACTTTACAGAAGCATATTGGTACAGTGCTGGATGTTGATTCTATGCTCGATCAACTCTCAGAGCAAGACCTGAAAAAAAAAGAAGTAGAGAAACTGGATGAGCGAATCTTATTGAATGAGGAAACAGTTAACAAATGCCGGAAACTTCATCTCTCATTATATGAGGATTTAAAAAGCGAAATTATTAATAAAGAGGAGTACTATTATTTAAAAGCCGAGTATCAGAGAAGGTCAGATGAAGCTATGGAAGCCATCAAATACCTGCGGTCGGAAATAGAGCAGATAGGCAACAATAATGGTGAAAGAAAGAAATGGACAGACGTTTTTAAAAACCCTCTTCATATGAAACAGGTGTCACGCATGACAGCAAATCAGTTGATAGATAAGATAACTATTTATCATGGCGGAAGAATCGGAATCCGCTTTAAATTTCAGGATAAATATGATGCTTGTATAAGATTTATTCTTCAAGCAAAGCAGTTAATCCGGAATCAGGAGGCAGACTGATGGCAAGAAAATCCCGATACATAGTAGTTGACAGTGCTGCTAAAATTGAAAAAGCAGAAAATCAACAACGAACCAAAGCGGCAGTTTATGTCAGAGAATCAGCGGAAGATAGTAGTCCACTGGAAACGCAGGTGACTTTAATAATTGATTACATAAATAAATCAGAAGATTTGATTTTATATCAGGTATTTGCGGACAACGGTTTCACCGGGGTTGATTTTGAAAGACCGGCATTTGTCCGGATGATTGATGATATGAAAGCGGGTAGATTTCAGGCAGTCATTGTTAAAGATGGTTCCAGACTCGGGAGAAACTATCTGGAAGCGGGTACGTATATCGAATCGGTTTTTCCTACACATGGTATTCGCTTTATTTCCATCAATGATAATTATGACAGTGTGGATGCCCGGTGTGAAAGAGACGGCATTTCCATTCCTTTGCGAAATATTATGAACGAGCAGTATTCAAAAGATCTATCCAGAAAGCTATCGTCTGCTTTCCGGGTCAAACAGCTGGCCGGTGATTTTATTGGAGCATATGCTACTTACGGCTATCAAAAGGAAAGTAAAAGTAGGAGCCGGCTGGTAATAGATGAGCAGACGGCTCCTGTTATAAAGCATATCTTTGAAAGGAAATTGGCAGGTATCAGCGATGGTGCAATTGCCGAAGAGTTAAATAATGCAGGCATATTGTCTCCTTTTGCCTATCGTTATGAAATGGGGCAGGTAAAAGCAGAAAAGTATAAAAATATGATATGGCGGAGGGGAACAATCTCTCAGATGCTTAAGAATCGGATATATCTGGGAGACATGGTGCAGGGACGCCATCGTAAATCATTAAGCCGTAAGGAAGCACGTCATAATACGCCCCGGAGTGAATGGCTGATAGTTAAGGATACGCACCCGGCAATTATTCCAGATGAGGTATTTGAGGAAGTCCAAAAAATAATAGAGGCTAGGAAAGAACAATATAAACATAGGGTAAATGAGGCTGGATGGGAAAAGACAGTCAATCCATTTAAGGGAAAGATTTTTTGTTCCGATTGCGGACGTGCCATGGTCATAGGCATCAGCAGGAGCAAAAAAGCTTCTCGTTTTTACTATCGCTGCCGACTGGCTGTTGATTCCAATGGAATTGGTTGTGTCCAGAGAAGTATAAGGGTAGAGGATGTTGAGAAAGCAGTGATGGAAACTGTTAAAAAACTTGCTGTCTTATATAAGGAAAAAACACTTGCACTACAGGAGGAGAACGATTCCATTGATGCTAAAGAAAAGTGTAATAAGTTAATAAAGGATTTGGAAAATCTGAGAATAGAAAGACTACATTACTTAAAATTATCGGCAGGTCTATATCAGGATTTTGTTGATTGTCTATTGAATCAGGAAGAATATCTTTTTGCTGCGGATGAATATAAAAAGAAAATAATTAATCTGGATAATCGGAATGATTCGCTAAAAAGGCTTGTTGAAACTTATAGGGAGAAGAATTATAATAGCAAAAAACTGATAGATACGGTGTTTTTATTTAACGAAATATATGGGAAGAATTTTAACTGTGAGATATTAAATGAATTATTCAACAGAATAAAGGTACATCAAGATTGCCAGTTGACGATTTCCTTGAAATGTATGGATTTGTTTCAGGACTTGGATAAGACAATTAGGAAAAGAGGAGAGATGAATTATGAAGTTGAGTAGAAATATCGGTGTTTATTTGCGGTTATCAGATGAAGATTATGATATAGGTAAAAATAATAAAGAGTTAGATAAGTATATTCAATTAAAAGAAGAAAGCCACAGCATATCAAATCAAAGAAAGCTTATTCTCAACTATCTTGGTATAAGAAAAGAATTTGCTACATGTACTATTCATGAGTATTGTGACGATGGTTTTACTGGTACAAATTTTGACCGGCCGGGTTTTCAGAGGATGATAGCCGATGCTGAATATAGGGTAATTGATACTATTATTTTTAAGGATTACTCGAGATTTGGTCGAAATTTTCTGGGGGTAGGACGGTATCTGGAAGAGGTATTGCCTGAATTGCAGATCAGGGTCATATCTATTAATGACGATTATGACAGCAATAATGTGGCAACTGCTATTGATGGAATCATCATCCCGTTAAAAAATCTTATGAATGAATATTACTCAAAAGATATATCTAATAAAGTCAAAAGTGGAATCAAGAGCAGACAAAAAAGGGGAGAGTATATTAGCGCCCATGCATTATTTGGCTACCGTAAAAATCCGGAAGATAAACATCATCTTATAATTGATGAAGAAACGGCACCTATTGTACGTATGGTTTTTGACTTTGCTTTAGCTGGTATGAATGGTATACAGATAGCTATGAAGTTGAATGAATTACAAGTCATGACTCCCGCTTGGTATAGTATAAGACAGGAAAAACGCAATTATCACATTGATTCAAAATCCATATGGACTTCGGCTAAGGCATTTAAAATATTGCGAGATCAGCGATATACAGGCGATATGGTGGGAAATGTTCGGGTTCATACAAAAATCGGCAGATCGTTTAGTGAGAAAGTGGAACGTAAAGAATGGTTGGTTGTGAAAGATACTCATGAGGGAATAATATCAAAAGAGTTATTTAGGAAGGTAAATAAGGAGTTAATGCCTTTGAAAAGCTTTTAGAAAATTTATTGGTGATAGACCAAAATTCACTTTTCAGTTAAAGGTATTTGATGTAGAATTAAGCATGTCATCCTGTTTTAGTTTAGTGTGGGATTGAGTTGGTAGCTTAATCCTACAACAAAAAGAGGAAGGATGAAATGAGTTTATATGAAAATATATTATACAAGGGGTATTATAATGGAGAAACAATTAACGATTTACGAAACACCGATCAAAGGAGTACAATATTTTGCATTAAGTATTATTTTTGGTGATAAGCGGATATTACCTTGGTTTTTTAGTAACTATATTCAGCTCGAGTGGATATATAATAAAGATATCGTTGACAGATATATCAAATTTTCTTATTTTGAAGAGTACTATATTGGAATCCCATTTATTAATAAGCAGATATTTATCCGAGAAGTTATTTCAGATACTGATGTCGTCCGGTTCCTGATCAGAAACATTGATGCAGGGTGGTATACTCAATTGTGTTTGGATGAGTATTATATTCCTGGTAAAACGAGCTTTCAGGATAATCATTATGGCCATGATAATTTGATTTGCGGATATAACTTAACTAAAGAAATATTTACCTTATTTGGATATAATAATGATCGAAAATTGGGCTTTTCTTATGCAAGTTTCGAGCAGATCAGGAATGCTTATGCATCTACGGACATTGAACTTTTTCCGGTTATTCCAAATAGTTTCAGTTATGGCAATTTGATATTTTTGATCAAGCCAGATGAAGAAGTAAGTTATTCTTTGGATCTGAACTGTATCGAGAAATTGCTTAAGGAATATTTGAACGGTTCCAATTTTGCTATCCGTAATGATTTGATTTATAATCCTACTGACGAGAAACTATATGGAATGAATATTTATGATGAATTAATTAGTAGATTTAGAAATTATGTAGAATCGGTTGTCGAGGATATCAGGCTTTTACACACCATTTATGAACACAAAAAAGTAATGGTTATGAGGATTAAATATTTAAAAGAACTTAGTTATATCCCCCCTGAAACATCGATGGATGAATTCGACTTATTGGAAAAAAAAGCTCAGATTGCACGAAATTTGCAATTAAAATATGTGTTTCTCCTCAATACTGATCTTTTGGATAAAATAGCAGATATTTTAGTGGATATGAAGCATATTGAAGCTGAGGCGATAAAGAAATTAATCATTATCGTTGAAAATGTCAAATTATGGAATAAATATATAAAATAATCGTGAAAATATTATTACATATTACTATATTCATGAAAATAATAATATGATATAATCTTTCTAGTAGAATTATAAGCACTCATTTTCTCAAAATTGATTGCATTTTTGAGAGGAAAAGGTCAAAAGGTAATATGGATAAAATAAAAATTGAAGAGATACTGAGAAATAATATTATAAAGCATTCGGAAGGAAGAATAGAAATAGACTTTGAAAAGGATTTACAATCAATTGGCATGAACTCCATATATTATGTTAAATTAATTATTGTGATCGAACAGGAATTTGGATTTGAATTTGATGATGATTTTATGATTATGGATAAATTTCAAAGTTTAAATGAAATAGTAGACTACGTAGTGGAAAAATTAAAAAATAATAAAAACAGTGAATTAATAAATTGATTCCAAAAAATTGTGAAAGGGGAATGACTTCGTTATTTTTGTCGCAAATGATATATGGTAAAAAAATCGTTTTTATTTTTTATAGTATTTTTGATATTAATTCATAATCGTGTTTTTGCAAGAGAGTTAAGTGGCACAAATACAGAAATTTTGCTTAAATCCGAATCAAATGAAGCGCGTTGGACTGAGATTGAAAAGTTAGTCGTTATGACTATGGAAAAATCAAAAGTCCCAGGGGCTTCTATTGTAATTGTGAATAAAGATGAGACATATAATTTTAATTATGATAATAGGGATTTGCCGGAAGAAAGTGAAATCAATGAAAGCACTTTATTTGAACTGGGATCCATGAGTAAAGCATTTACTGCGCTGGCAATCTTACAACTGGAACAATGTGGGAAACTTTCACTTGATGATCCGGTAACTAAGTATATTCCGTGGCTTACAGTACATTATAAGGGAAAACATGACGGAGAGTATGTGGATGAGGATATGGAACTTGTACTTTCTAATTTCCTATACCATACCAGTGGAATTCCTTTTAAAACAATCGGATTAATACCTGCAGGGGATTCCGATCAAATGCTTGAGACGACAGTCAGGATTCTGGAGAATATAGAATTGGATTTCTATCCCGGAAGTAAATATCAGTATGTTACCATAAACTATGATGTTTTAGGATTGGTCATTCAAGAAGTAACCGGAGTGTCTTATGAAGAATATATCAAGCAAGAGATTTTGGAACCGCTGGGACTTTATAATACTCATCTTTTCAAAACAGAACAGGAAGTCAGAGAAAAAGTAATACAAGGATATAAAATAAAATTTTTTAAAGCTGAACCATATACGGCGCCTTTTTATAGAGGAAACGCCCCTGCTGGCTATATTGTTTCAAATAACAAGGATATGGAACGATGGATGCGGATACAATTGGGGATTGAAGAGGTTCCGCCTTTGTTTCAGGAGCTAGTCGAAAAATCCCATATAGGAAACACGACAGTGCCTTCTCAGGAATGTTATTATGCTGCCGGTTGGGAGGTAAATGTCAGTAAGGAAAAAATCGGGCACGGAGGATCGAACCCTAACTACTCATCTATGCTTATTATGAAGCCGGAAATTGGTATGGGGGTATGTGTTTTAACGAATATGAACTCCAGTGCCGCCGAATATCTGGCTGATAATATTCTTAATATATTACAGGGGAAAGCAGTAACCAGATATAAAAGGGATTCTTATAGAAATTTAGATATTATTTTTTCATTAATCAGCGTAGTTCTTTTTGTATTAGGAATAGTTTTTTTAGTATTATTTATTAAAGCTATTATTGAATTGAGGCAGAAAAGAAGAATTTTTGAAAAGATTAAAGGAGCAAAAGTAGCGGGATTACTATTTGCAATCCCGCTGATGGGCTACACAGGTTTTTGTATTTACTATCTACCTAATATATTGATGGAGAGATTGCCATGGACAGCGGTAAATATCTGGGGTTCTCCGATGTTTCAAGCAGGATGTATCATAGGATATGTAACATATGTTATATTTATGTTCTTTGTCTTGCTCACTTTTAATTGTCCTAAAATTGGAGAGAAGAACTATATAGCTTTAATTCCATTAAGCATTATAAACGGGTTATCAAGTGCTCTGATTATTTTTACTATAAATGAATCGTTTAATCGTAACTTGGAATATTCGACAGAGCTATTTGTATATTTTATATTCTCACTTTTATTTTTTGTTTATACGATTAAGTTAATACAGGGTAGAATGATTGTAATATCTAATAATTTGGCATGTGAAAAAAGACTGGTCATAATTGACAAGGTCATTCATTCACCATATGAAGTGATTGAAGAGATTGGTCAGGAACGAATTTTTTCGGGTCTAAATAATGATACCAATGAAGTTTCAAAAATTCCGGAAGTTACGGTTGGCTTTATTTCTAATATATTAACATTAATATTCTGCTTAGCTTATCTGTTTACAAAAAGTGTTTATGCATTTATTGCATCAGCTATCGTAATTGTGTTAAATGGTTTTATCAGTATTTTAACTGGCTATCTGGCATCAAAATATTGGGAAAAGAACCGAGATATACAGGACGTATTTTTTAGACAAATGACTGATTTAATCTATGGTTTCAAAGAACTGGTGTTAAACAAACTACGCCGTTTAGAGTTCTGGAATGCCCTGAAAAAAACTTCGAGAGAATCAGCTGAATTTAATAAATCTGCATCATTAAAATTCTTAAATTTCGAAATTTATAATACTCTTATGTATAATATTGTATTTGGAGTGGTTGTTTTTATATTTCCTATTATAATATTTGACATTAACGTAAATGAACTAAGAGAAAATCTATTTATTGTCTTTTATATGATTGGTCCTTTCAGCACTTTAGCAGCCTCAATTTCCCAAATTACACAATTAAGAGTAAATCTGCGACGAATCAGAATCCTGATTAATGATTTGGAAATACTAGCTATCAATCATCAGGAAGTATCAGATCATAATATCGGACAACTTCATTTTCAGTCCATTGAGCTGGATCAGGTAATTTACCGGTATCAAACAAAAGAAAAAAGCGATAAGGAAGGATTTATATTAGGACCTGTTACTGCTGAATTTCATCCGGGAGAAATAACCTTTATTGTAGGTGGAAACGGAAGTGGGAAATCGACTCTGGGAAAATTGATTACCGGACTCTATAAGCCACAGCAGGGTAATATAAAACTAAATGGCGAAAAAACAGACACTAATACTCTAAATGAATATTTTACTACTGTATTTTCTGATTTTTATTTATTCTCAAGATTATATGGTTTTGATTATCAATCAAAAAAGGTAATCTTAGAAGATTATTTTAAGTTAATGGGGTTAAATGAAAAACTTACCGTGGATGAAAATGGTAATTTTTCTGAACTGAGACTCTCGACAGGCCAGAAAAAACGACTTGCATTTATCGTATGCTGTTTAGAAGACAAACCGGTCATGCTGTTCGATGAGTGGGCAGCGGAGCAGGATCCGGAATTTCGACAGTATTTTTATATGGAACTTCTTCCAAAACTGCGGGAAAGTGGTAAAAGTATTATTGTGATTACCCATGATGACAGATATTTTAAGACGGCGGATAAAGTTTTGAAATTGGAATACGGAAGTATAGTAGAGGAGGTAGCTGCATGTGTGTAATGAACTAATCAATTTAATTTGTATCCCATATGCCGGAGGATATTCCACATGTTACTCTATGTGGAAAAAGTATTTAAATAAAAAGATAAATATGATTACATTGGAGCACTCCGGAAGGGGAGCAAGGATGAAGGAACCCCTCTATGATAATTTTCAGGAGGCTGTGGAAGATATCTATCGGCGGTTGGCTCCGATGACAGGGCAGGCGTCATATGTCATGTACGGACATAGTATGGGAAGTATACTTGTTTTTGAGGTTATCCAAAAACTAATAGAAAATGGCAATCAGCTACCATATCATATTATTTTATCAGGCTCCAGCCCCATACAGTGCAATCAGTACAGAAAAATCATTTCTAATTTACCAAAGGATGAGTTCAGACAGGAACTTATCAAGTATAACGGAATTCCAAAAGAAGTATTTGAAAATGAAAGTATAATGGATATCTTTATTCCGGTGCTGAGAGCTGATTTTGCAATATTGGAAAATTACAGTTATTTCGGGGGCTCATATAAGATACCATGTAGTTTATCGGTATTATATGGATTGGAGGATCAATCGGCAGTAGAATTAAATCGGTGGTGCGAATTGACAGAAAAACAATGTGAATTATATGCTTTCCGAGGTGGTCATTTTTTTATACATGACTTAGCAGTAGCAAAACAAATAAATAAAATAGTACTGAAACAGTACAGTAGTTGTACTGGAAGGAGCGAATATGAATAACAGAGAAAGTATTAGAGAATATATCCGGGAACACTTGATTAATCTTGATGATGAGATTGAGTTTACGGATGAGGATAATATTTTTAAAGCAGGATATGTTAATTCTCTTTTTGCTATGGAATTATTGACTTATTTAGAAAATAAGTTTTGCATTGAAATTGGATTTGAGGATATCGAAATGGAGAATTTTAGTTCAGTGAATCGGATTATAGGGTTTGTCGAGCGGAAATTGGCATAAGGAGACTATTATGAGCAATATAGTTTATGTGTTTCCGGGGGTCGGTTCACAACGGTTTGAGATGGGGAGATACTTTTATAATACATACAATATTGCCAGAAATACTTTTGAAGAAGCCTCAGATTGTATGCATATAGATTTTGAGAAGATTTGCCTTCATAAGGATGGAAGTGTTCAGCTAAACAATCTGGAAATTGCCCAGCTTTCTTTAGTTTGTACCGGGGTTGCCATATACCGTGTCATTATACAGGAAACCGGACTGAAACCGGACTATGGAATCGGATACAGCCTGGGCGAGTATACGGCATTGTGCTGTGCCAATGCCATCAACTTTCCGGATGCTTTACAGCTAGTACGGGAAAGAAGCCAGGTGATTCAGGAAGCGTCTTCTAAATTGAAAGGCACCATGTCATGGGTGCTAAACCTGAAGATAAATACCGTGGAAGAAATATGTGATGAATTCAGAAAGAAAGGCTTTCCTGTATATATTTCCAGTTATGACAGTGAGGAAAAGGTTTCTGTTTCTTTAACTAATGAAATGGTAAGACAAGTCGGAGAGGCTGTTGTAGATCAGGGAGGAATTTTGTATCCGATTAATGTAAGTGGTCCTTATCACAGTCCTCTTATGCGGGAAGCAGCGTTGATAATGCGTCGAAAGCTTACAAATTATTCATACCGAGAGCCGGAATTTCAGGTAATTGGAAATGCCAATGCCAGAATCTATAGTAGCGTTGATGATCTTGTTGAATATTTATCACGGCAGATAGAACAGCCGATTCGGTGGAAGGAATCCATTGAATATGTGTTAGGACAGGGGTGTGAGGATGCAATTGAAATCGGCCCTAAAAATGTGCTGCAATACTTAATCGGAAAAAATACGGATAAAATTACCTGTTATACAACGGATAATGAAGCAGATTATAAAAACATAATAGAAAACTTATTTATAAAACAACAGGATATTGCTTCAATATATGAAAGATGCCTTGTTTTAGCAACAGGAACACCTAACTATAATAGAAGTACCTCCGATTACCAGCAAGGAGTAGTACAACCCTATCACAGCATGTTAGAGAGATATAAGGCTATGAAGGATACTCCAGATGCCTATACAATAGAGCATGCCCGATTGGCAAAGGATGCTTTGACTGAAATACTGAAGACAAAAGGAATGAACAAGAAGCAACAAAGGATTTATTTAAACAAATTGACTGATAATAAGTTTTTTAGAGACTGTTCAGATAAAAATACTAAAGAATTTGTAGATAGGAGTTAATATGGGATTAGAAAAAATCGGAATTGTCGGCGCGGGAGTAATGGGAGTCGGTATTGCCACAGATTTGGTGCTTCATGGAATTGACTGCTTTCTGATAGATTTAACGGAGGATTTACTGAAAGAAGCAAAAGAAAAGATCTGGAATAATATTCGTTTTGCACCACTTATAAATAAATCGGCACCAAAACTCGGGAAAGAAGAGGCCATGAATCGGATGCGTTTTGATACAGATATGGCGATCATAAGTAAATGTGATTTTATTATTGAAAATGTAACGGAAGACGGGGAGATAAAAAAGAAAGTTTATGAACAATTGGATTCAATTGTGAAACCAAATGCTTGCTTTGCGGTAAATACTTCCTGCTTATCAATAACAAAAGTCGCTGGCTGGACCGGAAGACCGGAAAAAATCATTGGAATGCATTTTATGAATCCAGTCTTTATGAAACCGGCGGTGGAGGTAATCAGAGGCTTTCATACTTCCCGGGAAACGATTGAAACGGCCAATCAGATGTTGGAAATGGTAGATAAAACTGCCATTATGGTAAACGATTATCCCGGTTTTGTTTCAAACAGAATCAGTCATCTATATATGAATGAAGCGGCATATGTATTGCAGGATCAGGTTGCAGATCCAAAGGATATAGACGAGATTTTTAAAAGCTGCTTCGGACATGCTATGGGTCCTCTTGAAACCGCTGATCTGATTGGCTTGGATACAGTAGTAAATTCGCTGAATGTATTATATGAGAGTTATCAGGATTCCAAGTTCCGATGTTGTCCTTTATTAAGAAAAATGGTTGATGCTGGTCTCTTGGGCAAAAAATCAGGTAAGGGATTTTATACTTATAATAGAAAATAAATAATAATGAGAGGAAGATGATATGCAGGATATGGTTAAAATGGAAGAGAGGGTAAGGGAGTATATTATTGCCGGAATCAATATGCATGATTATACATTGGAAAACGACACAAATATATTTGAAGAAGGACTTGTTAATTCTTTATTTGCAATTGAACTGATGAATTTTCTGGAAAAGACTTTTTGTATAAAAGTCGGAATGGATGATCTTGATATGTCTAATTTCAGTTCAATCAACAGTATTAAAAAATTTATTGATAATAAATTAAAAGGGAGCGAATAAATGTTTGAATTAATTTCAGAAAAACAAAAAGTAGATTATGAACGTTTTTTGGAATTTGCAGATAAATATATAAGGGAAGAATCTTTTGATTGGGAAAAATCTCAAAGTATTCCCCCCGAAGTAATTGCACTTTGCGCTGAAGAAGGTTACTTAGGAGGAATGCTTCCCTGTCAATATGGAGGGCTGGGCTGGGATACCGTTACTTTTGGACTTTTCAATGAAGCACTGGGGGGTGCAAGTGTTTCATTGAGCGGGCTTTTTAATGTACATAATATGGTGGAGCATTCTATTTTGAGGTGGGGAACAGAAGAACAAAAGCTGAAATGGCTTCCTGTGCTGGCAAAAGGTGAGAAACTGGCAGCTTTTGCTTTGACTGAACCTGTGGCAGGAAGCGATATAAATGGTATTGAGACCTCCTTTACCCGAACTGAAAGTGGTTTTATATTAAACGGCACTAAGCGCTGGATTACTTTTGGCGGGATTGCAGATGTATATCTGGTGTTCGGTAAAATGGAAGGAAAACCACTCGCAGTTTTAGTAGAACGAGAAAATTCGGGTCTGAATGTGATACCGGTGAAGGATATGCTTGGTTTCCGAAGCGCACATCTAGCGGTACTGGAATTTCAGGATTGTTATTTGAGTGAAGAAAACATAATTGCTAAACCTGGTTTTGCTTTTAGTCATGTTGCTCCTTATTCGTTGGAATATGGCAGGATCAGTGTTGCAATGGGTTCTCTGGCAATATTAAGATCTTGTATTCAGGAATGTTCCGATCAAGTGCTGAAACGGAAAACCTTTAGTAGGATGCTGATTCAACATGCCAGTATCAATGAAATGTTTACTCAGATGTGTGTGGATTATGAAGCATCCAAATTTCTGTGCATTCAAGCCTGTAAAGCAAAAGATAACCGTGATTGGGAAGCTTCCGGCAAAGTGTTGCAGGCAAAATATTTCACCTCGAAAGCAGCTGTGAAGCATTCAGCGGCAGCGATTCAGATTATGGGTGCCAAGGGTTTCAATGAAAGCTCTATTATAGCAAGGAATTACCGTGATGCAAAAGCAATGGAGATAATAGAAGGAAGTTCACAGATTATAGAAATGCTACTGGGCTCTGGATTTGCCAATAAGTATGGGAAAAGCGTTAAAGCGCATAGATGATGGGAGTTAGTGTGGGGAAGATTTATGATTACTAGGGATAAAGAAGCAGCAAAAGAAGATACAATATACGGTTTTTTACTGGAGAAACTACGAGAGATCCCAGATGAAACGGCTCTTATTTATGGTTCTGAAACGCTCACCTATCGTGAATTGGACAAAAGAGCAAATCAGATTGCTTTTCTGATCAGGGAAAGGAATATCGGCAGAAACGGAATTATTGGATTAATGCTTCACCGCTCACTTGAAATGATGATCGGACTTTTTGCAATCATAAAGGCAGGAGCTGCTTATTTGCCGATTATGCCGGACACACCGAAGGAGAGACTTAAATTTATCCTTCAGGACAGCCAGGCAGGACTGATATTGACTCACAAAGATTATCTTATTTGTTTTGATGATATGAACTTATCGGTTGAGTGTATTGATTTAGATAATCAATTAAATTATGCCGAGGTACCAGAAGTATGTGTCCCGACAGCATCTGATGATTTGATGTATGTAATATATACCTCCGGTTCAACAGGTGAGCCGAAGGGAGTGATGGTTGAGCATAGATCGGTACTAAACAGGCTTCTATGGATGCAGGATAAATACAGGATTGGACGGGATGACGTATTACTTCAAAAGACTCCGATCAGTTTTGATGTTTCTGTATGGGAACTCTTTTGGTGGGTACTTGGAGGGAGCAGACTCTGTCTGTTAAAACAGGGATACGAAAAATTCCCTCAGGCTATTATACAAACAATTGAAGAAAAGCAGGTCACAGTAATTCATTTTGTTCCGTCGATGTTAAATGCTTTTCTGAACTATATTAAGGATACCCCGGAAATCAAAAGAGTATCCTGTCTAAAGCATGTTTTTGCCAGTGGAGAAGTCCTTACCATAGGTCAGGTAAAGAAATTCCAGGATATATTATTTTTTGCTAACCGAACCGAGCTGACCAATTTGTATGGGCCAACAGAGGCGACTATAGACGTAACTTATTATGACTTACCTTTGGATCGGACAATTGAGTCAGTTTCCATTGGAAAGCCGGTATATCATACACAAATATACATATTGGACGGAGAGCGTGAGGCAGAAATCGGGGAATCGGGAGAATTATGCATAGCAGGAGTACAAGTTGCAAGAGGGTATCTGAATAATCAACAGATGACCAATGCAAAATTTACTCCTAGTCCATTTAACGCAGAAGAAAGAATATATCATACTGGAGATATCGCACGAAAAAATAAAGATGGGAATATAGAGTATATCGGCAGGGAGGACAGTCAGGTAAAAATCAGAGGATTACGGATTGAATTGGGTGAAATTGAAGTTACGATATTAAAATACAAAGGAATTGATCAATGTTGTGTATTGGTAATGAACCAGATAAGCATTAATCCAAGGATAACAGCATTCATTAAGCCCTCAAATGAGATTATCGTGGCAGAGCTCAAGCAATTTCTAAGCCAGAGACTTCCGGATTATATGATACCGACTTCATATAAAATACTTAAAGAAATGCCTCAGACAGTTAATGGAAAAATTGATAAAAAGAAATTAATGATTTGTGAAAACCAGCTATAGTAATTATAAAATAAAGGAGATTTGTATGGAACATATTATTATTGACAAACTGAGTAAAGAGCATATTGAAGAGGCGATGACGATTTGGTGCAGCCGCTATCGGGAATATTGTTTTGAAGACGAAATATTACCCATTTATTGGAGCAATAAAACAATTGAGTTTTCTGAATACTTAAGCTATTGTATCGAAAATAAAAATGCAATTGCAGCATGGGAAGAAGGAAAGTTGGTCGGATTTTTTACTTATATGGAAATAGATTTTAATGGGGAAGCTTCAATATTTTGTCCAGTGATCGGGCATTCCAGTACGGCAGAAAAAGAAGAAATCATTTATCGCGATATGCTGGTATATTTATCACAAATTTGGGTAGATAAAGATATTTTTAACCACCTAATTGCAGTTGTATATAAAAATCAAAGAATCCGGGAATTTTTATTTCAGATGGGCTTTGGCGCTCATTTAACGGATGCATATTCTGACGGAAACTTCAAATATCAAAATAAAATCTCCTATACGGTAATAAGAGCTGAAGAAAACCATGTCAAGGAGCTATTTGATTTAGTGGAGGAGTCCGAAGCTTTTTATCATCAATCCCCTATATTTCTAAACCGGGACAGCTATTCAATGGATCAGCTGAAAGAATTCATAAATGAGAATATGGTATTTCTGGCTTATGATAAGAATGAAGCAGTCGGATTCATTAATATGAGCATCAGCAGTGAAAAGGATACCGAAACTTTGACGGTTGAACAATGCGGCTGTATTGATGAAATAGGAGCTTATATAAAGGCTGAATACAGAGGGAATAAAATAGGACAAAAACTTCTTAGCTTTGCTTTTATAGCGGCAAAGGAAAAAGAGGTTACTTGTTTTCACGTAGATTTTGAGACGGCCAATTTATTTGCTAATAAATTCTGGAGGAAATATTTTAGTCCGTTTATATTATCAATGAGAAGAACTATTAATAAAAATATCAATCAAAATATTTGAGAGAGGGAAAAAATGATTAAAAAAATTTTATTGATGGCAGTCTGTAATAATCGAATTAATGATGTATGGGAAGAAATAGGGATTTGTTATATCGCTTCTTATCTGAGAGATAAGGGATATGAAGTAAAACTAATCCAAAGGAAGGAAATAGAATTAGAATTTGCTGTTATTAAAGAATATAATCCGGATGTGGTGGGATTTGATATCTATGAAGCTTCAGTCGATTCTTCATTTCGGGTTGCCCGGAAGATCAAAGAAATGTTACCGGAGGTAATACTTACTGCCGGAGGTCCGTACCCCACCTACTGCCATGAAGAACTATTGTTGGCAGAACCGCTTTTTGATTGTAGTATACGTGGGGAAGGTGAATATGTTTTTTGGGAACTTCTTGAAACCCTGAATCAAAATAAGTCGCTGAAAGAAGTAAAAGGAATTACCTTCATGCAAGATGGTAAGGCCATCGTGAATGAGGCACAGGAATTAATTGAAGATTTAAATATGCTGCCGATGCCATCCAGAGATATTCTGGTGGAAAATAACTTGAAAGCAGCGATGATATCCACATCAAGAGGTTGCTATGGTGTCTGTAGTTTTTGCTCTAATCAATTATTCTGGAAGAGATGGCGGGGAAGAGATGCCATTAATATTGTGGACGAAATGCAGGAAATTGCAGAAAAATATGATATTTCTTTGTTTAATTTTACCGATGCAAGTTTCGAAGATCCATCTACTGACAATTATAGCAGGCTTCGTTCGATTGCCAAAGAATTAATTAAAAGGGAATTAAATATTGCATTTCTGGCAGACTTCAGGGCAGAGTTTCAAAGAAATGCAGATGATGAATTGATTAGTTTATTGTCGAAAGCCGGATTGAGAGGAGCTTGTATTGGAATTGAATCTTTTAATGATGAAGACTTACGAATATATACAAAGATTGCGACAGTGGAAGATAATTGTAAGGTAATTGAAATGTTTCATCAATATAATATCAATACGTTATGTGGAATCATTAATTTTAACCCCTATAGCACATTTGAACGTTTACACAAAAATATAAAATATATGCAGCAATATAAAATTGCTGTAAATATGGAAAAAATCACAAACCGTTACCGGATGTTTAAAGGAGCAAAGCTATATGAACGTATGGAAAAAGATGGATTGTTGATTCAAAAGGAAGTATTTAATGAGGTGGGTTATAGATTTCAGGATGAAAGTATCGGTAAGTTGGCAGATTACGTTACTGAGTATACTGGTCAAATTAATGAAAAATATAATTATCCTTATAATATAATCAATAATTTTGTTGAGAATTTTACATGCTTTGTAAGACATTTATATTCTCTGGCGCAGAGATATGGCAACGAGAAATCCTGCAGCATAATTATGGATTTTATTAATATGTCCGAAGAGATTAAGCAGGTAATCAACGATGTAAATGCCAATTGGTTCAAAAGTCTGCTGGAACTTGCGGAAAATGGTTGGAATCATAAGACGGCAGATAAGATATCAGGAAAAATGATGGCACCTGAATATATTAATGATCTGGCTAATCAGTATAAAAATCTGATAAGGAAATTTCATCTTGATCTGGTTCGCTCGGATATCCGTTTCGCTGATGCATTTGGAAGATTTTAATTTTATAGGAGATGTTTAAATTGAACTCAAAGTCCGATTTATCAAGAGAAGATGTACAGGACATATTACCCCTTACCCCGGCTCAAGAGGGAATACTGTTTCATTATTTGCAAGCCCCCGAATCGAAGGTCTATCATATTCAATTGCAAGTTGATCTGAAAGGTGTTCTTGATATGGAGTTGTTTCAGTTATCATGGAATAAAACTGTGCAGAAAAATGAAGCTTTGAGGACATTGTTTCGATGGGAAGGTCTAGGAAACCCGGTTCAAATTATCTTAAAGAGATATGAGATGAAGGTCAAATTTAGTGATCGGACAGAATTAGCATTACTCAAAAAACTGAAGGATTGTAATGGCCAACTGGTTCTCACGGAAGTGCCCTTTACAGTTGAACTGATAAAGACCGAGAAGAACCGGTACAGAATGCTGATATGCTACCACCATATTATTTTAGATGGCTGGAGTATCGGGCTAGTGATAAAAGATTTTTTGAAAAATTATGAGCTGACAGCGGAGCAGGAACTTGGCGGTAAGGAAGCTGCAGGGCTTAAAGCCTTTGTTCAAAAATGCCGTGCCGCTGATCCTCTCAAGCAGCGGAAGTACTGGCTAGATTATTTAGGAGAGTGTGAAGGTAAAACTAGTTTATCCGTCAAAAATCAGGCAATACAAGAGAATAAGGCTTTTGATTCATACCAGATTGTATTATCTGTTCAGTTGTATAAAAAAATTAATGACTTTCTGAAGAATAGCAAAGTAACAATGGCATCTTTTTTTTATACGGTATGGGGAATTTTACTGCAAAATTATAACAATCAAGATGATGTGCTATTTGGCACCACAGTATCCGGGCGATCCGGTGACGATCTTAAATTTAATAATCTGGCCGGTCTCCTTATTAATACAGTACCATTAAGAATACGGCAAGGCAGCAACACCTGTTTGGAGTTTATGCACCGATTAATGGATGTTTTGGCAGAACGGGCAGAATATGAAAATACATCTTTACTTGATATTTATAAATTTTTAAAAGTAGACAGCCGGGAAGGGTTATTCGATACCATAGTAGTTCTTAATAATTATCCCCTGGATGACAGGATAACAGGATCTTATAGTGGTTTGCAAATTACCGGTTATTGTGTGGAAGAATTTACAAATTATGATTTAACGTTGTCGATAAATACCTTTGATGGAATTGTAATCAACTTCTTATATCCTGAAGATTTGTTTCAAAAAGAAGTGATCATACAAATGGCCGCTCATTTTATCCATATATCGGAAGAGATTCTAAACACACCCGGTCAGAAGCTGCAAGAAGTGCCAATGCTGAGCGAAGCAGAGCGCAATCATATTCTTTATGATTTTAATAAATCAGTTGAAATAGAAGAATATAACCGGCCAATTTATCGCTTATTTGAAGAACGGGTAAAGAAGTCTCCGAATCATCTTGCGCTGATCTTTCAGAACCAACATATGACCTATGATGAATTGAATCGTAAAGCTAATTTTCTTGCACGGTTTTTAATCAGTTCAGGCATAAAAAATAATACTTTTGTCGGAATTTGTATGGAACGTTCTTTTGAAATGGTGATTGCCATACTTGGAATAGTAAAGGCCGGAGGAGCCTATGTTCCATTTGATCCTGAGTATCCGAAGGAACGGCTGGAAATCATGTTTAAAGATGCTCAACTGCATTTAGTTTTGACGCAAAGAAAATTTCAGCACCTGTTAGCGGAGACAAAACCGGAATGTATTTATCTGGAAGAAATATACCGCAATAACGGTTATGAAAGCACCAATCTGGAAATAGAGGCTAAGATGAGTGATGCTGCTTATGTAATTTATACTTCTGGTTCGACCGGGATATCCAAAGGAGCTATCAATACTCATCGCGGGATGTTAAATCATAAGCAATGGATGCAGAGGCAATTTCATTTGCAGGAAAGCGATAGGATACTTCAGAAAACACCTTTTTGTTTTGATGTTTCAATTTGGGAGTTTTTCTGGACCTTATCATATGGTGCATGTCTTGTTATAGCGGAGCCGGGAGGTCATAAAGATCCCGGCTATCTAAAGAGAGTAATAAAGGAAAATAATATATCAATTATTCATTTTGTTCCATCCATGTTGCAGATTTTTTTGGAATCTATAGATAAAGAAGAGTTGGCAAGTTTACGAATGGTATTTGTCAGCGGAGAGGCTTTGAGTGATTCGCTGAAAGCCAAATTTTTCAGTAAATGCCATATACCGTTACATAATGTTTACGGTCCGGCTGAGTGTGCAGATGTTTCCACATTTCGTACCTATTGTTATGATGAAAAATCCGGTGTAACAATCGGCAAACCGATCGCCAACGTTAAAGTATATATACTGAATAAATTTAACAATATATGTCCGGTTGGAATAACCGGTGAACTTGTCATCGGGGGCAGAGGTGTTGGTTTTGGTTATTTGAATCATCCCGAGCTGACCGCTGAGAAATTCGTTCCTGACCTGTTTAGCGACAGGGAAGGGGACATGATGTATAAAACCGGTGATCTAGGAAGATATCGCAGTGATGGTGAAATAGAATACTGTGGACGCAGTGATTATCAGATCAAAATCAGGGGGATGCGTGTTGAGCTGGGGGAAATTGAAAAAGTATTATATTCTTTTCCGTTGGTGAAGGAATGTGTTGCTGATGTGACTGGTGATACGGATGCCAATAAGATGATTACTGCTTATATCGAGGGGAAGGAAAAAAGCAGTTTATCTGACAAAGAAATAAAATCTTATCTCAGACAAAAACTTCCGGAGCATATGATACCGGCCAGATTTGTATTTTTAGATATGATGCCTTTGCTTCACAACGGCAAAATTGACCGTCATGCATTAAGAAGATATCAGATTATCAAAAAGGAGAAAACGGAATTATCTTTAAGTACGATAGAAGCGCAAATAAGAAGTGTATGGATGGAGGAGTTGCAGCTGGAGCATCTTGACATCACCGATAATTTTTTTGACATTGGAGGCAATTCTCTTTCGGTATTACATATTACCAATAGGCTATCCAAGATATTTCATATTGAGCTTCCGGTATCCACCATATTCGAATATTCTACAGTTAGAGCCCTAGCTCAGCATTTGTCGGGTGATTTGAGTGAAGAAAGAACTCAGGATGGAGAACTGGCGGAAGAATCATTACTACGGCAACCCAGTGTGGTCACAAGAGAAATTGCGATTATCGGAATGTCAGGGAGATTTCCCGGGGCAGGAAATTTTGATCAATTTTGGGAAAATATCAAAAGCGGCAAGGAATCCATTACCTTCTTCACTAATGAAGAGCTGCTGGATGCTGGAATAGAAAAAGAGCTGTTAATGAATCCTCAGTATGTAAAAGCAAAAGGGGTACTGGAGGATGTGGATTGCTTTGACGCGGAGTTTTTTGGATATAGCCCAAAAGAAGCGGCAATGACCGATCCACAGTTGCGAACATTACATGAATGCGTATGGGAAGCATTTGAAAATGCCGGTTACAATCCGCTGAGCGAGGATCAGGATATCGGGTTGTTTCTAGGTGCATCACCTAACTATCATTGGTTAAATACCATTGCCCGTAAAAATAAAAATTCTTTAGATGAGTTTGCCGCTTTGATTCACAATGAAAAAGATTTCTTGAGTACCCGTATTGCCTATCAGCTAAATCTGAAAGGACCGGTAATGACAATACAAACCGCCTGCTCCACTTCGTTGGTCTGTATTGATGCTGCTTATCAGGCTCTGAACAATAATAAATGCAGTATGGCAGTTGCTGGAGGAATCGGAGTTACGTTTCCTCAAAAGACCGGGTATCTGTATTATGACGGTATGATTCTTTCTCCGGATGGACATTGCCATGCTTTTGATGAAAAGGCAGGCGGCACCGTTCCGGGAAACGGAGTCGGCATTGTTGTACTAAAACGTCTTGCGGATGCTATTCGGGATCGGGATCATATTTATGCTGTCATAAAAGGCTCAGCGGTAAATAATGATGGGCAACAGAAGGTCGGATTTACAGCACCGGGAATCAAAGGGCAGATCAAGGTCATACAGGCCGCGATACAGGAAGCGGGTATTGAAAAGGAAAGTATAAGTTACATTGAGGCCCATGGTACCGGAACAAAGCTTGGTGACGTGGTTGAATGTAAGGCATTGAAAGATGTATTCAGGGATGCCGGTCAGAATTTTCACTGTAAAATCGGTTCGGTGAAAACGAATGTCGGTCATTTGGATTGTGCTTCCGGAGTGGCTGGATTAATTAAGACGGTAATGGCTTTACATAATAAGATGATTCCTCCGAACATTAATTTTAATCGAATGAATGAGAATATTGATTTCTGCAATAGCGGATTGGAAATAAGTACCACGTTGACCGAATGGAAAAATGAAAACTATCCTCTTCGTGCCGGTGTGAGTTCCTTTGGAATCGGTGGAACGAATGCCCATATCATATTGGAAGAATATCAGATGAGACCAGCGGAAATGCATGGGAGAGTGCCCGTTTTATTTACCTTTTCAGCAAAGACTGAACAGGCACTGAAAAGGAATGTTTTACGTTTTGCAGATTGGATGCAAAGGGATGCGGGGCACCATATTAATGACATAGCCTTTACTATGCAGGTGGGGCGCAACAATTTTCCGTACAGAAAAACATTTGTCGGCAGTGAAAAGGCCGAAATAGTGAAACAGCTTCATGATTACAATTTAAATTCTAATAAAAGTAATGTTGTAAACACGATATTACCGGTTGTTTTTTCTTTTGCCGGTGTCGGTTCTCAATATGAGGATATGGGAAGAAATCTTTATGAACAAGAATCATATTACAGAGATATTATTGATGAAGGAAAAAAAACAATTCGGCTTTTATCCGATGCGGATGAATCAGAACATGTCAGGATATTTCTGTACGAATATGCGACAGCTTCTCTGCTGATGCATTGGGGGATTGTTCCCGATTTCGTAATTGGTTATAGCTTTGGGGAATATACAGCGGCATGTATAGGGGGTGTTTTTACGTTAAGGGAAGCACTGGCATTGATTATAACCAGAGAAAAGGTACTTCGTGAATATCAGTCCGGTGCCATGCTCAGTGTACCTATGAAAAAAGAGGATATATTGAAGATTTTACCGGCAGACTTATCCATTGCAATCGACAATGGAGATTCCTGTATTATCGGCGGACAGAAAGCGATGGTAGAATTCTTTGAGGAACAGTTAAAAGAACAACGGGTAATGGCTATTCGCTTACATAATCCATATGCAATGCATACGAGGGAAATGATTCAGGCTTCCCGGGAATTTTTAGCTAAAATAGAGAATGTAAAATGGTGTAAACCAATAATTCCCTATGTATCATGTATTACCGGCACAATAATAAGTGACTGGACAATTGCAAAACCTGAATATTGGTCTGCTCATTTAAGCAGTCCGATTGAATATGCCAAGGGCGTGAGACAGATATGTTCCGAAGGGCATCATCTGTTTCTGACAATCGGCCCGGGGATGGAATTGGCGACATTGACCAGAAGCATTATCAATAAATATCCCGGCCATAGAATTATAAACATTGGCCGTAATGAAAGCGAGCAAGTTACAGAGCAAGAATATTTGATTGATAAGCTTGGTAGGCTATGGATGAACGGAATAAAAATCAATTGGGACAATTTTTATGATAAAGAAAAAAGAAACCGTATTCCGCTACCGACGTATTCTTTTGAAAAGAATAAGTTTAAAATGGAGCGGTTAAGCAATTCCGAAATAGGTTTAGTTGATTCAATAACGCCTGTTCAGTCTGATACCGTAATCCGCTCAGATATCAAAGAATGGTTTTATGCTCCATCATGGAAGCGGGTTACGGAGAATGGCAGACATAGGGACGGAATTAAGCTAAGCGGAACTATTTTAGTATTTTGTGATGAGTATGATATTTTTATTAAACTGCAAAAGGTGGCACAATGGAAGCAACGTAAAGTGATACTGATTAAAAAAGGTAACGGATTTGAAATAGAGGCAGAGAATAACTTTATTATAAATCCGAGGAATCAGGCAGATTATCATGCTTTGTTTGGTAATCTGCATAGGTCGGACAGTTTACCGGAAGTAATCATCCATATGTGGGGAATTGAAAGGGAAGTTCAGGAGAAGCAGGAACAGAGACTTAAGGCAGCCACAGTATCACAGTTTATTGATGAAAACTATTATTGCTTGCTCTACCTTTCAAAAGAAATCGGCGTGTACATGCCGGAACAGTCGATTACTTTGCGGGTGATTACAAATAATCTTTGGGAGGTAACGGGAGAAGAGAACATTAATCCCCAAAAAGCAGTTATTACCGGCCCCTGCAACAGTATTCCGGTAGAATATAAAAATGTAACATGTTCCATTATTGATTTATTTTTGCCTCCAATCGGTTCACCAGCTGAAGAAAATATGATATCCATGCTTGCTGAAGAGCTTGCTGAAGAATTTTCAACGGAGCAGATTGCTTACCGGGGAAAGTATCGCTGGATACCCAGCTATGAAAAACAAGCATTAAGTTCAACAGCTCAAAGCAACAAACTTCGAAAAAAGGGTATATATCTGATAAGCGGAGGTTTAGGCGGTATCGGACTTTCTTTGGCAAAATTACTTTCAAAACAGGTACAGGCCAGGATGATTCTTGTCAATCGCTCTGACTTTCCGAAGCCGGTTGAATGGAATCAGTATCTGACTGAACATTCCTCGGAGGATCGGGTGAGCAGGTTAATACATAAAATAAATAAAATTGAATCTTACGGAGGCAAGATACATATTTACAAGAGCGATATCGCAGATTTTGAACAGATGCAAAGTATTAAGGATTTGGTAGAGAAAGAAATCGGCCAAATTAACGGTGTTATTCATGCGGCCGGTATACCTGACGGCGGTTTTATCCAAACGAGAACAAAAGAAATGTCTGAAAAAGTTTTTGCTTCTAAAATAATGGGGACATGTACACTTGATAGATTATTTAAAGACAGTCAACTGGACTTTTTTATGATGTGTTCTTCAAAGTCAGCCATATTAAAGACTGCCGGGCAAGTAGCCTATTGTTCTGCCAATGCTTTTGAAGATGCCTATGCATATTATCGTAAACAGGTATATTCGGGGTTTTCAGCCAGTATTGGGTGGGAAGCTTGGCTAGATGTGGGAATGGCTCATGATTCCATCAGAAAAATAAATGATAAAGAGAATAATAGCTCAGCAATATTAGTTTCTCAGGAAGGGATCCATCCGGAGGAAGGCAGGGAAATATTTTCAAGAGTACTGGAAAATAAAGCAGTACATACGATCATATCGGTAAAGCCTCTGGCAGATGAAATTAGAATAAGTAATATAGCCGGAACTACTGCTTTATTAGCGGGTAGCAAAACTGATGCATTATTAGGTACGAAGCCGGAATCAGAAGAAGACATAGTAATGATTCTCAGCAATATCATAAAGGACTATTTTAGTATTGAAACAGTTAATATTAATGATAATTTCTTTGAATTGGGAGCGTCTTCATTTGATATGGTGAGGATAAATACTAGGATAAATGAGGTTATGAAGAGGGAGATTCCCATTGTAATGTTATTTAAATACAGTACAATCAACGCTTTGGCTCAATATTTAAACGGAATAGAAGACAGCATTAAAAGTGACAGTTTACCGGATTCTGGGTCTGCGGGAAAATTTATGAACAGTAGGCAGAATCTTCAAGGCAGAAGACAAAAAACAAGAGGTGAAATCAATGGAAAGTAATAGCATACGTTTAGATTCTGATATAGCTGTTATTGGTATGTCTTGTAGGGTTCCGGGAGCAGATAATATATATGAATTTTGGAACAATATAGCAAACGGAATAGAATCCATAACCTTTTTTACGGATGAAGATTTACTGGTAAACGGCGTAGATCCGGAGTTGTTGAAAAATAAGAACTATATTAAGGCAAAGGGACATTTAAAGAATATTGATATGTTCGATGCTGATTTTTTTCATTACAATCCGTCAGAAGCCAGAGTTATGGATCCTCAGATAAGAATTTTTCATGAGTGTGTATGGGAAGCACTGGAAGATGCCGGTTATATGCCGTCAGAATATGAAGGCCTGATTGGCCTGTATGCCGGGGCATCTCCAAACGTGCCATGGGAAATAATGACTTTTTTGGAGAAATCCGAGGACTCAATTGACGTTTTTACTACCGGTATGAAAAACAATAAAGATTTACTGAGTACTCTAGTTTCCTATAATCTGAATTTGAAAGGCCCCAGCATAACATTATTTACGGCCTGCTCCACCTCAATGATTGCCATTCACAAAGCCTGTCAGGGGCTGTTAAGCGGTGACTGTGATATTGCACTTGCCGGAGGGGTGAGTATTGAATTACCGGATAAAGCCGGATATCTATATCAGGAAGGAATGATAAAATCCCGAGATGGTCACTGCCGGGCTTTTGATGGTGATGCATCAGGAACAATATACGGCAATGGAGCTGGTGTCGTTGTGCTAAAAAGATTGGAAGAAGCAATTGCCGATCATGATCATATTGATGCTATTATCAGGGGAACGGCAATCAATAATGACGGTAAAAGAAAAGTTGGTTATACAGCCCCCAGTGTCGAGGGGCAGGCGGAAGTGATTAAGGTCGCCCATCAAATAGCAGATATAAAACCGGAAGAGCTGTCTTATGTGGAAACCCATGGAACAGGAACAGCACTTGGGGATCCTATTGAAATCGAGGGGTTAATAACAGCTTTTGAATCAGAACAGAAATCTTTTTGTGCAATCGGCTCCGTTAAGCCTAATATCGGTCATCTGGATGCCGCCGCCGGGGTATCCAGCTTTATTAAGGCAGTAATGGCTATAAAAAATAAAAAAATACCTCCGCACATTCATTATACACATCCCAATCTAAAAATTGATTTTATTAACAGTCCCTTTTATGTGAATCAGGAACTGCTTGACTGGGAGACAAAAGGGCATCCACGTTTGGCAGGAGTCAGTTCTTTCGGCTTGGGCGGAACGAATTGCCATATTGTTTTGCAGGAAATGCCCAAGCAGCAAATAGTGAATCAGGGCCGGGATTATCAGCTGCTAATGTTGTCAGCCAGATCGGAAGAAGCACTTGACAGGATGTGCATAAAGTTTGCGGAGTTTTTCAATCAAAGCAGTAATGAATTGGCTGACATTGCCTATACCCTTCATATCGGGCGAGAACATTTTAAATATAGAAAAGCCATTGTTTGTAAAAATAAGCAGGAAGCTGTCCGTTTGCTAGAAGAAAAAAGTGAAACAAGAAGGAACAGTAAAATAGTTCTCGATCGGGATATTTATTTTCTGTTTACGGATATCAAACAATGGAATTCGGAAATGGTAAAAGAGTTATATAGACAAGAAGAATTTTTTCGGAATCGGGTAAATAGCTATCTGGAACTGGTAAGGAAGACTACCGGTAAAGATATTTCCGTTAATGCCCCAATTGTGCAAGAAGACAGAACTTATAGCTCGATCATACTGCAATGCGCTATTTATGATCTGTTCAAGGAATGGGGTATTAATCCCAAAGGGATCGCTGCCTATGGCAACGGGGAATTTGCGGCGGCCTGCGCCGTGGGCCTGCTGACTCCAGAAGAGGTTTTTTTGATCATGTCCAATCAGTATAGTGATGCAGACAGGAAAGAAAAATCTGTCATTACTACAGTAATGCCATGTATATTTGGATCTTATCACAACAAGTTTTCCATGCGGTTTGAGCCGTCATTGTTGATAAAGCAAATGGGTAAGAGCAGTGAGGATTCTATCCGGAGTAATCAAGAACTCTTCAGAAAAGAAACATCCCTATACGTGTCAGTGGCTGGGCTTAATACAGAGTTTCATCAGGACAGACAGATCCCTTTACTACAGAGCAACAGAGTCGGTGAGGGTACACAAGCGTCTTTTTACCAATGTCTGGCTCTGTTATGGGAGTTCGGGGCAAAATTTAACGGCAACCGCTACTATGCAAATGAAAAAAGAATGCGGGTTTCCATGCCGACATACGCCTTTGAACATAAATCTTATTGGGTGGATGAAGGGCCTTATAGAAAATTACTCGGCAATCAAAATAATAATGCTTTATTTCCGACGAAAGAGCTTTCATTATATAAACTGGATCAAAAAAAATGGTTTTATAAACCAAAGTGGAATCAAATAAATTTGCAGGACATAGCTGCAGCGGATGAAAAAAAGGCGGTATGGCTGGTTTTTAATGACGGGAGCAATGCCGCAAGGTCAATTACCCGTGATTTGAATAAAGATGGACAAAGAGTCGTAACTGTGGGTATTGGAACGGACTATCAGAAAGTAAATAATTATGAGTATCTGATTGATCCCAATAAGCAGGAGCAGTATTTGGATTTAATGCGGGAGATGACCGGAGACGGCCTTCGTCCCAGATATATTTTTCATTTATGGAACGTAATCGGCGCAAAGGAGGAACAGCATTATCTGATATACGGTTATTATAGTTTACTTTATTTATCAAAAGCAATTATCGATAATCAGATATTCTCAAGAATAAATCTTGCCTATATCACCAGAGAAACCCAAAAGGTATTAGAGACAGACGAAGTGATTCCGGAAAAAATACTCGGAGTTTCCGTATGTAAAGTTCTTTTACAGGAGAATTCCAATATAAGCTGTACCTGTATTGATATTGAAACAGTGGGAGAACAAGGGGCTGATAGTTACCATTATTTAAGAAAAGAAATCTGTCTCAAAACAAATGGAAATGTAATTGCATATCGAAATCATCAAAGGTATGAGCTGCATTATGAAACTATCGATTATGATATAGTACAGGCATGTTTATCAAAAAATTCCATCAGGAGAATCCCGGACTTAAAAGAAGAAGGGGTTTATATCATAACCGGCGGCCTTGGTGATATCGGACTTACTTTCGCAAAATCCCTGGCTCATTCTGTGCCGGCAAAAATTGTTCTGATCGGCCGGAGTGGAATGCCGGAAAAAGAAAATTGGAATAACTTGTTAGAAAATGAGAATCTTGACTTGAAAATCAAGGACAGAATAGTGCGTATTCAGGAAATAGAAGCTATGGGTGCTGAAATTACAGTGATACAAGCTGATGTTGCCGATAAGAATAAAATGAAAGAAGTATTTCAATGGGTGTTGGGTAACTATGGTTCTGTGAACGGAATCATCCACGCTGCCGGTATTGTCAGGGTGAAATCAGGGCAGACACCGATTGAGAGGATTAGCAAAGAAGATTCGGAGGAACAGTTTCGTCCAAAGATATTGGGTACCAGAGTATTGGATGAGATTCTCCGTGAGATAAAGGTTGATTTTGTTTTATTAATCTCTTCTCTGGCTCCGGTACTGGGGGGACTGGGACATGTGGCGTATGCTGCGGCCAATGCTTTTATGGATTCCTTTGCTGAACGAAACAGCAAGGAGAGTAATCATTGGATTTCTGTAAACTGGTCGGAATGGGTTTATACGGGTGATTCTTATCATAAATATTCAGTCGGAGACACACAGGCCGGGCTGGCCTTAACCAAAGAAGAGGGAATGAAGACATTTCAGGCGGTACTTTCGTTAGTGGAGAATAAGCGGCTTGTTATTTCAACGGGTGACTTGAATAAGCGGCTTTTTCAGTGGCTCCGGTCAATTTCACAAGGGGAAGAAGATGAAATAATATCTATTCATACAGATACATTTAATATTTTCAATTCTTCGCAACCGGAAATCCAAAAACTGATAACGGAAATATGGTGCAATTTTTACGCAACTGAAAAAGTCGGTATCCAGGACAACTTTTTTGATCTGGGAGCTACATCATTAGATTTTATTCACCTTCATAGCAAAATTAGCCGTAGAGTAAAGCGTAATTTCCCTCTGGAAACGATGTTTGAATATCCTACGATAGAGCAGTTGGCAAGCTATCTGAGCGCGGGAGTAAAAGAAGCGGAAATGGTGTCGGCAGCGGTTAAGATACCGGAACGGAAGTACTCTGGTAAGATTGCGGTAATCGGAATGGCAGGAAGGTTTCCCGGAGCCCGCAATTTGGATGAATATTGGGATAATCTTAAAAACGGAGTTAGCAGCATTCGTTTTTTTACGGATGAAGAGCTGGATGAAGCAGGAATAGATTCCCAAACATATCAAAATCCTGATTATGTAAAAGCCAAAGGTTATTTGGAACGAGCCGATTATTTTGACGCGGAATTTTTCCATTATTCAGAAAAAGATGCGGAAATGATGGATCCGCAAATGCGATTATTTCATGAATATGTTTGGGGGGCTTTGGAAGATGCCGGATACAATGCGGATACCTATGAGGGATCCATCGGGCTGTACGGCGGAGCAACACCGAATCTGTATTGGGAAGTGATGGCACAAATGTCACAAACATATGACTCGGCAAGTCAGTTTGATGCCGCCTTATTGTATGATAAAGATTCATTAACCACTCAGATTTCCTACAAGTTAAATTTAAAAGGGCCAAGTGTCACCTTGTTTACAGGGTGTTCTACTTCCTTGGTAGCAATTGACTCCGCTTGTCAGGGTATTTTGGCCGGTCAGTGTAATATGGCAGTTGCCGGTGGCGTAACAGTGACGCTCCCGATTAAAACCGGATATATGTACCAGCCGGGAATGATACTTTCTCCGGATGGAAAAATGAACAGCCTTGATGCCGAAGCCAATGGTCTGGTTTACGGTGATGGAGTGGGGGCTGTTGTTTTAAAAAGACTGGAAGATGCTATAGCGGAGAGAGATCATATTTATGCCGTTATTCGTGGCTCGGCAGTTAATAATGATGGCAACCGCAAAGTAGGATACACATCACCAAGTATCAAGGGACAGGCAGAAGTGATTAGGACAGCCCAGATGATGGCAGGCATAGAGCCGCAGGACCTTTCTTATATCGAAGCACACGGAACGGCAACGCCAATGGGGGACGTTATTGAGTTTCAAGGGCTGATACAGGCTTTTCACAAAGATAAGAAACAATATTGTTATCTTGGAACAATGAAGCCTAATACCGGCCATCTAATGTGTGCATCCGGGGTGGCTGGATTTATTAAAACAGTATTTATTTTAAAAAACAGACTGATACCGCCTTGCATCAACTTTCAGGAACCGAATGCGGAATTTGAACTGGAGAACAGCCCTTTCTACATCAACCAAAAGCCGGTATCCCTAAAAAATAAAAAAGGCCCGTTGATTGCCGGTGTAAGTTCAATGGGAATCGGGGGTACCAATGCTCATGTGATTCTGGAGGAGGCTTCTGAACTGATGTCTTCCACAAGAAAAAGACATTGGAAAATGCTGCTTCTTTCAGCAAGATCGTTACAGGAGCTTGATGCGGAAACCGAGGATCTGGTGACATATATGGTTAACAATCCCCAAATTCGGTTAAGTGATATATCATATACCTTACAAGTCGGTAGAAAACTTCACAGATTCCGCCGTACTTTGATTGCGGAAGAACAGGAAGATGCAATCATTCTGCTGAAACAGAGGAAGCAAGGACGTGTAAGAACAAAAGAGATCAGAAATAACAAGAAAGCGTTGGTTTTTCTCTTTTCCGGACAAGGGGCGCAATATGTCAATATGGGGAAAGAACTTTATCAAATGGAACCCATATACAGAGAAGAAGTCGATCGCTGCACAAATATTTTAAAGTTAACTCTTGGCTATTCTGTCCTTGAATTATTATATCCGGCTAATCAGAATGATGAAGAAAACCGGAAAGCATTTAATCATATAAAGAATACGCAACTGATTGTCTTCATCTTTGAATATGCACTGACAAAGCTGTTGCTAAAATGGGGACTTAAACCCTCTGCCGTTATGGGATACAGTTTTGGGGAATATGTTGCGGCATTGTTTGCCGGGGTATTTTCACTAGAGGATGCGCTGAAGATTATTGCTTTAAGGGGTGAATTGATGAGTACGCTATCGGAAGGAGCGATGCTCAGCGTTCCGCTTCCGGAGGTGGAACTGAGATTGTTACTGGACGAATTTAACAGTGTCAACAAAGAAATCAATGAGGTTTCTTTGGGAATTGTAAATGGGATGTCTTGTATTTGTTCCGGGGAAAAGAAGGCAATGGAAAAGTTTACTTATTACTTGAAAGAAAAAAGAATCATGAGTATACCGGTATCTATTTCCCACGGAGTACATTCAAAAGAAATGGAACCAATTGCTTTAAAATTAGAAAATTATATCGCTCAAATAAAATTAAACCATCCCAAGTTACCTTATATATCCGGTGTTACGGGAACTTGGATCACAGATGAACAGGCAATGGATCCGGGATACTGGTCTCGTCATTTGGTAAATACGATATATTTTTCAGATGGAATTACGGAATTACTGAAAGAAGAGAATTCTATTTTTATTGAAATAGGGCCTGGCAGAGAATTAATTGCACTCATGCAGAGATTTCTGGGAAAAGAGACAGAACGTATTATTAATATAGTTCCGCCGCAGGAAAGCAAGGACAGTAATTCTTTTTATCTGTTGACTAAACTGGCGCACCTTTGGAGTCAGGGGATAAAAATTGACTGGAAGGGTTTCTATGCTGATGAAGAGAGAAAACGAATCAGCCTGCCCCAATACCCCTTTAATGGGAAGCGTTACAGGCTGGAAGGAAATCCAATGAATATGGTTATTTCTCAAATCAATGTTCAAAAGAAAGACACGAGGGAATGGTTGTATGTTCCGCAATGGATTCATTCTGAAAATAAGTCGGAAGAAGATGGAGGAGAAAAGCAGATTTATCTTGTATTCGATGACAAGCAGGGAACAACTAAAGAGATAACCGCGGCATTAAATGAAGTTGGCTGGCAAGCAATACATATTTATTACGGTTCCGGATTTACTGTTTTGAATCGGTTTACCTATACGTTGCGGCCGGGTGTCTATGAAGATATGCAATTATTATGTAGTGCGCTGAAAGCAGAACAGCTGGCCCCGGATAAAATCATACATGGCTTTGGGATTACCGGGTTAGGCAGTTGCCATTTAGACCGGCAGTATTTTACAGAGATTCAGGAACTACTCTATTACGATGTGCTTAATTTAGCAAAATTACTGGCAGAAAATTTTCCGGAAAAAAAGATGGTCATTAATATTCTGACTGACCGGATGGCGGAAGTCACTGGAGAGGAGGAAATTGATCCTGCGAAAGCAACCGTTATGGGGGCAGCCCTGGTGATACCTCAGGAGTATGAAAATCTGAGAACCAGATGCATTGATCTGGCACCGACAAATTATGAATTAATCCAAAAAAATAAATTAATTCATGAATTGCTTACAAAGCCTTATCATAATATCGTTGCCCTTCGGGGGAAAAAAAGATGGATTAAAAAGTATGACCGGTTATGCGGATTACCGGCGATGGCCGGAGAAGCGGTTTTACGGAACGGCGGTGTTTATATAATTACCGGCGGACTCGGTGGTATAGGCTTTATCATATCAAAATATCTGGCAGCAAACTACCACGCAAAATTGATTTTGACAGGAAGAACTAAACTGCCCCCGCAAAAGGAGCAGGACGAATGGCTTTCCGGCAGTAAAAAAGATAATCCGGCCAGTGAGAAAATCAGAAGAATTAAAATATTGGAAGATAGGGGGGCAAATGTCAAATATTACAGTGCTGATGTGAGTGACGAAAACAGAATGTCAAAATTATTTTCTGAAGCAGAAGCAGCATGGGAGCAAATTCATGGCGTGATCCATTGTGCAGGATTGCTGGAAGGCGAATCCTTTAATATCATCAGAGCCGGCAGACTATCGGAATTCAATCAACAGTTCGACTCAAAGGTTTATGGGGTAATGGTACTTGAAAAACTTCTCAGAGGCCGAAAAGCGGATTTTTGCCTGCTAATGTCTTCGGTTTCTTCTGTCCTTGGCGGTTTGGGGTTTGCAGGTTATTCGGCAGGGAATGTTTTTATGGACAGTTTTGCTTCCTGCATGGGGAGCAGAGAAGGAACTAGATGGCTAAGTGTCGGTTGGAGTGAGTGGAAATATGAGAAAAAGGTGACCATGCAACTGGGAGAATCCCTGTCTGAGTATGCGATGAATGAGCGAGAAGCTACTGAAGAATTTGAGAAGGCATTGAACTCCGGGCTTAGTGGGCAACTGGTAAATTCTCCGGGAAGTCTTGAAGAGCGTCTTCAGACCTGGGTATATAACGAAGTGCAAAAGAGTGAAGAAGAGGTGAAAGAAGATGATACGGAGCACTATCATGACCGACCGGCGGGCTTGTCGGCCGAATATGTAAAGCCCGGAAATCAAACAGAGGAAGCTATTGCCGATATCTGGAAGAGTATATTCCGGGTGAGAGATATCGGAATACATGATGATTTTATTGAATTGGGCGGAGATTCCTTAAAAGCAATTACAGTGGTTTCCAGAATCCACAAGATATTGAATGTCGAGATCCCCGTAGTTGAATTTTTCCAAAATCTTACCGTTGAAAAGCTCGCTTGCTATATCAGTAATTCCGGAAAAAGCGATTACAGAACGATTGTGCCTGTTAAAAAGAAATCCTGCTATCCAGTTTCAGCGGCTCAGAAAAGGGTCTATATTATTCGGCAGATGGAGGGTGAACAAACAAGCTATAATACACCTGTTGCTGTCATACTCCATGGAGAACTGAACTGCTTTCGATTGGCTGCCTGCTTTCAGGACTTAATCAAGAGACATGAGACCCTGCGGACCTCTTTCCGGTTTATTAATGGTGAACTGATGCAAAATGTTGAGGATAAGGTTTCATTTCAGCTGATCCAGAGTGATTTGTCAGAATCTGAAACCGGCAAGGATGATGTAAGCCTAAAAGCTTTGGTTCATGAGTTTATTAAACCTTTTGAACTTGATAAAGCACCGTTATTACGGGCTGAGCTGGTTAAACTGGAAGAAAAAAAATATATGCTGATGTATGATCTTCATCATATTATATCAGATGGGGTGTCGGCAAATCTTGTTGTGGAGGATTTGATAGCCTTATACACAGGCAGGGAATTGAAAGAACTAAAACTTCAATACAGGGATTTCTCCGAATGGCAAAATCAATTGTTCCGGTCCGGCGATCTAAAACGGCAGGAAGTGTATTGGCTTAATAAACTATCCGGAAATATCACTGCTTTAAATCTCCCGACTGATTTTATCAGACCGGAAGCCCGCAGCTTTGAAGGAGATACGGTTTTCTTTGAAATAGACAAAGATGTGACAGCGCAGCTGAATCAATTGGCGGCGGAAACAAAATCAACATTATACATTGTTCTTTTAGCAGGGTATAACATATTGCTGTCCAAAATTACCGGACAAACAGATATATCGGTTGGCTTGTCAACAGCCGGAAGATATAATCCCGATCTACAAGATATCATTGGGATGTTTGTCAACACAGTAGTGCTGTTGAATCATCCCTCTGGAGATAAAAACTTTCTTGATTTTTTGTATGAAGTAAAGCAAACAGCATATGAAGCATACGAAAATCAGGATTACCCTTTTGACGATTTAGTTGAGGCTCTTAAACTTGAGCGGGAAGCCGGCAGATCGCCGTTATTCGACACCATGTTTACTCTACAGAATCTTGAAGTAGGTGAGGTGGAAATGGATAAATTGCGGGTAACCCCTTTTGAATTTGAAACCACCATTGCCAAGTTTGATCTTAATATGAATGCCTGGGAGAACGAAGGTAAAATTCAATTTATAATGGAGTATGCGGTCGCATTGTTCAAACGGGAATCAGTTATTAATCTGACAAAACGCTATATGCGGATTCTAAAAGAAATTATTGAAGATAAAAATAAATTAATTTATCGGATCGAAGAAGGAATTGAACAGAAAAATGTTATGCTGAATAACTTTAATGATGACTTGGAATTGGAATGAGAAAGCATATCATAATAAGCAATTAACAATAGTCAGGAGGTGATCGGTAATCGGCAGAATGATTGGAATAGTGGGAGGAATGGGTCCGTTTGCAGGAGCAGACTTATATATAAAAATATTTAAGCAGACGACCGCACAAAAAGATCAGGAGCACTTATCGGTTGCGATGCTGTCAGTGCCAGAAAAAATAAGTGACCGAACTGAGTTTATATTGAATAACTCCGGTGTGAATCCAGCATATGAAATAGCGGCGATAATCAGGAATCTGGAAAGTATCGGCGCGGAGCTGATTGGGATTGCCTGTAATACCGCCCATGTACCGGATATTTATAATGTGCTGCTTGAAGAGTTAAAAAGGGGGGGGAGTCAGGTATTGCTCTTAAATATGATTGATGAAGTTATTTCATATATTAAGGAGCACTGTCTCACAGAAAAACGGATAGGCATTTTATCCACGCTGGGGGTATACCACAGCAAACTCTATGAAAATGCTCTGATTAAAAATGGCTTTTATGCTGTTGTGCCGGATAAAGAAAAAATGAAAATGGTACATAATGCAATCTACAATGATATATATGGGTTGAAGGCAAGAACGGCCGATATTGATCAGAAAGCAGTTGTTCTAATTTCCCGAGTAATTGATGATCTCTGTGAACATAAGATTTCATCTGTTATTATGGGCTGTACAGAAATTCCTCTGGCAGCAGAACAGCTAAAAAGATCGTACGGAAATCTGGTATTTATTGATCCGACAGAATTACTTGCCCAGGCATTGATAAGAGAAGCAAGAAAGTAAAGAACCAAAGACCATAGGAGACTACATTGTGTGTGGAATATGCGGAATATTTGATTTAAAGTCCGAACAAAGGTCTGATCTTAATATAGTAAAAAGAATGACGTCAGCTATCAGACATAGAGGTCCGGATGCAATTGATTTTTATTTTAACAAAAATGTTGCATTGGGGTTTGCGAGGCTGAGTATATTGGATCTGGAAAATGGTATGCAACCGATTGGTAATGAAGATAATTCCCTTATATTGCTATGTAATGGGGAGATTACTAATTATAAGCAATTAAGAAGTAAATTGGAAGATAAGGGACACAGGTTTAAAACAGTATGTGATATTGAAGTCCTGCTCCATCTCTACGAAGAAGAAGGAGAAGATGCCGTTAATTATTTAAATGGCCAATTTGCATTTGTAATTTATGATATTCCTAATGCTTCTTTGTTTTGCGCCAGAGATTATGCAGGAATCGCTCCGTTTTTTTATACCATAACTGATGGTTTTTTCATTTTCAGCTCAGAAATCAAAGGTATTCTGGAACATCCTAGGGTGAAAAGAAAAGCGGATCTGACTGGACTTGATCAAATTATGACCTTTCCGGGACTGATCAGTCCCAGAACCATGTTTCAGGATATTATGAGTCTGGAAAGCGGACATTATCTGAAAGTAAAAGACGGAAAGATAACGAATAGGGAATACTGGGATTTAATTTATCCCACTGAAGAAGAGCAAAGATACAAGAAAAGCCAGGAGTATTACATTGAGCGTCTTGATGATTTGATTGAGAAGTCAATTAAATATCGATTACAGTCGGATGTACCGGTGGGGTTTTATTTGAGCGGAGGATTGGATTCATCGATGATTGCGGCGAAGGCAAGCAAATTATCGAATCACAATTGCAGGCATTCTTTTTCCATTGATTTTAGTGATAAGAATCTATCAGAAGGAAAATATCAGAAGGTGATGCACAAACAGCTTGGTTCTATTCATACAGAAAAATTGTTATTTTTATCTGATATTACTGAAAATCTGAGACGGGTTATTTATCATGCCGAGGCACCGATAAAGGAAACTTATAACGCGGCATCGATAGTATTATCCCAAATGGTCAGAGAAAAGGGAGTCAAAGTTATCCTTACCGGTGAAGGTGCTGACGAGCTGTTTGGTGGATATATCGGATATCGTTTTGATAAGGCAAGGACGATACCGGAAGAAATCTCTCCTGAGCAGGAACATGAAATGAGAATGCGAGACAGAATATGGGGGGATCGGAATTTGTTGTATGAAAAAGATTATTACTCTTTTGCCCAATCTAAGAACCAGATTTATTCCGCTCATGTTCTGCAAACAGTGGAGAAAATCGACTGTACAGGTCAATATGTGATAAATAAGGAAAGGATATCGCGCCGCAGCCAGTTTTGTCAACGCTCCTATATCGACTTTAAACTCAGAATGAGTGATCATCTGCTTTCTGACCATGGGGACCGGATGGCATATGCCAATTCAATCGAAGCACGATATCCTTTTTTGGATAAAGAACTGATAGAATTTGCTGTTGGTATTCCCGACGAACTAAAGCTAAAGGGTTACAATGAAAAGTATATATTGAAAAAAATTGCCTCCGGTTTTATCCCTCAGGAAATTGTGCAACGTCCTAAATTCGCTTTTACTGCACCGGGCAGTACGGAAATACTTAAACGGAATGTGGAATATGTAGAGGATATGCTTTCCTATGAACGGATCAAGCGGCAGGGATATTTTAATCCAGATACTGTCGAAGAATTAAAAATAAAATATAAAACACCGGGATTCCGATTAAATGTTCCTTATGACAGCGATTTATTAATCATTGTACTGACATTTGGGATCTGGTTGGATGAGTTTAAAATACCTGCATATTAATAAAAAAAGGAGAAAAGAAATGAAAATTTGTGCAAAATGTGTTTTACCGGAAACTTATCCGGGGATTAGTATAATGGAGAACGGAGTTTGCAACTTTTGTATTGAATATGAGGAAAAAAGAAAAGAAAGTAAACGGCACTTTGATACCGAAGAAGAGCTGAAAGAGGCTTTCAATAAATACAGAGGCTTACATCCAAAATACGATGTGTTAGTACCGCTGAGCGGTGGGGTAGACAGCTCACACACTTTAATAAAAATTGTAAAAGAATATCATCTTCGTCCCTTGGGCTTCCATAACGATCATGGTTATGAGGATGAAACTGCGACAAATAATGTCCGCAATCTGTGTAAGACATTAGGTGTTGATCTAGTTATTATCCAGCACGACATGGCATTTATGAAAAAGCTATGGAAATATGTATATGAGTCAGATGTATATGGATTGACAAGCTGTTTGCCCTGTTCCAATATTTTATATATGAATGCAATTGAAGTGGCTGACCGGTATGGAATTAAACTTATCATCAACGGTTATTCCAAAGGCCAGGCTGAAATGATTAATGATAAATCTCTGGGCGTTAACATGCTGCAGGAAATGCAGAATATAATCAGGAAGCGAAAGGATAAGGAATTTTACAGTCAGTTTATGGACAAGTTCAGTCGCCTGTCCAAAATCTCTACTTATCATGGCAAGGAAGATATTTTAAATCCGGTAAATCCCGGAAAGATATTGGTGGTTCCCTTTTTTGTATTTAAATTTAATAAAACTGATAAAGAAAAATTAAAACGGGAAATCAGAGAAGTATTTGATTGGAAAACAATACCTGACAGTTACCCGTTAAGAACAACAAACTGCAAAATGAATTGGCTCGGTACTTACATCGATAAAGTAAAAATGGGATTCAGCGTGTATGATATAGAATATGCAGAAATTGTCAGAGCCGGTGATTTCACCAGAGAACATGCCTTAAGTGATTTGGTTCACAATCCGGCTGAGGGAGTACTGGCGCAACTGGCGGAAGAGGTAGGTGTTGACTTAAGTACGATAAAACAGCTCCCATGTCCCAATAAAGAATGAAAGGAAAGAGAATATCAGATGGCTATCTTTCAAGAACAAGTAAAGGAATGTCTGGTCAGATACAGGGAGAAGACGGCTATTGAATACGGCTTCGACTCCTTGACTTATGGTGAATTGGATGAGCAATCCGATTATGTCTGTCATGATATCCTAGAAGCAGGTATCAAACCGGGATCTTTTATTGCATTATTAATGAATAATCAATTGTATATGGCAAGTTTTATTGTGGGTATTCTGAAAGCCGGATGTGTATTTGTCCCTTTGGATATATCTTATCCGGTTAAGCGACTAAAAGATATGATTCAAACCTGTGACATCAACTATGTGTTTTCGGATTGTTTTAAACGGCCCATGTTATTTGAAGAGACGGACATGGCAATATTTTACGAAATCGATGAGAATTTTTTTGATAACAAAAGAGAAACTTTGAAGCATCAGGTTCCCAAACACGATCCGGAAGATATGATTTATGTTTATTTTACTTCCGGGACAACCGGACAGCCCAAGGCAATTGTCGGAAAGAATAAAAGCCTTCTACATTTCATCAACTGGGAAATTGAAAACCTGCAGCTTGATGAAACGGTTGTTGTGAGTCAGCTTACAAGCCCTTGCCACGATCCATGGTTAAGAGACGTTTTTGTTGCTTTATTTGCCGGCGGCAGAGTATGCATACCGGAGAAAAAAGAAATCATTCTGGAAAGCGGCAGTTTTGTCAACTGGCTGGAATTATCACGGATATCACTGATTCATTGTACACCGAGCCTGTTTCAGCTGATGAATAATGACTTTATTACCGGCAGCAATCTAAATGATTTAAAATATATATTGATGGCTGGCGAAAAAATAATACCGGCCTCGCTTGCATTCTGGTACGAAAAATTCGGAGACCGCGTTACCTTAATAAACTTATATGGGTCTACAGAAACGACAATGGTTAAAACTTTTTATCGGATAAAACCGGAAGACATAAAATTGGGGAGTATTCCGATTGGTAAGCCTATGAGGGGTGCTAGAGTCATTATACTTGATCAGGATCTTAATATATGTATGCCTGGTGATCCCGGAGAAATATATATCAGGACTCCTTACCGGACTCACGGATATTACAATAATTCCGCGCTAAATCAACAAAAGTTTATTAGTAATCCTTTTAATTCTGATCCCGATGATTTAATCTATCGAACCGGTGATATAGGACGTATACGTCCTGACGGCGAACTTGAATATATCGGCAGAATAGACCGTCAAGTTAAAATAAGAGGTATCAGGGTGGAACTTGAGGAAATAGAGAATGTCCTTACGCGTCACGAAAAAGTATCGGCAGCAGCTTTAAATCAGGCCAAAACAGCCAATGATGAATATTCATTATTCGCCTATGTTGTTTTGCAGAAGAAAGCAGCAGAAACGGAGGAAACATATAAGATAGAAAAAGAACTTTATAAATTTCTTGAACAACAGCTGCCGTCGGCAATGTTACCGTCCCATATCATATTGCTGGAAAGTTTTCCTATGACAGCAAGTCAGAAAATAGATTATAAAGCCTTACCTTTGCCACAGGCACAGTTTAAAGAAAATCCCAATTATCGGGCACCAAAAGATGATCTGGAAAAGAAAATTATTGAGATTGCAAAAGAAATATTGAGAAGAGAAGCAATCAGCATGAATGATAATTTTATGCAGATTGGCGGACATTCATTGAATGTAATGACTTTAGTAACACGGATTTACCAGGAATTGGGGGTGGAACTGTCACTCGGCAGGATTTTTGAAGATGCTACCTTAGTCGGTATTGCTGATTATATAAGAACACAGGAGGCAAGCAGCTATATTACCATTGAATATTCTGAAGAAAATGAAGAGGGTATTTATCCGGTTTCATTTGCTCAAAGAAGACAGTATATTCTGCACGAAATTGAAGGACACCGAACCAATTATAATATAACTGATGCCAAGCATATAGAAGGTTCGTTGGATATTGAGCGATTTAAAAATGCTTATCACAAGCTGATGCTCAGACATGATTCATTCCGCACCTCATTTTTGGTAAAAGATTCTGATATTATGCAGCGGATATCAAAAGAAGCACCGGAGTCATTGCATTATATTGAACTAAAAGGAGAGGCAGCAAAAGCTTCCGGAGAGGAAGTCAGACGGCTTATTTCGGCATTCATCAGACCATTTGACTTAAAGACGGCACCATTGATACGTTCAATGCTGATTAGGTTGAATGAAAAGGAACATGTTTTTGTTTATGATATGCATCATATTATTTCGGACGAAAGATCAGTGGATATTTTTACCAGAGAGCTGATTCTTTTGTATAGGGGTGAAGAATTACCGGAACTTCCCTTTCAGTATAGAGATTTTGCTGTTTGGCAGTCGGAACTGCTTGAAAGCGGAAAGTTGAACCGACAAAAAGAGTATTGGTTAGACCTGTTTCAGGATCAGGAAAACCTGCCGATTCTAAATATGCCCCAAGATTTCCCACGCCCGGCAGTTCAACAATTTAAAGGGAGAAAAATAAGCTTTTCCTTTGATGAAGAACTGACTTTAGCATTAAATAATCTTGCTGTTATGGAAAATACCACACTTTATATTGTATTACTAACAGTACTTAACAGCCTGCTTTATAGATATACGGATCAGGAGGACATTATCATAGGTTCACCGATTGCAGGCAGAATGCAAGCTGGTTTGGAGAATATTATCGGTATGTTTGTAAATACAATACCCATGAGGAATCATCCCAAGGGTTCTCTTTACTTCCGGGATTTTCTGGAAATTGTAAAGCGAAATACCTATCAGGCGTTCGAAAATCAGGATTATCCATTTGAAGAGATTATTAATCAACTAAACCTTAAAAAAGATTTGAGTAGAGGGGTTTTATTTGATGTTATGTTTGTATTGCATAACATGTACGGTGATACCATAACAGACAATGAAGTGAAGTATTACACTTTTCCATTTGAAACCCAGTCGACTAAATTAGATATGACCATCAGCGCTGTGGAAATAAATAATCAAATTTTTCTTGAATTGGAATATGCCACAAGCTTATATACCGAAGATGCCATTAACCGGTTTATGAAGCACTTCAAAGTGATGGCTGAAGCAGTCTGCAGGAATGCAAGCGTTACTCTGGAACAGTTGCCTTTCATTACCCTTGAGGATAGGGAAGCGATTTCCAGGTTTAACAGCACCAACGTACCTTATGATCGGGAAGTAACAGTTCATGAGCTATTTGAATACCAGGCGGCAATGACACCGAATCGCATCGCTGTTATAACGCCTTCGGAAAATCTGACCTATCGGGAAATCAATCAGTCAGCCAACAGTCTAGCTTGTAAGTTGCATAAAATGGGGGTAGGTCCCAACAAAATTGTTGCCATCGTAACAGAGCGTTCTCAATATATGATTATTGGAATATTAGCCATTTTAAAAGCTGGAGGGGCTTATCTGCCAGTCAGTACGGATTATCCGGATGACAGAATTGCTTACATATTAATTGACAGCAAAGCAGTGCTGGTTCTGGCTCAGGAGAGTGAAGTAATACGTCTGAACGCAATTATGAAAGATACTCCGATCATCAATCTGGAAGCATTAGAGAATTATACTGATCAAACAGCTGCTATGAAGAACTGGAATTCTTCTGAGGATATTGTTTATGTTATATATACTTCAGGATCAACCGGCAGTCCTAAAGGGGTTTTGATTCAGCATAATTCGGTAGTCAACCGTTTGAACTGGATGAAGAATAAATATTCTTTTGGGCAGGAAGATACTATACTGCAAAAGACTACTTATTGTTTTGATGTTTCAGTCTTTGAAATTTTTCTCTGGTTTTTTACTGGCGCTAGAGTATGCTTATTAAAACCGGGCGGTGAAAAAAATCCAAAAGACATGATTCAAGCGATCGATTCTTCAAATATAAAAATCATTCATTTTGTACCTTCCATGTTGGATGTATTTTTGGATTATGTGAAGGAAGCCTGCCAGCAGGCTAGGTTAAGTTCGCTGGAACATATTATTGTTAGCGGGGAAGAGCTGACACTTCAGGTCAGAGACAAACTATATTCTGTGCTGGGTAGAGATAAGGTACAGCTGCATAACTTTTATGGGCCTACGGAAGCAACCATCGATGTGACATATTATGATTGCAGCAGTCAGAATTCTTTATACATTATTCCCATCGGGAAACCAATTGATAATACCAGAATAATCATTACCGATAAGAATGGAAATCAGCAGCCGATTGGTGTTCCCGGTGAATTATGTATTGCGGGGGATAATTTGGCAAGAGGATATTTGAATAATGAGGAACTGACTCATAGTAAATTTGTATACAGTACAGAAGATCCTTCTGAGAGAATCTATCAAACAGGTGATTTGGCAAGATGGCTTAATGATGGCAACATTGAGTTTTTAGGCAGGATGGACAATCAGGTTAAAATTCGCGGTTTTAGGGTGGAATTGGGAGAAATTGAGAAATATATGCGGGATTTTGCACCAGTCCGGCAGGCTGTTGCGGTGGTTGATTCAAAGCAGAATATTAACGCATACTACGTTGCGGAACAATTTATTGATGCCAGAGCAATCAGACAATATATGCTTACTAAATTACCTTCTTATATGATTCCGGCATTTTTTTTCCGAATTAGTAAGCTGCCTCTCAATGCTAGCGGAAAATGTGAACGTAAACTCCTACATCATTATATTATGACAGAGGAGTATAATACCGAGAATATGGAAGAAGTAACCGAATTACAATCCCAATTAGTTCTGATTTGGGAAAAAATAATAGGCATTAAAAATATTCAGTGTGGAGATAATTTTTTTGAAATCGGCGGGAATTCGCTTCATGCAATAAAGTTAGAAGTTGAAATGGAGAAAATTGGTTATACGATGGAGGCTGCCGATATTTTTAAGTACCAGACATTAAGAGAGTTTGCTGACAGTCTGGAGAATCAGAATCAGAGTACCAGAGTTGTACCTGTATCAGCGGATCATGATTATGCGGCACAAAATCTAATGACAAACGCAATATCAAATATTGGTATTTTTAATGAGTTCCGTTACCGGTCGTGTTTTTATAATGCAATCTTTGGAGCTTTGCTTTGCATAGACCGCAGCGTAATGCCGGTATTGATTAATGATGTTTTCGTTTATTCCTACCGGGATCAATTGCAATTACGGATAGATTATCGGGAGCGTTATCCACTTATAGAGGTTCTGGAAAAGCACAATATTGCTTCGCATCTTCAAAACAATACAATGGACATGATCGAAACGATAAAGGCGTCAGTGGATAGCGGGAGTCCTATTGTGATTGCAATTGACAGCTTTTATGAACCGATTCGTAAGGATACATACCAAAAGATGCATTGGCCGCATTATCTTCTGATCTATGGCTATGATGAGCAGAGAAAAACCATAGCAATCATAGAACATCTGCATCGGGAAAGTCTTTCTTATGATAAAAGGGAACTGTCTTATGATGATATTTTGCGCTGCTATAACAGTTACATGGAAAATTATGCAAGCCCGAATGAACCTACCATTATTTCTTTCAGCTTGATTAAAAAAGAACGGAATAAAAATCTCAGAGCAGTATATAGAAAGAATTATTTTACTCATTTGGCAGAGTCATTTCCAGCGATAAAACAGGGTATTGTCCAGTTTGAAGTATTTCTAGATGATTTACAGATTATGCTGACAAAAGAAAAGGAGTTATTTCAAAATACTACGAAGCTTACTGTCGCATTCAATGAAATCATTGAGATGCAGAAAGTAGAGTATTATAAATATTCAAATCTGTTTAGAGAAAATCATAGAATTATGGAAGTGCTGAAAGAACTGGAAAATTATTTTGTTATTATCAGAAAGATTTTACTAAAATATGAGATTTCCCAACAGTATCCATCCGGACAGATAAGTCAGTGCAAGGAACATTTGCAGGCGGTAAAAGAAAGGGGGCGGGAATATCTTCAATGCATTTTATATGAGATTGAAAATTCAGAAATACAGATGGAGAGACAATATGATGAAAAGTGAAATTAAGAAAGTTAAGTGTCTGGTGTGGGATTTGGACAATACCCTTTGGGATGGAATCCTTTCGGAGAATGAATCAGTCGCACTTCGAGAAAAGGCTGTTGAAATAATCAAAGCATTGGATCAAAGAGGGATTTTGAATTCCATTGCAAGCAAAAATAATTATGAAGAAGCAATGAATAAATTAGAATTTCTGGGCATAGCAGATTTTTTTCTCTATCCTCAGATTAACTGGAACTCAAAATCTGATTCGATAGAAGAAATTTCAAGGCAGCTAAATTTCGGCATAGATGCTATTGCTTTTATTGATGATCAGGAATATGAGTTGAAGGAAGTTCAATTTCATCATCCCGTTGTTTTATGCCTTTCGTCAGAACAGTTAGATGATTTATTGGAGATGGAAGAATTCAAACCAAATTACAAGACGGATGATTCCGGAATGCGTAGACTGATGTATCAAAATGAAGTAAAAAGAAAAAACACGGAGGAAGTCTTTTTAGGTACAAAAGAAGACTTCTTAAAAACTTTGAATATGGAATTTACCATTTCAGAAGCGGTGGAAGAAGACTTAAGACGTGCAGAAGAGCTAACCGTCAGAACTCATCAGCTTAATACAACTGGATATACATATTCTTACGAAGAACTGAAAAATTATATGGTGCATCCAAATTACAAATTATACATTGCCGGTTTGACTGATTGCTTCGGCACCTATGGAAAAATTGGAATTGCTCTGATAGAGAAACAACTTGGTTTGTGGAACGTTAAATTGCTACTGATGTCCTGCAGAGTGATGTCCAGAGGAGTAGGTACTGTTTTTATGAATTATATTATTAATCAGGCCAGAAAGGAAAAGGTCAGATTAATTGCTGAATTTAAGCCTAACAGCAGAAATAAAATGATGTATGTGACATACAAGTTCGGCGGATTTAAGGTAGTAAATGAAGGGGAATCAGTAAATTTGCTGGAATATAACTTTGATAATAAAAGTGAATATCCAAATTATATAAAGGTGATTGAGGGTTATCAGCCGTAAGTTTTGCAATTGCTGGGACTGAGTAAGAAGAGAGGTGCTTATAATGGAGGAAAATTTATTATTTTATGATTTGGCAGAAGCACAGAAGAGAATCTGGCACACTCAGATGATATACAAAGAATCTTCAATGTTCAATATTGGCGGAACCGTTGCTATTGACGGAGTAATTGAAGTCAGTTTATTACAGCGTGCAATCAGTGAATTTATTCGGAATCAGATTGCCTTTCAGATCAGGATACGGATGGTGGAGGGAGTATACAGACAGTATTTTGCAGAGGCTTCTGACCAGGATATTGACTTTATTGATTTTAGCGGTAAACCACAACCAAAGAAAGCGTTACAGACTTGGTGCCAAAAGGAAGCGGGAAAAGTATTTACTCTGGAGGATTCGCCACTATATTATTTTTTTGTTTATCAGTTATCCGAAACCGAATACGGATATTTCGTCAAGCTTCACCATGTTATTGCAGATGGCTGGTCCATTCAGATATTGTCAAGAGATATAATAGAGAATTATACAAACCTTCTGAAACAGAAGCCAATGACCGAGCAATATAACAATGCGTATCTGGATGTTATCTCTTCAGAAAAAAAATATTTTGAATCAAAACAGTATATGAAAAATAAGCATTTTTGGTTAAATAAGTATAATAAGATACCGGATTTGACTGCCGAACCGGCAGGAGATCTGAAAGGCAACAGAAAAACTTATTTTATGACGAGTGCAATGACAGAGCAAATTAATGAGTTCTGTCAAAACAATAATTACTCCCCTAATATTTTATTTATTGCTTTATATTATATTTATTTATATAAAACTACCGGAAATAAGGATATTATTATCGGTCTGCCGGTTTTGGGAAGGAATGGGAGAAAAGAAAGAGATATCTTTGGTATGTTTGTCAATGTGTTGCCTCTTCGTTTGGAAATAGACGTGGAGGAAGAGCTGAGGGCAATGTTAAAAAGAATCTATGAAGAACTTAGAAATAGTTTTGTAAATCATAGATATCCTTATAATCATTTGCTAAGGGACTTAGATCTGGCTTCAAAGGGATGTGATGGACTATACTGCTCATGCATTAATTATTATAATACCAGAATTGATAAAATAATAGATGGGATTTCAATCGAAAATACGGAATTTTATAACGGGGAACAGGAATATTCTTTACAGATTATTATTAGAGATTGGTCCGAGCAATATGGCTTGCAGATTGACATTGATTACAGATCATGTGTGTTTAAAGAGGAGCAGATAGATCAACTGTATCAACATATCTTAAGAATAGCTGAGATCTTTCTGAAGGATTCAAAGACAGTCGTGAAATCATTTAACATCCTGACTGACGAAGAAGTAAAAAATCTGATAATTAATTATAACCGAACCGATGTAGATTACAGCAACTGCGGTAATGTTGTGGAGCAATTCCTATGCCAGGCAAAGAAAAACCCAAATCGGAAAGCAGTATGCTTTCAAGGGCAGGCATTATCCTATTCCCAATTAGATCAGAAAACAGACCAGATAGCAGCATATCTGAAAGGGAAAGGGGTTAAGGACAATGTTATAGTAGCAATAATTACCGAACACTCTATTCAGTCATTAGAAGGTATCTTGGGAATCCTAAAGGCAGGAGGTGCCTTTTTACCAGTTAATCCACATAATCCGCCGGAAAGAATTAACTATATATTAGAAGACGCTGATGTTGATATAGTGCTGACCAACATTAAAAACATGAAAGACTGTATCCGGGTATCGGAAATAATTGATTTATCTGCGGATTTTACTGCCGCTGTTTCCGACAGCTACCGGAGTCCTGAAATTCTGGATGAGCATTTGGCTTATGTCATTTATACTTCCGGCTCTTCTGGAGTCCCCAAAGGCGTTATGATCGAACATGGAAGTTTAAAAAACTATGTACTTTGGGCCCAGTCAGAATACATCAGCAGAGAAATAGAGGTTTTTCCGCTATATTCTTCTTTTGCATTTGATTTAACTATGACCTCTATCTTTGTCCCGCTTGCCAGTGGAGGTAAGATCATGGTCTATCAGGATAACGAAGAAGGCTTTATTATTGACAGAATTATGAAGGATAACAAATGCACAATTATGAAATTGACACCGGCTCATCTGTACTTGTTAAAAGACCGGGATAACCGCTTTTCCTCGATAAAAAAATTAATTGTCGGCGGTGATAATTTACTTACGGAAACGGCTAAGCAAACCTATGAGAGTTTTGACGGTGAGATCATAATCTTTAATGAATACGGACCCACAGAAGCAACCGTCGGCTGCATGATTGACCGATATGATTCCCGCTATCATGGCTTTACTTCCGTTGCAATCGGAAAGCCTGTAGCTAATACTCAAATCTATTTATTAGATACGGACTTGCAGCCGGTGCCATTGGGAGTCATAGGTGAAATATATATTGGCGGGAGCGGTCTTGCCAGAGGATATCTCAAGCAGCCAGAGTTGACTCAGAAAAGCTTTATTATAAATCTATTCAATAATGGACAGAGATTGTATCGAACCGGAGATTATGCCAAATTTGTTGCCAATGACCGGATCGAATATTTGTCCAGAGCAAATAATCAGGTAAAAATAAGAGGATATCGGATCGAGTTAGGTGAAATTGAATCTAATCTCTCCAGATATGACGGAATTGAACAAGTTATTGTTACTAAATATCAGGAAGAACAAAAAGATTATTTATGTGCGTACTATACAAGCAATACCGTGTTGGAGGCAGAACTTTTGCGTACCTATCTGATGCAGTTTTTACCTGACTATATGTTACCGGCTTATTATGTACAATTAAAGGAAATACCTTTAACAATAAACGGTAAGATTGACAGTAAGAAATTGCCAAAGCCGGATAGAAAAGTTGCACTTAAGAAAAATGTTTTTCTGATATCCCCAGAGGAGGAACTTCTGATCAAAGTGACCGGGGAAATTCTTAAGATTACTGGTATCAGTCCGGAAGAGAATTTTTATCATCTGGGAGGGGATTCGATTAAGGCAATACAAATTTCTTCAAAACTGTCTGATTACGGTTATTCTTTAAAAGTAAAGGACATTTTACTTAATCCGGTGATTTCTGATATGGCCGTATGGATTAAAAAAGCCAAACTAGTAAAAAGGGAAGAGATACCTGAAGGTGATGTTGAATTAACCCCGATTTTTAAGTGGTTTTTTGCACAGAATTTCAGAAATCCAAATTATTATAGTCAAAGTATTAGCATAAAACTATATCAGAACTATAGAACAGATCATCTGGAGAAAATTATGGAATGTTTGATTGCCAGGCATCACTCCCTCCGGCTGAACTGCGACTATGAGGAAAAAAGAATATATTATAATAATGCAAACAGGAAGTTTAGGATAGATGAATTTGATCTTAAACATTTACCGGAGTTTTTGCAAGATAAGGAGACAGGTCGGCTGTCACAAGAACAAAAGGCGAGCTTAAACTTAAAAGATGGTTATTTAATCAAATCAAGTCTATATCAACTAAATGATAATGAAATAATCTGGTTTATAACCATGCATCATATTCTTATTGATGGGATATCCTGGCGAATCTTGATCGATGAGATCATTTATTTATTGCAGAAAGATACGGAAAATTGCATAATGGAATCTACGGAGACAATTACTTATCAACAGTGGGCAATTGCATTCAATAAATTATATGACAAAGCAGTTATACAAAAAAAATATTGGGATAATGTTTTATCCAGTCCCTTTGAATTTCCGGCAGATTTCACTGGCAGAAAAGAGCCTATAATAAAAACGATAGCAACGATACTTGATGAAGATGAGACAGATAAAATATTAATGTCTGCAAATGTAGCTTATAGTACCCATACAGAGGAATTGCTGATTGCTGCTTTGTACCTGACAATCAGCGAATTTACGGGCAAAAAGGATGTATTAATTGAACTGGAGGGACATGGCAGAGAGCAGTTAGAAGATGGGATGGATGTGAGTAAAACGGTAGGATGGTTTACATGTATGTATCCAATGCGTCTTCAGACAGAGTCTTCTGATTTGGATTTGGTAATAAAAGCTGTAAAAGAAACAAAGAGAAACGTGCCTGATTACGGCCTGCTATTTGGTATGCTTAAAAATTATAGCACCTTGAGAGAGGAACACTGGGTAAGATTCAATTACCTTGGTGACATAAATTACGAGTCTGGATTGTGTGAAATAATTATTGATATAAATAGTGATAATAGCGATGGAAAAAATAAAATGTCAGGCAGACTAGAAATCAATAGTATTATTGATAAAGGCAGACTAAAAACAAGCATAATATATGATGAAAATATATTAAGAAATGAGACGGTACATAGCTTATTGGAAGAATTTCATAATAATATTGTTCGCATTTCAAAGTATTGCTGTGATAAAAAAGAGATTGTTTTTACACCCAATGATTTTGCAATGGCCGCCATATCCCAAGAAGAAATAGACAGTTTGTTTTCATAATATCCATTGTTAAAGTGTTAACTATTCTTTTCTAAAAATAATTAAGCTATAGGTAAACTCAGCATCATATTGCTATGGATACCGTTCACTTTTATTTATTTTTTTAGTCCACTCTTGACACAACCAGAGAAAGTGAAAGCGTATTTGCGTAATGGTGCCAGGGAATTAAGAGGAGAGCGGGAGTATCCGAATGAGAGAGTCGGGTATGGGGGATTATGTGTGGAAGATTCGATTCCGGAGCTATGAAGGAAGAAGAACGATCATCACTTTTTAATATGTTTGATTCTGAATTTTGTCTCCAATGCCAGAGAATTTGCAAAATATCCGATATTTAGAATGTTTAGAAGATAAAAATATGATTAATAAAATTAATAAATATATTGTAATTTTGATCCCATCTAGCTAAAATAAGTATTAGAACATCTTGGAAACCGTATCATAACAAACTGATTTAGCAAAAGGGAGAAGATTATGAAAAAAAACTGGAAAAGCATGATTGCAGCACTATTATTGGGCATCTTCATTGCCGTTTCGCTGGCGGGCTGCGGAAACAACGACAGTCAGGATACCGGTGACGGGGAGATTGCCGCAGAAACTGAGGTTAATCAGGAAGTTCAGGAAGAAGAGGCAGAAACCGAGTCCGGGGCAGATCAGACGGAAGAAGTTGAAGAGTCGGCGGAGGCCGAAGCGGACACGGTGGTCAGTGGACCCAAGGAAGTCATTATTTATTTTGCCAACTGGGATATCCACAGCAAAGGAGCGGCCGGGGAAGTGGCCTCGATACCCTGGGATAATATTACTTATATCAACCATGCCTTCTGGGCGGTTACTCCGGACGACGGAACGGAGGACAGCAGTTTTGATTGGCGTGACGGTGGCAATGAACCGCGGACAGCTTTTAAGATCGAGTCAACCGATGCCGAGGCAGATTATCTGGACGAATCGGCCAGCAGCGCGGATTCTTCACTGCCCAAGAATCATTTTGCCCAATATGAACATTTTTCACAGCAATACCCTGATGTCAATATTTTGATTGCGCTAGGCGGCTGGACCAGATGTGGTTATTTTTCGGAAATGGCCTATACCGAAGCCGGACGGGAATCTTTTATCAACAGCTGTCTGGAGCTGTTGGAACAATATCCTTGGATTGACGGTATTGATATTGACTGGGAATACCAGGGCGGAAATCTGGACGGCGAAAGGCGGCCGGAAGGACCCGATGACGAAGGCTGCCCGATCTGGGGCACCGCTGCCGAGGACAATGCCAATTTTGCGCTTTTGGTTCAAGGCTTACGCGAAGCGATGGATGCTGCCTACGGAGCCGGTACCAAGAAGCTGACCGCCTGCGCTTCATCGTCTTACGGCTACACCCTGCCGTGTCAGGACTGGGCAGCGGCAGAACCGTATCTGGATTATATTAATGTCATGACCTATGACTTGGCCGGGACCTGGGCCGGAATGACCGGTCATAACAGCGGGATGCCTGACACCCGCAGTGCCATTTCCTTCCTGTTAGGCAAGTCAATCCCAGCGGCTAAGCTGAATATCGGTTCGCCGATGTACGGAATGGATCTCAAAATGACCAGTGTCGCTTCTGATGCCATCGTCGGAGCACCGATCGAAGCAACCAGACCAAGTACGGTAGAAATCGACCAGACCCTGATCAGGGAATGGAAAGATCAGGCTGTGAGCGGTTATACAGTGAAAGAGGAAAATGGAAAAATGGTTCTTGACAGTGAATTTGCCAATGACGGAACCGGCTGGCATTTTGCCTTTGACGACGTTGCGAAAGCCCCTTACCTATATAATGATGATGAGAGTTCTCCACACTATGGCTGGTATGTTTCCTTCGAAGACGAACTGTCCCTGCAGGCGAAGATCGATTTTATCCAGGAAACGAATCTGGGCGGTATCATTGTCTGGGAATGCGGCCAGGATACCGCGGAACGCCAGATGATTACGCAGATGGGGGAAAGCTTAATTACACCGTAAGCAAAAGCATGTTACTGTTCAGACCCTAGCCGAAATGCATTAAATCACTGCTCCACAGTAACTTTATGCACAAGTTGTAAAAAACACAACTACAATCGCTAAAAACATGCGATTTGGCGCTTGCATAACTCGGGATTTTGCGCAAGAAATGCGCAAAACACCTCGCGGTTATGGCCTGAACAGTAACAAAAGCATAACAAAACAAATGTTTCTGCTTGACAGTAGAGTAAAGTGCGGATAGAATAGAATTGATAAGGCGAGGGCCGTTTAGGTTCCTACGTAGGCTAAGGTCTTATACCTTAGCCTTTTCAATAAAAGAAGGCGGATTGGTTCACTCATTGGAGAAGGTAATATGCAACATGCAACAATTATTCTTAGTAACGTTTTTGCATGCCCTTCGGCTATTTTAGCACAACCGTCAGGGATTGCGTCAAGCTTTAAAAAGCTGTTGTGGAATGACATAGAGGCTTCCTATGATTATAATCATATGACAGAAGCTTATGCAGACAATAATTATTCCATTAAGAATTTTGGCACCATCAGGTTATTTGGCAATCCCTATAAACATGCATTTGTTAGTTATACAGTTCCGATGGCGCTTAAGCAGAGTGATTTATATAATATTACGGTATGCTATGGCAGTAAGGCTAATTTCTGTTTTAGGATGAAGAATAATAAGGCCAGTGTCATCATACGTCCGATTATTCACTTTTTCTCAAGTAAAATGGTTAATATTTTGTACTCCTGCTACATATCTGCGTCAGATATGAAGTCGCTTCTTAAGACAATAAATCAGTTAAAACTGTCTAACGACACAATGTATGACATACCTATGCATTGTGAGAAAAAATACTATCAAGGGATCAGCAGCCTAAAAACACTGACCTTATATATCAGGAAAAATATTGAAGGTTCTTTAGATAATTATGATTTTGATAATGCTGCGTTAAAATTACGACACTGTCATGTCAGTTTCATCGGCGGAGAAATTGACGGTACGGAATTTAAAGAAATTTGCTGTTCTTTAAAAAAAGCCGACAGCAAATATAGTAATGCAGAAAAAATTGAAAAGCATTTAGCTCAGGAATATGAGAGCGAACAGTTTTTGGTAACACCGGGTCTGTCGGTTTATTACAGTGCAGATCAGAAAAGCAACAGCTGGGTATTTTTCCGGGACATAGAATATATCCTTATCGCTAATCTGACACTTGAATTTATTGATTTGGTTTCGAAGGAAGTCCTAAATGATCTACATAAAGAGAAAAAATCTCTCATCAGCATCAATTCTTTCAAGATTAATTATTATAATGAAGATTTTGAAGAACTGGCTAACGACTATATCAATAGTATGAATAATAATAACAGCTATGTAAGGTTAATGACTTATCTGTATTATGGCGGTAAAGAGAGGTTTGAAAAGAAGTTTGCCGAATATAAAGAAACCTACCAGAAGCTGTTGAGCCAAATGGAAAACCGGGAAAGCATATGGGTTAAATTTATTAAGAAACTGGTTCCTATGTTTGGCTGAGGCAATATATCTTTTAAGAGCATAAGACGGGGATAGCAAGCGTACTGCTGACAGATCAATTAAGATCTGCTATTGGTACGCTTATTTTATTTTCTCGTTTTTTGCATAGGAAACTTATAGTAGGCTCATTAGCAGCCCAATAGTCAAAAGAAAGGAGAGTATTTATGGATTACCCTTACCAGTATGCCGCGCTTCATTTTGACGGCAGCCAAACCGCCACGGGAGAGGCAGCCATCGGCTTTAAGCTGGACGGTTCCGTGCCGTTCACGGTCGATGCTTTCGTCAGGATGACGGAAAAGCTGACCGACAAAGAGATCCTGTCCCAGACGGGCAGCTTCAGCCTCGGTATTTCGGGAAACCGGCTTTATTTCCGGATGGAGGGCTTCCCGGAAATTATCGCTTCGGAAGAAGTGCCGGTACTTACAGGTGACTGGGCGCATGTCTGTGTCGTGTATGGTCGGCCGGCCACGGTCTTATATGTCAACGGGATCGAAGCCGCCAGCGCCAATCTGACGGGAACGGGCAGCATTAGCAGAAAGCCGTTCGTTTTCTTCCGCAATACGGTAGGCGAGCTGCGCCAGGTTCGCTTTTTTGACAGTGCCCTGACAGCGGACCAGGTTCGGCACTATATGCTGAACACCGAGGTTGCCTCGCTGGCCTCGCTGGCCGCTTATTTTGACTTCAGCCGGATCCCGGCAGAAGAGCTCGTAAGAGGGCTGCCGGTCGAAGCAGAGACTGCTTCCATGTACCGGCTCTGTTCCAAAGGGGCACTGTTCTTAGGCCACACGTTTGCCAGTATCGATAAAGAGGCGCGGATCAATCCGGGAGGGAAGCATAATGACCCCTACACGGTGCAGGCCTGGGTGTATTTTCAGGATAGCGAGGAAGGAGAAAAACAGACGGTATTCAGCAACGGCGACGTGACGGCTGATGCGGGTATGTCCCTCTATATTGAAAGGTTAAACGGCGAATATAAGGTAAAAGGCTTACGAGGCACGACCGGCGCCGACAGCATCCTTACGTCCAAGGCCAGCCTGAAGCCGGAGCAGTGGGTCAATCTTGCCCTCACCTATGACATCGACACCATGGAAATCTATATCGACGGGGTGCTTGACAGCAGGCTGTCTCGTCTGTTCCCCATCGAAGTCGAGCTGGAAGATCCTTGTCTGCATATCGGTGCGGAAGTGGTGGATAACGGCCTGAACGGCCGGAACTGGCTGAAGGGCTGTATATCGCGGCTTGACATCTGGGAGCGTCGGCTGGATGCCAATGAAATAGCCGCTTACGCCCGCTCCGCCCCGCAACCCGACGCAGCGGGCCTGCAGGCGACCTATGCCTTCCATATCGCCGGGAATAACAACAGCTGTACGGGAGTCCTGCTGGGAGAGCATAACCGGTTTTCCTACGGGGAGGTCTCTTATCCGTACTCGGGGCAAGAAGCCCAGGTATTCCGGGAAGTCAGCATGCCCTTGCCGGGCGATGAGGACAGCGAACCGTTATCGGCTGAGATGCTAGCCGCATTCCGCCGCGAGGCTTATGAGAAACATCGGGATGGCCTTTCCGGAGCCTTGCTGGCCGAACTGATGGAAAAGCAGGGGATTCAGGCAGATCCGGAGCGCTTCCGTTTCAATGTCACCACGCATCGGATGGATGGCAAAGTGTATTTTGTTGCCCATACCGCAGAAAAGTCCTATACCGTGTATTACGACGAGGAAGATTTCGAAGCAGCAGAGGATCAATGGTATCTCGAACTGATCCTGATTCTGGTTCTCGGCCTTATCGACATTGTGATCGGCATCTCGGCCAAGGCTAACAAGACATTGATCAGTAAACTGACGACGCTGATAAAAAGCTCGACTTTTCGGACGATGTTTTCCGGTGACATCAGCGTTAGCACGTTGATAAACTTTTTTATTTTCCTCTATCGGCAAAACCAGCTGCGGGATATCCTGGACGCCGCCCTAGCGGGTCTGACATGGTGGAAGGTCGCTTTGATGATAGCTAAAACGGTGGCTTTGACGATATCGTGGGCATACGGCCTCACGGAAGTTTACTATGCCGTGGCACTCGGAGCCTTGGTGATCGAGGTAGTTATCCATATTACGGAGAAACCCAAGCGGCCGTCCTCGATTGCTTTGGCGGCGGTTAAGTTCCATCATTCCGACGCCTCCTATACGCTTGATAAATTAAGGCTCGACAAGGAATCTTATGTTCCGGTTCCCGAATGGACCAGCCAGCGTACCGACTGCTCTTATACCGCCTATATCATGGATAAGATAAGCGGTGACATCATTGTAAAAGCCTCCTTTGAAACAAACCGCCCCCTGACCGCCACAGTAAAATGCATTGACAAGAGCGAAGGCAGGTTATTGGGAGATTCCAATGAAGTAGTGGTGGTAGCTCCGGGAGGGAGAACCCCTTATTATGACTTTGTTTTTAGCCAGCATCAATTAACATCCGGCGGTGTCCAAAGTATCGATATCGAGCTTTCCTGGGAAGGTGTCATAGTTACTGACGGACAGGGCACAAACCTTGCCGGGGGCAGCGGAGAGGGAGACCTATTGGAAACCACACATCGTTTTTATACGCTGGCATCGACTCCTAACCCGCCGTGGGGGGATGTAACTCCTAGTGTAGCTGTTTATGATTATGCCATCAGTTGGTCGCCAGGATGTACAACAGCCCCTCAAATAGCCGAAGCCATTACCGATTCGGTGTACTGGTCCCTTGGTCTGGTCTACGATGTTGATGGGGGCGGCGGGCCTTCATTTACATATAGTAAAGGTGAGAGGAAAGAAATAGTTGGATATTTTAAACTCAATGAGTTTATAAATTATTTAAAAAATAAAAAACCGGAAGACAAGCAACTTGTCAACTGTTCCGACTGCGCCGCTATTGTATCCACGTTTGCTAATGCTTTAGGATGCAACTTGAGTCAAAAAGTAATGCAAGGCATAAAGGATAACTTCAAAATAAATCCCGTCATCTTAATCGGATATGATGACTGGTCTATACCGTTTGAGGAAGGGTTCGGTTATCATCAAGTCTGTATGATGGAGCCGAATGATAATCACTTTAAGAATTTAAAACCGATACAAAATAATTACCATGTTTTTGATGCCTGCCTGCAATTAGATATTACCATTTTGCCGGGCATTAACGAAGCAAATACCGCGGATCTTTCAGAAGGAATGCGGTTCTCGCTGCATAATGACGACGCTGATTATTTGAAGAGAAAGGTTTATTATGACGATTCTTACCGCGAACATCTGGCAGTGATGGACGATGGCGGCGTTAATAACTGTTTTTATTTCCATGAGTATAATGTAATTCAGGCTGCAATCTACAGAAAACTAATATAACAGGAGGCAAGTATGGAAAGAAATTCTAAGTCTCTAAAGTACAGAGACTGAGAATTACTATATTACACACAGAAGAACGTCTAAAGCCGTTCTTCCCACTGATTGTTATTGCCAAGTAGCGGTATGTTTGGAAGGTTGAAAGAAAAGTACTTTCAACTCCCTGATTTGTATGCCCACTAAAGCGGGCAGATAGGAGCATTTATGAAAACAAGCAAGGAAAAATATCAATTCACGACCTGGCCTGATAAAAGCCATTTTCAAACCGAAAGATTATTTATCAACAGAACCGACATTTTTCCCGAGTATCATCTGACGGATCGCAGTACTTTATACTATAAACATTCCTATCGGGATATCTACGTCAACCGTACTAATCCGGAAGACAGGATCATCCTGGAAGTCATCAACTGTGCATCCTTCGCGGCGGCCAAGGAACATTTGGTTACCCACTTAAGCCGATGTGCGAATCCGAAGGTTCCCAGATTAGAAAACTGTGATGAGTTCTATGACATTGCTTTCGGCACTGCTACGGAAGAGCGCATTGCGGCGATTGTCTTTCTCAGGGGCAAGGTGTTTTTCAGAGTCCAGCATATCGGGCGGGTGCAAGACGACATCCGGCCGTTTCTTGAAACATTATGCAGGGAAGAGCAGCAGAACTGAAGATATCATAGCAGATCGGAAGATATCACAGCAGATCGGAAGATATCACAGCAGATCGGAAGATATCACAGCAGATCGGAAGATATCACAGCAGAACGGAAGATGTCACAGCAGAACGGAAGATGTCACAGCAGAACGGAAGATATCGCAGCAGCACAAAGAAAGGAGTATGTACATATGGATTACCCTTATCAATATGCCGCCGTCGCGTTTGACGGCAATCAAACCGCTTCAGGAGAGGCGGATATCGGTTTTAAGACGGACGGCTCAACGCCGTTCACGGTCGATGCTTTCGTCAGGGTGACGGAAAAGCTGACCGAAAAAGTTATTCTGTCACAGCCGGGCAGCTTCTGTCTCGGCATTTCAGGAAATAAGCTATATTTCAGGCTGGAAGGCTTCCCGGAGTTATCGGCCTCGGAAGAAATACCGGTGCCGGTGGGCGACTGGGTGCATGTCTGTGCCGTATACGGCAAACCGGCCACGACTCTGTATGTCAACGGGATCAAAGCTGCCGGTGCCGACCTGACGGGTACGGGCAGTGAAAGCAACGAGCCGTTTGTTTTCTTCCGGGATACGGTAGGCGAGCTGCGTCAGGTTCGCTTTTTCGACCAGGCCCTGACTACGGAAGAAATCCGGCATTATATGATGGAAACCGAAGCTGCCGCGCTGCCGTCGCTTGCTGCTTATTTTGATTTTAGCCGGATCCCGGCGGCTGAGACGGTAAGAGACCTGACGGTCGAAACGGCGGATGCTTCCCAGTACCGGCTGTATTCCAAGGGAGCGCTGTTTTTGAGCAACACCTTTGCCAGTATCGATAAAGAGCCGCTGATCAACCCCGGCGGGAAACATAACGATCCTTACACGGTGCAGGCCTGGGTATATTTCCAGGAAAGTGAAGACGGGGTTAAACAGACAGTATTCAGTAACCGGGATGTCCAAAATGAGGCGGGCATGTCGCTTTATATCGAAAAAATATGCGGCGAGTACAAGGCCATGGGCTTAAGAGGATCTACCGGCGGGGATCAGATTCTTACTTCGGCAGCGAGCGTGAGCCCGAAGCAGTGGGTCAATCTTGCCCTTGTCTATAGCGTCGATGCCATGGAACTGTATATCGACGGGGCGCTGTCCGGCCGGCTGGGCGGGCTGTTCCCCATTGAGATTGAACTGGAGGAGCCTGGCACATGCATCGGCGCCGAAGTGTCGGACAGCGGCCAGAGCGGCCAGAACTGGCTGGAGGGCTGTATTTCGAGGCTTGACATCTGGGAGCGGAAGATGGATGCCGACGAGATCGCCGGCTATGCGCAAACGGCTCCGGAAGCCGACGCGGAAGGCCTCCGGGCGACCTATGCTTTTCATGTCAGGAGTAATGTCAGCAGCTGTACGGGAACCCTGCTGGGAGAACATAACCAGTTTTCCTATGGGGAAATATCATATCCTTTCCCGTTGCCGGACCAAAGGACATTCCCTGAGGCCGGCGGAGCCTTAGCGGACGAGGAAGACGCAGAACCTTTCCTGATCCAGGAACAGCAATGGTACATGGATTTGTTTATGATATTGATTGGCGGCTTGGCTGACATCGTATATGGCGTAAAGATAAAGAGAAATGACTCCCTGGTCAAGCTGTTGACCCCGCTGAGCGCCGATTCGACCGTTCGGACGATGTTTGCCGATAGCGATGCCGTCACGGCTTCCGTGCTGAAAAGCTTCTATGTCCATCTGTACCAGCAGAATCTGCTGAATCTGGCTCTATTGGCCGCATTTAGGCAGGAAAGCCAATGGTGGAAAGTCACGACCATGATAGCTGAATCAGAGTTTCTTGTGTCATCGTGGATTATCGGCGTTCCGACCGCTTATTATCTGGATGCGCTCACCCTTCTGGCCGACGATGTGCGCCAGCATATCCGGCAAAAGCCGACAGAGACGCCGAAGATCGGCCTGTCCTCCGTACAGTTCAGCCATTCTTCAGAAACATACACCCTTAAACATCTCCAGCTGGATGCCAAACAGAACATTGCGGTTCCCGAATGGGCAAGCAATCGGACTGACAGCGCCCATGTCGCCTATGTCATTGACGAAATCACCGGTGATGTGGCCGTCAAAGCGATCTTTGACTTCCGCAGTCCCGGTGCCGCCGTCGTGAAATGCCGCGATATCAGCGAAAGTAACATGTTCGGCGACTCCGAAGAGATAACTGTGACGGCTTCGGCCAAAGGGCAGACAGAGAGTTATGATATTATTTTCAGGAATCATAAGCTTGGCGCCAATGGTGTCCGACGCCATAAAATCACGCTGGCCTGGGAATGCCGGGAAATCGGCCAAGAGGCAGATGCCGACGGAACCGTCTGCGAAATCATCAACACGGAGATACATTTATATGTGCTCATGTCTCAGCCTTCCTTGCCATGGAATGAATATTGCCGGCCCGATATCAAGGTCTTGGAAAAAGCCTGTGAATGGTCGCATAATGCGCGCAGCCTCCATGAAATAGCGGCGGCAGTCACAGAAAAAGTATATAAAGGTCTTAAACTGGAATACGGAGACGGAACCCCAGTATATGTGCGGGAAGACGAAAACGGCCCCTATTTCGAGCTGGCCCGGTTTATGAATGACCTGGACGTGAAAAAGAAAGCCAACAGCACGGACTGCGCGGCTATTACCGCAACCTTCGCGAATGCCCTGGGCTGTAGCTTGAGCCAGAAAAGAATCGGAAGCGAGTTTATGTGTAACTCGATCCGCCTTCTCAGAGGACTGGTCGTCAAAAAAATGGTCATGGAATACCATGATGTCTGTATGCTGGAGCCACTGCAGCCCTCGGGCGTGATCACTCCCGAGGAAAATGACTACTTGGTTTATGATTCCTGTCTTGAGTTAAACGGCAGCTTATCACCGACTTCCTCCGATCATGTGTATTGGATCGTGACAGGAACCCCGTTTTCACGGTACAGCGATGACGAAAGCTATGATCGGATCAGAGCATACGACCATCAGTACTATCGGGAGCATCTGGCCAGATTAAGTGACGCGGGATTCAGAAAGTGTCAATATGATCAGGCGTACAACAGTATCGACAGTAATATCTATAAAAGAATCATGAGGTAAGGCCGGCATCACTTCATAAGGTTTTGGTAAACGTAACAAATTCCCAGGCTTTGACCGGGTCGATGCCGAGTACGGGACTGTTGTCGAACCGGACGGCAGTACCGGCATGATAGGCTCCGGTAGCGGTAAGGCGGTGTACCTCGGCGATGTTCTTGAGGGAGATTCCTGATCCCACGAGGATTTCCAGCCGGGGCGCCGCTTCCTTCATTTTCAGGATGGTACTCATCCTTTCCGTAAAGCTTCCTTTTCCGCCGCTGGTCAGTACCGTTTTGACTTCCGGATAGGCGGCGAGGACTTTGACGGAAGCCACCGGGTCCGCTGAGTCGTCGATGGCACGGTGGAAGGTGACGGGTAGATCCTTTACACAGGCAAGAAGTTGCTCCAGCTGTCCGGTATGGATGTGACCTGACGAGTCAAGCATGCCTGTCACGATTCCATAGGCCTTGGTGCCTAGGATGGCACTAATGTCATACTTCATGACAGCAATATCATTTGCTGAATACTGGAAGCCGTTTGAATGTGGGCGTAGCATGACATTTACCGGAATGTGTACCGTGTCGCAGACCTTGGTAATCAGTCCGACCCCGGGGGTCAAGCCGCCTTCCATGAAGCCGGTGATCAGTTCGATCCGACCGCCTCCGGCCTGCTCTATGGCGATAGCGTCATCCAGTGTTGTTGCGATTAATTCAATCAGCATGATAAAACCTCCTTTGTTTGGTGTCTGATTTAGATGACAGACACTCGGCACAGTGTTAAGATTATCGTATAAAGGGTGCCCGAGTACCGTCATGCGTCCGTTATACTTATCATGGCATTCCCTCTCTCTAACATACGATTTCCGTCATCAATAATGCAAAACGGATCATTCTATGTAAACAGAGGGCCACAGTTCCCTCTATGAGAACCATGGTTCTCATAGAGGGTTTTCCCGCCTATTGTATCTGGTAGTACCCAGCCAATAAATTGGCATACCAGAATATTACCATATTCTGCCGCTGAATTCAATCAGAAAAAAATTGATAATATAATAAAATCTGGTCAGATCCTACGATAGGATCTGACCGGATGCTTAATTCCTCTTTATTATTTCAGCAGGGCTTCGATATCTTGCGATAAGTTCTCCGGCAGATGGGCGGGTGAGTAGCGGGCGGCGACATTCCCGTCGCGGTCAATAAGGAATTTTCCAAAGTTCCACTTGATGTCCTGTTTCTTGTTGCCCAGGGTAAGCAGCTTGACTTTTTTCTCAAAGGCCTTCGCGTCCTTATCGCCCTTATCTTCGGGTGCCTGTTCTTTCAGCCACTCATAAAGCGGGGCAGCATTTTTGCCGTTGACGTCGATTTTGGCAAAGCGGGGAAAGGTCGTGGAATACTTCAAGGAACAGAAATTGTTGATGCCGGCATCGTCCTCCGGTGCCTGGTTCATAAATTGATTGCAAGGGAAGTCGAGGACGACAAAGCCCTTGTCCTTGTACTTGGCATAGAGTTCCTGCAGGGCTGTGTACTGCGGAGTCAGTCCGCATTTGGTCGCGGTATTGACGACAAGCAGTACCTTACCCGCATATTCTTCCAGTGATACAGGTTCACCGTGGTTGTCTTTTACTGTAAAATCATAGATGCTCATAAAATGTCTCCTTCCTGATTCAGGGTTTTATAGGGTTATTTCCTGTGTTTCTCCACTCATATTGGAGCAGACGGCTTTTGCTTTGTCCAGACAGAAAATCTCAAAGACACCGTCGCCGACAGAATAGAGATTGGCCAAAGCAGGCATAATATCCAGGGCCTTTTGCTGCGATGCCTCGGAAGTGATAAATACCGCTTCGCCGATAATGCGCATCATATTTCCCTGGCCGTCATATGCGCAGATCTCCACTTTGGGATTAACCTTGAGCTGCTGATACATCTCTTTTTGGTTACCGGTACAAAAGGTAAGCTTGCCGTCGTACTCCATGACAAAGCCGATCGGCCGGACATGAGGCTGATCGCCCGCCGTAGTAGCCAGATAATATACTCCGGTGTTGTTTAAAAAATCTAATACTTGTTTCATAAAATCCTCCTAACTAGTGTTTACTGGTTTAGCCGGCCATTTCGATAAACAGCTTACATTTGCATATTTCTTGGCGCGTGAACTCATCACAGGGACAGAGCGTCGTTTCATCCTTATTAATCCGGCAGGGACAATGGCCGTCTTTTTTGGCCAGGCCGGCGATGATTTTAGCGACATGCTCTGCATCAGGATTCAGTCGATATCCCTTCATACGCTGTCCTCCTTTCCTCCCGCTATAAAAGCGGACAAGCCTTCTTTGTCTAAATACCCGGTATGGACTTTGACAGGCTGCCCGCCGTCAAACAGGATCAGCGTCGGCACATGGTCGATGCCATAGGTTTCAGCCAGCGTAATATCCTCGTCCAGATTCACCTTATAAAAGGTAAGATTGTCACGCTCTTCAGATAAATCCCCGTATACCGGGGCCAGCTTTTCACAGACAGGGCATCCCGTCGTATAAAAATCGACGATACACGGATCCTTGATCTGCTCATTAAATAGTGCCCGGCTTGTTTCAATTGTCATGAGCTTGTCCTCCGTAATTTCTTGCTTCGCGTTTAGTATTATGTTATGATTATAATACAAAATAATATCAAAGCAAGTACGCAGTATATCTATACTAAGTATTAAAAATCATACATATAATAATACACGGTTCTATAAGCAATATCCTATTATAAAAAATATTAAACCAGCAGGAGGACTTATGGCAAATAAGAAAACAGAAAGAACGAATGCAGAGCAAGGATTGCTCTGCCCGGTACGGTACTCGCTAGACATTGTCGGCGGCAAATGGAAGCTGCCCATCCTCTGTATGCTGGCTTCCGGTGAGCCGACACGCTACAGTGCCATTAAACGCAAGCTTGGCGACGTGACCAATATGATGCTGTCGCAGTCACTCAAAGAGCTAGAGGCAACAGGGATGGTTTACCGGGAACAGTATAATGAAGTCCCGCCGCGGGTGGAATACACCCTTACAGAAAAAGGCACCAGCATGGTTCCCATCTTGGTGCAGCTCGGTGCCTGGGGAATGCAGAATATGCAAGACGATTTAACATGCGGTGCAAGATGCACCACTTGTCAGGCAATCTCCTAATAAGCACTACATAATTTCCTGGGCAAAATCCATAGGCTGGTCAAAACGGCAGAACAGACAATCAAAAAGGAAAAAGGAGAAATCACCATGACTGACAATGAAAAGTTTACCAGTCTAAAGAAAGAAATGATTCAAGAAAACGAGGAAAAATACGGCGAGGAGATCCGTCAGAAATACGGCGAGGAGATCGTTGACGAAAGCAATCGGAAGATGATGAATATGTCGGAAGAGGATTACCGGAAAATGACGGCTCTGAGTGAAATGCTCCAACAGAAACTGGCCGAAGCTGTAAGAAGCGGTGCAGATTATCAGGGAGATGCCGGCAGGGAAATAGCCCTGCTTCATAAGGAATGGCTGTCCTACACCTGGACGCAATATAGTCCGGAGGCACACAGGGGATTAAGCGAAATATATGTGGCTGACGACCGGTTTGCGGCTTATTATGACAAGATAGCGGAAGGCGGCGCACAATTTATACATGACGCGATTTGTTATCATATTATGTGATACGGATGCCTTAAAAATGTTAACGGGCGGCCTTTTCGTTCCAGCCGGCCGCCCGATCTTATTCTAGATATTGATTAATCAATCTTATAATTACAACGGTTAACTCATCCAATCCATTCCCAGCCGCTTAGCAAAAAAATGTGTGAAGCGGATTATTTTTAATTCTCCCATTGACAAAACAATATTATATGGCATATAGTATATTTATTGAACGATATTATACGTCATATAATATTATATGGTAAGCGAAAGGAGAAAACCATGGTATTTAATACAGGGGCAGCCCTCCTCGATGCGGTAGTCCTTGCGGTGGTGTCGCGAGAAACAGACGGTACCTACGGCTATAAGATCACGCAGGAAGTCCGAACCGCGATCGAGCTGTCGGAATCCACATTGTATCCGGTATTGAGACGATTACAGAAAGACGAATGTCTGGACGTATATGATATGGAATGTGCCGGAAGAAACCGACGGTATTATCAGGTTACCGAAAAGGGACGAAGACAGCTGAACCTTTACGAAGGGGCATGGCGTGATTATTCAGCAAAGATAAGTATGATATTCGAGGGAGGAGCGAAACATGAGTAGATGGGAATATATGAGACGTTTGGAGGAACTGTTGTCGGATATTCCGCCTGGTGAAAGAGAAGAAGCCTTACAATATTACAACGATTATATCAATGACAGCGACAAAGAGAACGAAGCCGAGGTGCTGGCATCGCTCGGCACGCCGGAGCAGGTGGCAGCGACGATCAAGGAAGGACTGGAAGGCGGCGGCGGAGAATTTACGGAAAAAGGTTTCCATGGCGTTTCCGATGAAAACAGCAATTCCCTCAGCGAATACCGGGAACCCGTTGTCGAACCGCAGGAAGAGAAAAAAGCGGCGAAAAACCGAGGCTTGTCCGGCGGCGTGATTGCACTGATCGTTGTATTATGTATCTTTGGTTCGCCAGTCATTATCGGAGCAGCCGGTTCCGCTCTGGGTTTTATCTTATCTTGCTTTACGATCTTCTTTGCCTTGGTATTAGGCTTCGGGGCATCTGCTCTGATATTGCTGGCATTGGCGATTTTTTTGGCGGTGACCGGGATTATCCAGCTGGCACCCGCCCCGCTGATTGGCTCGGCACTGATTGCTGCGGCATTTATTTCCGCCGGCCTGGGTATCCTCTTTTTAGTTCTCACGGTATTGATTACCGGCAAGCTGATCCCCGCCATTTATAAGGGGATCGGGTACCTCTTTAATAAATTATTCGGAAAGAAAGGAGTAAAAAACTAATGGAAAAATTTATCAAAGGCTGTTTGATTACGGTAGGAATTTTTATTGTAACCGGACTGGTCATAGGACTCATTGTAACTTTGATAGGAGGCCGGAATTTTATATCGTTGGCCAGGGAACATGAAATTTCCAGGGACTGGGTCTGGGGATGGAATTGGAACTGGGGACGGAATGAGCTGACGGTGAATGACGTAATAATCAACGACAAGCAGATGGACGACACGATAAGCAGCATCGGGATAAAAGAGCTGGATATTGCGGCCGGAGCCTGTGAGTTTATCCTGGAAGAGTGGGATAATGAAGACTTCGGAATCGAAATATCAGGCCGGGGTGACTGCAATTATTATGTAGACAGCGGTTGTCTGTATGTGAAAGGGTTCAACAATGTCAGCGGTGATGCCTCAGATAATGAAATCCGCCTGAGTATTCCGCATAGTATCACATTCGAAGATATCAGCTTCGATATCGGCGCCTCAAGCGCGGAAGTAAGCGGGATCACGGCGGGAAGCCTGAGTTGCTCGGTAGGAATGGGAGATATGAGCTTTGCCGAGACATCTGTGGACAAAGTCAATATGGATGTCGGCATGGGCAACGTCGAGTTTGAAGGGCTGATTGCGAAAGAACTGGCAGCATCCTGTGGCATGGGCAATATGAGCCTGATACTGGAAGGAAAAGAAGATGATTATAATTATTCGATCAACTGTGCTGCAGGAAATATCGAGATCGACGGCACCTCCTATTCGATGCTGGCAGGTGAAAAATCCATTGATAACGATGCCGACCGTGACATCCAGCTTGACTGCGGGATGGGAAACGTGGTAATTGACTTTACCGACTGAAGGAGGGAGATAATATGATTGGCGGACTGTTAATCTTGATTCTGATTGTGGTGGTTCTGATCCTCTGTTTCAGCCTGCGTCTGGTAGGCGGCCTGCTGAAGCTGCTGTTCTTTTTGCTGCTGGGACTGCCGCTGGCGATAGTGCTTTCGGTATGCGGAGCATTGCTGTGTTGTACGATAATCTGTATCCCGCTGGGGCTGGCCTGCTTTAAGCTGGTGGGATGGGTATTTTCACCGTTAAGGGCGCGGCCAGCATGAAAAGATGATAATTTGACTATATTCTCAATAAAATTAGTATAGAATTATTATTATAATAGGAGGAAATGCTATGAACAACAATTACAAACGGTTGCTACGTTCCAGTACCAATAGATCGATATGCGGCGTGTGCGGCGGAATCGGGGAATATTTGGGGATAGATCCTTCGGTCGTGCGGCTGGTCTGGATCATCGCCAGTTTTTGCAGCATCGGGATGGGGGCTTTGATTTATTTCATTGCCGCACTGGTAATTCCGCAGGAAATCCCGCAGGAATAGGGAAAAGCCGACGCTATAGCGGCGCTGACGTCCCTTGCAGCAATAGGGTAAAACAAAGGGACGTCCCGTATTCCGCAGGTATTAAATGGGCCTTCAGGTCGCCGAGCATGGTTTCCGCCAGATGTCTGGCGACCGTCAGGCCCAGTCCGGTGCTGTCGGACCGACGGGAATTATCCTGCCGGTAAAACCGGTCAAATAAATGTTCCACATCATATTCTGTCATTGGCTCCGTATCATTGGTGAGCAAAACGGCAATATTCTTTTCCCCTTTCTCCATGTCAGGGATGTTAATTTTCTCAAGATCTAAAATTATTTCAATATGCAGAAAACTTTTGGCATACCGTCCGGCATTTTGATACAGGTTAGCAAAGATGCGTTCCAATGCTTCGATATCGCCCTTTACCCAAACCGGATATGCCGTCAGGTCAGTATCTACGGTCAGATGGGCCTCGTTCAGCACCTGATAATGGTCGGTCAGGGTTTCTCGGATGAGACGGCAGATATCCACTTCTTGCATCTGTAATTCATAGTCTTCGGCATAGAATCGAGAAAAAGAGTAAAATTGGGACACCAGTTTTTCCATAGACATGGCTTTCCGTTCCAGGATAACCAGAATATCCTGTATATCCAGGATATCCTGCTCATTAATATCCTGCTCATGGGTATCCTGAATAATAAGTGGATCTTTCATCATGCGCAGATAGCCAAGAATCACTGTCAGCGGGGTTCGAAGGTCATGGCTGATGTTTGCGATCTGAACCTGGAATTCTTTTTCCCGCATTTCATAACTGAGCCGTTCCTTTCGCACTTCCGTCAAGACACTGTTAACAGCTTCCATCAGTGTTTCCATGCTACGGTCGGGTATGGGGAGGTGCAGGATGCGGTTCTGGGAAATGTCGTCCCGGATGTCTCGCAGGTTTTTATCTGCTTCTCGAAGTGCATGCCGGATCAGATAATACCGTATCATATAATACCCCCCTACGATGACAGTCAAACCCAGCAATAAATGTAACATACCTACACCTCCCACAATTAAGTACCTTCCAGAACTTCACTTTTAAAATTGTAAGTCTCTTTTACGAAGCAGCAGCAAGCCTGCCGCCCCGGCGATGACAACACTGACTCCGCCGGTAATCAGACATTTGATCATGCCATCGGTTGTATCCCATAGGACAATACACTGAGACATATTCATTACTACGCCGGTTCTGAAAATATTAACCGGAAACCACATAGCAACCTTCATCACCGCATCAAACCTAAGTCCCATATAGAAAAGCACCGTAGGCAATATCTGAATCAATAAAAACCATATAATCATACCGACAGTCGTACTCTCAAAAAGCTCAAAAATCAGTATTCCCAGTACCAAAGCGGCAACAGCAGTCAGGGATACTGCCGGGATTTCCCGTAGCAGAGTACCGATTCCTGCCGGTCCCTCATGCTTAAGCAGCAGCATGGCACTACCGATGAAAACGCTCATCACCGTTGCCAGAATAACCAGCGAAGTGATCAGACTTACAATACATTTACCGATGAAAATCTCCGTCCGGGACACTCCATAGGCGACGGTATTCCGCAAGTTGCCGTTGCGTCTGCCGGATTCATAAAGAACCGCCGCAATGATGCAGGCGATATAACAGTATATCATGGGATTGATAATAATATTGGAATAAGAAAAAGAAGTCGTCCCATATCTGAAGCCCGGTGTTATGCCGTCAGTCCAATGTAAAATCAGGTTAACCAGAAGCGGGAGGGCAGTGAGAACAGCCACTGTCATATAAACTGCTCTGCTATGCGTTACCCGATATATTTCACTTTTCATATAGTTTAACATCAATAAACCCCTCCTTGATTTAAATTCATATAATACTCTTCCAGAGAAGAATGGCATTTCCGAAGCCCTTTTATATAGATGCCATTATCTGCCGCCAGCTGGCCGCAAGAATCCAGATCCATCGCCATATTGAAGATGCGGATCGTTTTATCGGGAAGGACGATAAAAGCCGATTCCGGCAGCTGGCTGCTTAACAGCATGGCATATTTTTCCGGCTCTGAGACTGCGATTTCTACGTAGTCGGCACATTTCTCGTAAAGCTGTGATGCCGATATTTCTTCCAGCAGCCTTCCTTTCTTTAAGAAGCCAAAAGTCGTGGCTGTCTGCTGCAGCTCACTCAGAATATGGCTGGAAAGCAGGATTGTAATATTTTTTTCTTCATTCAGCCGGCGAAAAAGTTTACGTAGTTCCAGGATACCACTGGGATCAAGGCCATTGATCGGCTCATCCAAAATCAGCAGCTGCGGCTCCCCCATCATTGCGATGGCCAGACCCAGCCTTTGTTTCATCCCGAGAGAAAGATTACGGCATTTACTCTTTTGCTTTTCCCAGATACCGGTCAATCTCAGGACTTCAGTATTTGAATAAAGTATATCTTGCATAATATTAAAATAAAGAGTACCACGAACTAAATAAAAGTACAATGGTAACGCATTTACTATCCGATAACTAAGCCTCTAAAATATAAAAGGATTTCAACTCATAAAGTCAAAATCCTGCCCTCTTCACATCCTTCACGCTTCCAGACGCCATTAACAGCTCTTCCAGTTAGTTATAAAGCCTGGGAGAACGACCCCAGTCGTTCTCCCGTGTAAAGCTTTAGATTTTCTTAGCCATGGTACTTTCATGGCTTAGAAAATCTCTTTACACTTTACACTTTCCACCCCTCCAGATACGCTTCCTGCGCCTCCGTCAGGACATCAATCGTCACCTTCATACTGCTTAATTTCCTCAGGGCAACCTCTTGGTCGATTGTTTCCGGTACGTCGATGATCATGGAGGCAATCTCTTCTTTATGCAGTGTCAGATACTGGGCGCTCAATGCCTGAATGGCAAAACTCATATCCATGATTTCGGCCGGATGGCCGTCGCCGGCGGCCAGGTTGACCAGGCGGCCCTCGGCAAGTATGTAAATCCATTTATCTCCCAGCCGGTAGCCGGTAATGTTTTTCCTTTTTTCCTCGGTCTCATCGGCAATCTGCGCCAGCCTTTCCATGTTGATTTCCACATTGAAATGTCCCGCATTGCACAGAATCGCGCCGTCCTTCATCAGACGGAAATCAGCTTCACCGATGACGTCTTTGCAACCGGTTACGGTGACAAAGATGTCGCCAAGCGGTGCCGCCTGCTTCATTTCCATTACGTCAAATCCGTCCATTAGGGCTTCTATGGCCTTGACCGGATCGATCTCCGTAATGATGACGTTCGCTCCGAAACCTTTGGCGCGCATCGCTACGCCCTTGCCGCACCAGCCATAGCCGGCCACGACGACGGTCTTGCTGGCAACGATCAGGTTGGTAGTCCGGTTGATTCCGTCCCATACGGATTGACCGGTTCCGTACCGATTATCAAAGAGATGCTTGCACTGGGCGTTGTTGACCAGGACCATCGGGAACTTCAATACTCCGGCTTTATCCATGGCCAGCAGCCGGAGGATGCCGGTCGTGGTTTCTTCACAGCCGCCGATAATATCGGGGATCAGCTGCGGATATTCGTTATGAATCAGATTGACAAGGTCGCCGCCGTCATCGATCACGATATTTGGTCCCGCTTCCACCGTTTTCTTCAGATGAAGCTCATATTCTTCGGCGGTGGCCCCGTGCCAGGCATACACATTCATCCCGGCATCCGCTAGGGCGGCAGCAACGTCATCCTGAGTGGACAGTGGGTTGCTGCCGGTAATAAACATTTCGGCGCCGCCGGCGGCCAGAACGTGGCACAAATAGGCGGTCTTGGCCTCTAAATGGATGGACAGGGCAATCCGCAGGCCCGTAAAAGGTTTGTTTTCAAGAAATTCCGCTTCGATGCTGTTCAGTATCGGCATGTTATTTTTTACCCAGGCAATTTTTTTCTTACCTTCACCGGCTAACCGGATGTCTTTGATTTCACTCTTATGCATTTTGATGGACTCCTTTTCTTTTTGTAGTTTTTGGTTTATAGAACTTTGATCCGACTTTTTATTTGATTGATGTGTTCGTATACTTCTTTTTCATTGATATTGACGAAACGCTTGTTTTCTAAGACAAATTCGCCGTTAATAATCACGCTCTCGATTTCCGAACCATTCATGGAATAAATAAGTGCGGAAATAAGGTTGTCGGAGGGATTTAGTTGCGGGATATCCAGGTCAATAATGGCAAGATCAGCCATCATTCCGACGTCAATGCGTCCCAGCAGCGGCTCTCCCAAGGCCTTGGCAGCATTACCCGTTGCCATATTAAATGTTTCCTCGGCTTTCATGGCACAGGCATCGGCATGGATACCCTTTTGAATCATTGACAGCATCGTCATTTCTCGGAACAGGTTCAAAGTATTGTTGCTTGCGGTTCCATCAGTACCGATACAGACATTGATACCCGCCTGCATCATCTCCCGAACCGGCGCAAAGCCATTACCAAGCTTCATGTTACTGACCGGGTTAGTCACGACACTGACATTGTGCTTTTTCAGTATCATGATGTCTTCTTCCGTGATATGGACACAATGAGCGGCAATGACCGGAACTTGGAAAAACCCGATGCTGTCCAGCAATTGAACCGGTGTCATCCCGTGCTGGGCGATGCAGTTATCGACTTCGTTCTTCGATTCGGAAACGTGAATATGTAGAGGAAGCTGATGGAGGCAGGCCAGGTCGCTGACATATTTCAGGAATTCCGTATCACAGGTATAAACAGCATGGGGTGCCAGACTAAAACTGATTAGGCCGTGAGTAGCTTGTGTTGTCTGCATTTCGTCAAAAGCTTCTTTGATACGATGGCTTTTGTAATTGTCGCCGGTTTCGGTTTCGTTATTATGGTCAGAAGGATCGGCCGACCAGGTATCTTCGGCATTGCCGACCAGGCCCCGGGATACTTTAGCCCGCATTCCTATTTTAGCGGCTGCCCGGACGGTCTGATCCCGGAACATGTGCATATCCAGAAAACAGGTGGTGCCGGATCTGATCATTTCCATGCAGGCAAGCAGGGTTCCCCAGTAGGCGTCTTCCGCCGTCAGCCGGTCCTCCATGGGCAGGATGTTTTTAAACAGCCAGTCGTCAAAAGCCAAGTCGTCAGCAGCATTGCGAAATAATGTCATATAGGCATGAGTGTGTGAATTGATCAGGCCCGGGATAATTAGTTTATTTCTGGCATCTACTTTCCTGACTGCCGTAAATTCCGCAGGGCAGTCGCCGATAGCGATTATTTTGTTACCGCTGATGTAGAGGTTTTTTTGTTCGATTTTATAGGTATCCTTGTGTTGTAACAGAAGTTGGCCATTGGTTAATAATATATTCATTGTGGGCTTTCCTTTCTTTGAGTCTGCCACTATTATAACTATTTTGAATGATTAAGGCAAGCTTAGATTTATTTAGATTTATTATGGAATGTAACCTATTTCAGGAACTGCTGATTATAAATAAAATACTGTAAAAAGTATAAATTAAAATAAAGCAAAAAAACAGTCATAATAAATATGCGTTGCGATTTTAATATATTATGATAAAATATAAGAAACATAAAGCTTATTTTATTAGAAGGGAACATAATGGCAACGATCCAAATCACCAACCTTTACAAAAGATTTGGCCGCTTTACCGCCCTAAACGGCGTCAATATGAGCGTAGAACCCGGAGAAGTCCACGCGTTTCTGGGGCCTAACGGCGCCGGCAAGACCACCACGCTTCGTTGCCTGCTCGGTATCCTGAAAGCAAGCGACGGCGAGATCAAGCTGTTTGGCCGTGATGCCTTCCGGGATGCGGTGGATCTTCACAGGCGGCTGGCTTATGTGCCGGGAGATGTCAACCTGTGGGATAACCTGACCGGCGGTGAGGTCATCGACTTATTTCTGGCGCTTCGCGGGACGAGGCCCGACAAGGAAAGGCGGGATGCCTATTTACAGCGTTTTGAATTGGATCCGACGAAAAAATGTCGTACATACTCGAAGGGAAACCGTCAAAAGGTCGCGTTGGTTGCCGCCCTTGCTTCGGAGGTGGAACTTTACGTTCTGGATGAACCGACCAGCGGCTTAGATCCGTTATTGGAAAAAACCTTCCAGGACTGCATCGGGGAACTGAAGAAACAGGGCAAGTCCGTGTTGCTTTCGAGTCATATCATGAGCGAGGCAGAGCGGCTGGCTGACAGCGTAAGCATTATCAAGGAAGGGTTGATCGTTTTTGACGGGCCGATGTCGCAGGTACTGGAACAGGGTATCGGGCTGGAAGAACTGTTTTTGTCCGAGTATGAGGGGAGATCATGACTATGGCGGCTAATTTTGGCAGGTATTTTTTATTTATATTGCGTAGAGAAAAGATTATGTCATCGGTCTGGATAGTCTCGCTGGTCTTTTTTTCCGCTTTGCTTGCTGCTGTTTATCCGGGGCTTTTTCCCAGTGAGGCAGCTCTTCAGAGCATGGCGGTAACGATGAACACGCCGGCGATGGTGGCCCTGATGGGACCGGTATACGGGCTGGAGGAACTGACGCCCGCCATTGCCATGGCCCAGGAGTGTCTGATCTGGTTTGCCCTTGCGGTAATTATTATGAATATCTTTTTCATCAGCCGTCACACCCGCTTGGACGAGGAACGGGGACGGTTTGAGATGCTGGTTTCACTGCCGGTCGGCCGCTTGACCAACAGCGTGTCGGCCATTGCATCGGCTTTCCTCATTAATTTGATAATCGCTGTTTTGATAGCGCTATCCTGCATTGTCATTCCGATGGACGGAAGTACGGCAGCAGGCGGCCTTGCCTATGGTCTTTCGGTCGGCATGCAGGGCTTTGTATTTGCCGCTGTTGCCCTCTTGGCGGCCCAGCTGTTCAGTACAGGCCGCAGCTGTGTGGGGGTGTCGTTTGCCGTCATGGGTGTTTCTTATGTGATGCGGGCGCAGGGCGATGTGGCCGGTAGTGTGCTGTCGGTGCTTTCGCCGATGGGCTGGGGCTTACAGGTGGAGGCGTTTTATGGGAATGACTTCGGGCCGGTGATCGGCCTGTTTATCGAGGGTGTCATAATAGCGGCGATTGCCTTAATCATTAATCTGCGACGCGACATCGGCATGGGTGTTTTTCCGGCCCGTAAAGGCCGGGCGCGGGCTTCCCGTTTTCTGCTAAGTCCGTTTGGCCTTGCGTGGCGGCTGTCGCGAGGCAGCTTTCTGGCATGGGCGGCCGGGATACTGATGATCGGTCTGACTTACGGAGCGGTTGTCGGTGAGCTGGAGCGGTTTGTGGAAGGAAATGATATCATGAAACGGATGGTTGAGGGCGGGAATGCCGCCGCTTCCCTTGTGGATGCCTTTATTGCCATGCTGAACAACATAATGTCGATCCTGATCGCAATCCCGCTGGTAAACACCGTACACCGGCTGGTTGCGGAGGAAAAGCGCGGCAGGATGGAACCGGTACTGGCTACGGCGGCACCGAGGCATCGGATGTTCGGCAGTTATATCATCATTGCCTTGATGGAGTCGGTGGTATTTTCAGTACTGGGCGCGATCGGTTTGTATCTGACATCTGCATCAACCGGCCTGGTAACTTTGGAAGTCCTGATGAAAGCGGCCCTGTTCTATCTGCCGGCTCTGTTTGTGATGATCGCTTTGTCGGCCCTTCTGGCAGGCTGGGTGCCGAGATTCTCGGCAGCGATATGGGCGGTATTTGCCTATTCGTTCCTGATGTTATACTTTGGCCGGATTCTGGATGCACCGGAATATATGGTTAAAATAACCCCCTTCGGCCACATCCCCCAGATTCCGGTACAGGAGATTAGCGTCATGCCGCCGGCTATATTGTGTATACTGGCAATTATTCTTATCGCTGCCGGATTCCTGGGATATCAAAGGCGTGATTCGGGTAGATAAACATTTATATGTCAATGGACAAAACTTAGTAGCTTTACGCCATAGCTTATGATATAATCTGTTTTAAAATCAACTTGTTGTGGAACAATAAGGATAGCTGTATATAAGGAGAACTATCATGGAATTTTGGAGTTATTCAGCAGAAAAGCTACTTTCAGAGTTAAATACACATGCAACAACAGGCCTGAGCGCAGGTGACATAACCGAGCGCCTTGCCACCCATGGCCAGAATGTCCTCGAAGGCGAGAAGCCCAGGTCGCCGTTACGGATTTTTCTGGATCAGTTCAAGGACTTCCTGGTTCTTATCTTGCTGATCGCCAGTATTGTCTCGATTGTCCTCGGAGAGTATCTGGACGGCTCGATCATCATCGCCATCGTGATCATCAATGGCATCATCGGCACCGTCCAGGAGAGCAGGGCGGACAATGCGCTGAAAGCCCTGAAAGAAATGTCGTCGCCGCTGGCCAAAGTACTCCGTGACAGCGAAGTTATCAAGGTCCAGTCTACCCTGATCGTTCCCGGCGACATCGTTCTAATCGAGGCCGGCGACTATATCCCGGCTGATCTGCGACTGATCGAAAGTATGAATCTTAAGATCGATGAATCGGCTCTGACCGGGGAATCGGTTCCGGTGGAAAAACAAAGCGGGGCGGCCGTGGAAGATGCAGCCGGCATCGGCGACCGTGTCAACAGCTGTTTTTCCGGGACGATCGTTACCTATGGCCGCGGGCGGGCGGTGGCAGCCCGGACCGGCATGAATACGGAGATCGGTAAGATTGCCAAGATATTATCCGGCACCGGCGACGAGCAGACGCCGTTACAGAAAAAACTGGATTCCCTGGGGAAAACCTTGGGAATCATCTGTCTTTCCGTCTGTGCGCTGATGTTCGGGGCGGGACTGCTGCGGGACTACGACGTGCTGCAGATGTTTATGAACGCCGTGGCGCTGGCCGTGGCCGCTATCCCTGAAGGACTTACCATGGTGGTGACAGTGGTTCTGGCCAAGGGCATGCAGAAGATGGTGAAAAGAAACGCTATCGTCAAACGGCTTGGGGCGGTGGAAACTCTGGGTTCTACCACGGTTATCTGTTCTGATAAGACCGGAACCCTGACCCAGAATAAAATGACAGTGGTTTCCGTTTCCGACGGCCATAATATATGGAGCGTGACGGGCACGGGTTACCATAAAGACGGCGAGTTTGTACCGGAAGCAGGAGCCGGGGAACTGACCGCCGGCATGAAACTGTTTATGCAGGGAGCGATTCTGTGTAATGATGCGGATTTTAACGAGGCCGACAGTTCGATCGTGGGGGACCCCACCGAAGGTGCCCTGACCGTCCTCGGCTATAAGGCAGGATACAATAAGCCGGAGCTTAATGCTACGCAGCCGCGGGTCAACGAAGTACCGTTTGATTCCGCCCGTAAACTGATGACGACTTTCCATGACCAAGACGGCGGGATCACCGCATTTACCAAAGGGGCGCCGGACATCGTGCTGGCCAATTCAACCCATATACTGAGGGACGGAGAGATCGAGCTCCTGACCGAGGCCGACCGCGAGGAGATCCTGAACCGCAATATGGCCTATGCCAAGGATGCGCTGCGGGTGCTGGCGATTGCCGTCCGCTATCATGAGACGATGCCGGCGGAGGCCGCCAAAGAAGAGAATCATCTCATCTTCTTAGGTCTTGCCGGGATGATCGACCCGCCCCGCGAAGAAGTGAAGGCGGCCGTCGAAGTGTGTAAGAAGGCCGGCATCCGGGCAGTGATGATTACCGGTGACCATAAGATCACCGCCGCTGCCATTGCCATAAAGCTTGGCATCATCGACTCGGAGGAGGAGGCGATGAACGGCCGGGAAATCGATGACTTAAGCGATGACGAATTACGGGAAAAGGTTAAGACAATCAGCGTTTTTTCTCGGGTTTCGCCGGAGCATAAGGTGCGGCTGGTGGAAAGCGTCCGCGCCGGCGGCAACGTCGTCGCCATGACCGGCGACGGGGTAAATGACGCGCCGGCCCTCAAACGGGCGGACATCGGCGTGGCCATGGGCATCACCGGGACCGACGTGACCAAGGAAGCGGCCGACATGATTCTCACCGATGATAACTTCTCATCCATTGTCAATGCCGTCGAAGAAGGCCGGACGATCTATTCCAATATCCGTAAAGTCGTGGCCTATCTCCTGTCCTGCAACATCGGGGAGATTATCGTGGTCTTCGTGGCTTCGATCTTTGCCGGTGTCATGCCGTTGGTTCCGGTGCATCTTTTAGTGATTAATCTGATTACGGATGCCTTCCCGGCTTTTGCGCTGGGGATGGAAGGCAAAGAAAAAGGGATCATGGACCGGCCGCCCAGAGATCCCAAAGAGTCTATTATCAATAAGAACATGACTTTTATGGTAGCGATTCAGAGCGCGGTACTGGGGCTGGCGACCCTTGGCTCCTTTGTATTTGCGTATTATTATAGGTTTGCCGGCGATACTGCTGACCTGCGGCTGCTTCAGGCGCAGACCTGCTGTTTCGTGACGCTGGTCGTCGGTGAGCTGCTCCGGGCCTATGCAAACCGGAGCGAGACGACGACGATATTTAAGATGAAATTATTCGGGAATTCGTTTTTGAATAAATGTGTAATCGTTTCCCTGCTTTTCCTTGTGGCCGTTATCTATGTCCCGGCGCTGAATACTATCTTCAAAACGGTGCCGCTGGGCTTCTCCGGCTTGGACGTAGCACTTGTCCTGGCAGTCCTGCCGGTGATTGGGGCGGAGGCAGCCAAGATGATGGCGAAGGGAAAACGTAGTTGACGATTAACCATTCTAATATTCGTATCTTAGATAAATTCTGTCCCGTTTTCTTCCAGTCGGGATTGGAATAAAAAACGCTCAGTCAAAACGATGTCTGAGCGTTTTCCGATTAATATTATTGGAGTGTCACCCATCCGAAATCAATTCCCCGGAAAGTGTCGCCGATGCCATAGACCCAGGCCCGGTTCAGGCCGATTTGCGGATCTTTGACAACTACTTTGTAGTCGGCGCCGTCTTCAAGCTGCCCGAGACGCTGACCTGACGGGTAAACATAGAGGTACAGATCTACTCCGGAAATAGCCTGCCGGTTTCCGATTGGAGACAGGGTATAGGTACCGAAATCCCTGCCTTCATAACGTGTATAATCAAAATAGTCAACATAGCAGACATGATAGTTATCCTTGACATCATAGCTGCCGCCGTTGGACCATGTCGCATTGGCATAGTAGGCATTGTCGGTTACATAGGAATACTCGTGGAGGTCAACGTCCAAATCGGTGGCTGACACCAGCGGCTCTTCATAACTAAACCAGCTGTTGCTCCCCTCAGGATCGCCGACATCATGGGTAGATGTAAATGTGGTATTGTTGCTGCCCACCATATAGTACATACAATAAAAATCATTGGTCATATTACCGGGATCGCTGTTGGTCGTTTCGCGGTCGTCCCAGGTAGTGTCACAATAATACCAGATGCCGTTCAGCTTGACCATGTTCCAAGCATGCCCGCCACCGTTTCCAAGCCCGGTAAAGTAAAGCGTATCGATGCCCAGCCGGTTCATGATGTACGAATAAGCCTTAGCGTATGAATCGCAGACAGGGCCGTTCGTTGTCGTGTCCATCACCCCCATTATCGAGTGGGCGTAGTCGCTGCTGTCCGGGGCATTGTTTATATAAGCGTAATCTCGCTCGGTTATCATTTTGTCATGTACGCTTCGGGCCTTGTCGTAAGGAGTGTTAACGTCGCTGACCAGTACTTCGTATTCAGCGAATTTATCGGTGATGATTGCGTTATTATTTTGCCGTGCAGCATAGGAGCTGTAGGAAGTATGGAATGTTGGCCTTACGGTATACATGGTGCCGGCGGCACCGCCGTAATAATTATAGTAATAGCCGTTGGAAATAAAATAGTACTGCGGATTGTCCGCATCGAAGACAGAAGCCGCCAGGCTGATCAGTTTACTGGCTTCATCAAGCGCCGTCGGGGAATTGGTCGGGATGTTGAGCGCCGTTACATTGATCGCGCCTAAAGCAGAAATATCGTCAATGGAATAATAGGCCAGCTCACAGTACTGGGTAAAGGCTTCATAAAGACCGACCAATGCCGCCCGGTTTGCGGCGACATAAAGATGGCTGGTTGTGGTAAGCCACTGATATCCGTAGCTGCTATATCCCGGTATCGAAGGAGCGACATAGGAGCGTAAACGAGGATTGTGCGGTGTAGCGATGACTGCCGGTTCTTCGGTTTCCCTATTCGCATCGACCTCGGTGCCGAACACTTCAATCGGATTAACGCCTCCGGTTGGAAGATTCAGTTCTAATGGCGGGGTTAATGCTGGTTCTATGGCTCCGGTATTTATGCCGGTCAGTGTAAACATCATAATAATGGTTAGTATCAGTACCAAATACCTTCGGATGGTTATTTTGTTGTTCATACTTGCCTCCTTTTACGTTGATAAGTTATATTTATAGGTTTCGTTATTTGATAAAAAAACAAACCACCTCCTTCTTTAGAGTTTGTTAACAGCAATGAATACCACAATTATAACACGAGCATTATATTTAGTAAACAAAAGGATGGCAATTAAATCATAAGTCTTTATGTTTCATTTACCTAATTTTTTGTTTAGTTTAAATCGTTTGATTTTTCGGGATATCGAAATTAAATAATCACAATAATTTATAATTGACACAGAACAAGAAAGATGCTATAGTATTAATTAAGAAACATACTTAATTAATTAAAACAGTGGTGCGTGTGCGATGATTGACATAAAGGAAATGGTGGGGAAACCCCAGACAATCAAAGAAGTGAATTCGGCTATGTTAGAGCGGCTGATATATGAAAGAGGTCCGCTATCAAAGCCGCAGCTGGCTAAGCTTACGGGCTTGAGCCTCCCTACGGTAGGCAAATTAGTCGATGATTTATATGACCAGCAATGTGTGTGTCAGGTTGGATTAACGGGCAGCCACGCAGGGCGCAAAGCCAAGCTGTATGCAATCGACAGAAATAAAGGATGCTTGGTGACACTGTATTATAGCTGGGGAAAGTTTATCTGCCGTATCGCGGATATAAGCGGGCGAATAATTGCCGAAAGCACCTATCCCCTGCTTACCGATGATCATGACTCCGCTACAGCAAGTACGCTTTCCGCGATAGATGACATGATAAAAAAGGCTCCGTCGCAGGTGAAGTCCATTGGGATCGGCGTTCCCGGAGCGGTACTGCCGAATGGGTTGATCTCCGGCATTCCCAAGATAGAAGCATGGGAAGGCTTTAATCTGACGGAGCTGTTGAAGTCGCGCTACTCGGTGGATATATGGGTGGAGAACGACGTTAAACTGGCGGCAGTGGGCTACTACTATGCGAACCTTGAAAAGGAGTACGACCATCTGGTATACATCTATGTTGGGAACGGCATGGGGTCAGGCATCATCATAAACAAAAAGTTGCTACGAGGCGCGAATAACTTTGCAGGGGAGCTGGGCTTTATGGCTCCGCTGGATGGCAGAAAATCAGACAAGCCCTATACTGCACATGGAGGGTATCTTGAATTCCAGATGCGGCAATTCATTAACTATGAGCGCGAGGAATTCGAGAGCTCCATTCAGCCCGAGCAGCGCCAAAAGCTTGTAAACTTTCTGGCCAGCGCCGCTGCTAATTATGTGGCTGTACTGAACCCGAACGCAATCGTACTCGGTGGGGAAGCCTTCGGCGGCGACAGCAGCGAGCTTATAGAAGAGATCAAGCATCGGATGACGCTATATACGGCGGCAGGGAGTATGCCGGAGATCGTGCGTGATGAAAGCCCGGATACTGGAATTGATGGCCTTGTATCCACTTGCCGCATCGGATTGAATACACGGACACAGCTTGTCCAAGAAGGAGGGGTTTGATATCAGCAAATATTACATAGCCGTCGACGGCGGGGGCAGCAAGACGGAATTTTATGCGCTCAACACGGAAACGGGGCAGAATGTGCGGTATATCAAGCCGGGCAGCAGCAATAATAAGATTTCCGATTCCAACGCCGTGGCAGTGGCGATTTTAGAAGGGATATTTTACATATTCAAGGAATTGGGTATATCCGCGCATCAAGTAAATGGGCTTGTAATGGGCATGTCTGGCGTTGACTCTCAGGAAGACCATAACCATTACATGGACATTGGCGGAACCACAGGCGTGGCACGGGAACGCATATACGTCTGCAACGATTCCGAGCTGGCGTTCTACGCGCAGGGCAGCCCGCCCGGGCTCTGCATGATTGCGGGTACGGGTTCTACGGCAACCGGCATAGGCAGAGACATGCGCAAGGTGCGGGTTGGCGGATGGGGCAGTCCAATGAGCGATGAAGGTTCCGGCGGATGGATTGGTATACGGGTGCTGCGCGACATCCTGCGATACTGCGACGGCTACGGCGAATACCGCGATGTATTCGAGCCGATTCGGGAGCACTTCCTGGCTGATTCCTTTGAAAGCCTGCCCGGCATATTGTCCAAGGTAAACATGACGCAGATAGCGGGTGCGGCGAAATTGCTTATGGATCATTCCGATTTGGGCGATCCGTATAGCTTAGAGCTCGTGAACTGCGCAGCGCGATGGATCTCGGAAATCGCTTACTCGGCTTATCATCAATTGGGTTTCCAAAACGAGGATAAGATCGACGTTGTAATGGCGGGAAGCCTTTATAAAAATTCCACGTACAAGAAATGTTTTATGGAGTCTTTTATGGATAAGGTTGCGGTGGACAATCTGCGCTTCTGCGAAGCGACGACCGGTCCGGTTGAAGGCGGAATATCATTGGCCCGCATCATGTTCGGGAGTTAGGCCGTCAAGGCCCTGCTACTATAATTAATAGGAGGAAAAACAATGAAACAACGGAAATTACTGGCACTTCTCATGGCGGTGGTTTTGTCGATAGGCTTAGCAGCCTGCGCTAGCCCCACTGCTCCTGAGGCGTCCGAAAGCATCAAAATCGGCGTGTCGCTTCCCACGCAGCGCGAGGAGCGCTGGGTACTGGACAAGGAAGGCTTTGAAAAAGCCGCCGCCGACCAAGGAATCGAATTGCTTCTTCAAGTCGCCGATAATGACGCTGCCAGACAACAGAACCAGTGTGAAAATCTGATATCCCAAGGCATTGACGTACTTATAATCGCCCCGGTTGACGGTGAACAGGCCAAGAATATTGTCGATATGGCTCACGCCGAAAGCATCCCCGTCATCGCTTACGATCGTCCTATCCAGAATGCCGATGTTGACGCTTATATCACATTTGACCAATATGGCATAGGCAAACTCATGGGCGAGTATGTTGCGACCAACCTTCCCTCCGGCAATATCGTGTTCCTAAAGGGTGATCCCCAAGATCCGACCTGCGTACCCTTAAAGCAGGGCGCAATGGACGCGATTCAGGCAAAGGTGGACAGCGGCGATTACGTCATCGTTTCCGAGCAGGACTGCAAGGACTGGTCTGCGAGCGAGGCGCAGAAGCACGTTGAAAACGCGCTTACAAGCAACGACAACAAAATCGACGCCGTTATTGCACCCAATGACGGTACGGCGGGCGGCAGTATCCAAGCGCTTGCGGCGCAAGGCCTTGCGGGAACCACGATCGTCACCGGTCAGGATTCGGAGATCGCAGCTGTCAAGCGTATAATCGAAGGAACACAGAGCATGACCGTATTCTTTGACGTGCGCGATCTTTCTAAGGCCGGGTTTGATACGGCGGTGAGTTTCGCTAAAGGCGAGACGCCCGTGACCAACGGCGTGACAAACAACGGCTTCAAGGACGTCCCGACCGTCGGGTTTACGCCCAGCCCTGTTACAGTTGATACTTATAAAGCCTTGTTAATAGACAGCGGCTATATGAGTGAAGCGGATCTCTCCTAAACAGCGAAAACATACAACTGGGGGGACATGTTGTTCGTCCCCCCTCATATTTTAAAATGGGTGATACGATGGAACAAAACAGTATTCTGGAGATGAAGAATATCCGCAAGGTGTTTCCCGGCGTGGTGGCGCTTGATAACGTTGATTTCACTGTCCGCAAAGGGGAAATACACGCTCTGGTCGGCGAAAACGGCGCAGGGAAATCGACTCTGATGAAAGTCTTAAGCGGAGTATATCCGTTCGGTACATACACCGGCGAGATCAAAATAGACGGCAAGGTCATGGCTTTTCAAGGAATCAAGGACAGTGAGGCGGCTCAAGTCTCCGTCATATATCAGGAACTCACCATGCTCAAAAACATGAATGTTTGCGAGAATATCTTTTTGGGTAACGAGGTTAAAAAAGGGGCATTCATAGACTGGAACGAGGCATTTGTAAAATCGCGTAAAGTGCTGGAAGAAGTGTGCCTGAATGTGAATCCTGAAACCCCGGTTCTCAATCTTGGCATGGGAGCCCAGCAGTTGATCGAAATCGCGAAAGCGATAGTAAAAGACTGCCGGATTTTGGTTTTGGATGAGCCTACGGCAGCCCTCACAGAAACAGAAGCGGAAAACCTGCTCAGCCTTTTGCGGGTGTTTCGCAGCAAGGGGATGAGCTGTATTTTCATCTCACATAAATTGAACGAGGTGTTTAGTATTGCCGACCGCATTACCGTTCTAACAGACGGCAAGACAGTGGGTACATATGACACGGACAAGCTAACCGAGGATAAGCTTATATCCCTGATGGTTGGGCGGGTGCTGACCCAGAGGTATCCTCCGATCGACCATACGCCTGTGGATGAGACGGCGCTGGAGGTCAAGGGTTGGACGGTATACGACCCGGAGATTTCCGGTCGGATTGCCTTAGATAATATCAGCTTTTCCGCTCGCAAGGGCGAGATTGTAGGCTTTGCCGGGCTTATGGGGGCCGGGCGCACCGAATTGTTCCTAAGCATGATGGGGGTGTGGGGGCGCAGATCCTCCGGGGAGATCAGTCTGTATGGGAAGGAACTGTCCGAGCGTTCCCCAAGCGGGATGATACAGGCGGGCATAAGTTACCTTTCGGAAGATCGCAAGGGGAAAGGGCTCATACTCATGGAGAACATCATAAAGAATATGACGCTTCCCAGCCTTGAAAAGCGCCAGCATAATGGGTTTATCGATAGGGAGCGCGAATTGAGAGCGGTCGAGGATATGGCACATCAGTTACAGGTAAAGACTCCGTCGCTGGAGCAATTGGCCCAAAATCTTTCCGGCGGCAACCAGCAAAAGGTATCTTTGGGTAAGTGGCTGATGACTGAGCCCAAAGTGCTGATCCTGGACGAGCCGACGCGAGGCATCGATGTCGGGGCGAAGTATGAGATTTACACCATCATGCACAAGCTTGCCAAGTCGGGCATCTGCATTTTGATGGTATCATCCGAGCTGCCAGAAGTTCTCGGCGTGAGCGACAGGGTTATCGTAGTTCGCGAGGGTAAAATAGCCGGCGAGCTTTTACGGGCCGAGGCGACCCAGGAATCCATTATGGCCTATGCCACGGGAGGAATGTGATTATGACAAAAACATCGAAAAAGAATATTCAAGAGGCTGTAACGGGGGTAAAACTCGCAGACATAATTCGCGGCAACGTGCGCCAATACACGATGATCGGCGCACTGCTCATCATCTGGTTGATTTTTTCGATATCGACGGAAGGTATCTTTATATCATCGCGCAATCTCTCTATACTGTTCGTCCAGATGTGTACCACAGGCATCCTCACGGGAGGTATGCTGCTGGTCATGGTTTCAGGGAATATTGATTTAGCCGCGGGGTCAGTCTGCGGAACATTGGGCGCGCTGGTGGCCTTCATGATGGCGAGCGCTCATTTTAACCCCATCATAGCAATTATCATAACAATAGCCGCGGGTATGGCAGTAGGCGCGTGGCATGGCTACTGGGTCGCGTTCCGCCGGGTTCCCGCCTTTATCGTGACGTTGGCCAGCCAGATAGCGTTTCGGGGAATTACGCTTTTGATTACCGACGGCGCGACGATTGGCGAATTTGACCAGAGCTTTAAGCTTATCGGTCAGGGTTACCTCCCCGATCTTACGGGTTCGGCGGAAGGCTTTCACATGCTGACACTGATACTTGCGGTTGCGGCAATCATTATTTTCGTTGCCAATGACCTTCGTGCGCGTAAAAAGCGCGTTGCCAACGGATTTGCCGTGCTTAGCATGCCTCTCCAGATTGCGAAATTGGTACTCATCTCGGCGGCGCTTGGCGCGGTTGGCTTTATTTTCGCCGATTACAACGGGCTTCCTTATGCTATTATCATCCTGCTTGTAGTGGTTGCGTTTTCATTTATAACTACGACACGGACTTCCTTTGGCAGGCATGTCTATGCAATTGGGGGCAATACGGAGGCGGCCAGGCTCTCCGGCGTAAATATTAAAAAGACCTTGATGAAGGTATTTATCATCATGGGTGCGATGTGCGGCATCGCGGCGACAGTATACACCTCTAGGCTGAACGCCGCAACCACAGCCGCAGGCGTCAACTTCGAGCTCGATGCCATAGCCGCCTGTATCATCGGCGGCACCAGCACCACGGGTGGTTACGGAACCGCCATCGGCGCAATCATCGGCGCGCTGGTTATGGCCAGCCTCGACAACGGCATGAGCCTGATGAATCTGCCTATAATGATCCAGTATATAATTAAAGGCATGATTCTTCTGATTGCCGTATGGGTGGATATCGCTAACCGCAAGAAATAATTGAATCGGTATTATCCGAAACAGGAGACGATCGCCCGCTTCCGGTTACAAAACGGATTAAAGTCCGGAAATCATCAGCTTTTCTGCTGTTTTGATCTCTGGACTTTAACTTCCTTTCCGTCCCCGCAGATCTGACGCGGCCCTGCCTCCAGCTCAGGCTGAGCCGGATAGCATCGATATATGCGGCCAGGAAGTTGACGGTAGCCTTGATTAGGCGGGCCAAGCTGTGGTATACTGGTACAGACTAAAGTGCGACAGAGTGGGTCATGTATCATGACTGATAAACAATAAAGATGTTTTTGAATCGCTCTTAAAAGACTTGGAAAATCATATCCAGTCTAATCTAATTGTTTAAAATTCGTATTTCTAGAATTCAGCCACAGGAGCAGCTATATGGAGGAAAAACCACGGCAATACTATCAGAGTCTTTATTATGACCGCGAAACGATGTTCCGTCATACCCCTTATAACCTGGAAGAGCGGCTCGTTAATGCGGTTATTCAAGGGAATAAGAAGTTTGCCGTCGAGATGCTGGGTGAAATCAGCCGTCACGGCGCGAAAGCGGTTCTTGCCAAGGAACCCTTACGTTCAGCCAAGAACTCGGTGATCTGTTCCTGCGCTTTTCTGGCCCGGGCGGCTATCCGCGCAGGCGTTGCTGCCGACGAAGCGTTTGCTTTGAGTGATGCAGCCATCCGTCATATTGAAGAACTCAGTGATATCAAGAAGGTTCTTCATTATGAACAGTCGGCTCTTCTGCAATTTCTGGATCTGGTGGAGAAAAAACTGTGCCAGAAGTATTCTCCCCATATCATTGCCGCTATCGGTTATATCCATACGCGGCTGGCGGATAAGATAACCTTGCGCGATATCGCCGGCCATCTGGAACTGCATCCCGCCTACCTCAGCAAAATCTTTCGTCAGGAGACCGGCCTGACCGTCACCGACTATATCAATAGCTGCAAGGTGGAGGAATCAGTCTGGTTTGTGCGCAATACCACCCACTCCATTGCGGAGATAGCCGCCATGTATGGTTTTTCCGGTCAGGGTTATTATATTACCGTCTTTCGCAAGAAATTCGGCATTACCCCCGGTGAAATGCGGCGGCGGCGTGAGTGATGTAAGCGGTGAGTATCGTCGGCGATAGTGTTTTGTTGGAATAGAGCGTAATCCAATAAAACGTATCTTGGGGCATTGTTTTTGAGAATAAGCGCAGTATCCTTTTCATCCACCAGTCTGGCCACCTTAGAAAAATTCTGATTAGCTTCGGATATTGAAACCAAGTTATCATGTTAATATTCATAAAAACATCTCCTGTGAAACGCTTTGTAGTATGATTGGTTTGCAAAAAAATCAAAACAAAGGAAGATGCTTTCTATGTATCAAAGTATACTACACTTTTACACAAATGAATCAAGGAAATTGAAGAAACAACTGGGAAAATGCTGTCCGGTGACATGGATTCCGATGACCTCGCCCAGAAAACAGCTGACAGTACTGCTAAATGTGCACAAAATAATCTCATTTTTTTGTAAGCTGCTCCAAAAATTGGGGCAGCTTAAAATATTGTTATAAATACTAAAATATTAGAATACACCGGAGTCTGATGTCGGTATAATATAAATATCATAATTACACAAGGAGGAGGGTAACATGGCACCACCGATTCGCACGACTAAATTTGTTCCGGAATGGATTGACATGGGTCCGAAGATTCCTGTGCCGAAGATTGACTGGATTCATGAAAAACAGCTGGATATCGCTTATGGAGGCGATCCGTTGCAGCGGTACGACCTGTATTACCCGAATCAGGAGACGGCCGGCCCGCTTCCGGTCGTGGTCATCGTCCACGGGGGCGGTTTTTCCCACATGGATAAGCGGGACTGGCACATGTATCCGGGGTTCTATGCTTTGCAGGAGGGGTTTGCGATGATATCCGTCAATTATCAGCTGGCGCCCAGGGCCAAGCACCAGGATCAGCTGGAGGATCTGATGGCCGCCATCCGGCATATCAAAGCGCATGCGCCGGAATGGAATCTTAACCCTGACCGACTGTATCTCTATGGCACTTCGGCCGGCGGCAATCTGGTATCAATTGTCGGACTGAAAGGCCATAATGAAGGAACTCCCTATGCGGTGCGTGCCGTTGCCGCGCTCTGTCCGCTGATCAGCTTTACCTGGATCGGGGAGGAACGCCGCCGGGCGAGCCTGTTTGTGCGGTTAATGTTTCCTTATATATGCCGCAGCGTCTTTGGCGCTGGGCCGTCTAAATCCGCCGCGGCGATGAAGCGGGCCAGTGCGGAAAATTATATTAAAAATACGATTCCGGCTTTTTATCTGCAGACCGGGACCAAGGATCCCGCCATTGACTACCGGCATGTCAGCCGCTTCTACGATCTGCTTTCCCAGGCGGAAAACGCCGATGCCGACCGTTTGGTCCTTGATCTGCTTGACGGTGCGCCTCATGCCGGAGCCGGGCCGGACTATCTGGAACCGCCAAGTATTATGCGCATCCTTGATTTTTTTAAAAACCAAGTTTAGGTTATTTATTGGATGGTGAATAAACATAATAATATAAAACAATGCTATATAGATGACAGCAGGTACTACAATAAAGGAAGAGGAGAGAATAAATGGGTAAACAAACATTTAGGACAAGCGGCATTGAGCGGTGGGGGTTCGCTCTGTTTATGGCCGGACAGGCTATCGTCAACACTTTTATGGGATCATTTTTTCAGGTTTTTTTAACGAATATCGGGATCACGGCGGCACTGGTAGGGGTACTGTTTCTGGTGGCCCGGATCTGGGATGCGATCAACGATCCGCTGTTCGGGGCCATTGTTGACCGGACTTCACTGGGAAGCGGCAAGTTCCTGCCGTGGCTACGAACTGCCAATGTTCTGCTGCCGCTGGTCGTCCTGCTGCTCTTTGCGATACCGAACAGCCTGTCGCTGGGCATGAAATTTTTCTGGGCTTTTGTCGCCTACCTGCTCTATGACGTCGCCTATACGATGTGTGATGTGCCGATCTTCGCCATGACTTCGGCGGTCACCGACCAGGTACACGAGCGCATTAATATTATGTCACGCAATACGGTTCTTTCTACCCTGACCATCATCCTGGTTTCGGTCGTGGTGCCGCAGGTCTATCCTGTTATCGGGGCCTTTTATACGGCTGTCGGGGTTTCGGTCGCGGCTTTTGTCCTGATGCTCTTTATGAGCCGCTTTGCCAAGGAACGCTATATTAACAAAGACGAAGAGAAGGTCACGCTGCGGGCGATGCTGCGCTATGTCATGGAGAACAAATATCTGCGGATCGGTTTTGCCGGTATCATGCTGCTCAGCGTCACCGCTATGACCAATACTGTCATTGCTTATTTTGCCATCTACTGTCTGGGAGATATGGGCATGGTCACCAGCATGACCCTTTTCATGACTTTGCCGGCGATTCTTTTCGGTGTTTTCATGCCGTTGCTGACCAAGCGTTTTGACAAGTTCCAGCTGCTGGTTTGCGGGATCATCGGGCATAATGTGATGAACGTTGTCATATATTTTGTCGGCTACCGGAATATGACGGTCTTTAATATTCTGATGCTGATCCGCGGGATTTTCTTTGGGATCCAGCTGATCCTGCAGCTCCAGTTTACCGGTGACTTTGTGGAATACGGCGAGTATAAGACCGGGAAGCGTCTACAGGGCACGGCCTATTCGATCCAGACCTTTGTCTTCAAGTTCATGAATGCCCTGCCGGCCGCTGCCGCCATGTTCATCCTGGCCGGCTTTGGCTTTGTCGAAGGGGAAGGTGCGGTTCAGCCGCAGTCGGCGCTGGATGCTATCTGGGTCTTATTCATCTTATCGCCGGTGGCAGGCGGTCTGCTGTCTTTGCCGTTCTTTGCCCGTTATAAGCTGCGCGACAAAAGCGTGCAGGTCATGGCCGCGGCCAATTCCGGCGAGATCACCAGGGAAGAGGCGGAAATGCAGCTGGAGAAGCTGGGAAAGATATAGGATAACATAGATGAAAGAGCTCCGTTTTCTTACCAGAGCCGATGATGCCGGTTCCTCCCACGCGGCGAATCTTGCCATAGTAGAGGCGGTGAAGGCCGGATTTATTAAAAATGTTTCGCTTATGGCTCCGGGAGGTCATATTGCCGAAGCAGCACAGATGCTTGCCGGGAACAAGAAAGTCTGCTTCGGTCTGCACAGCACCCTCAATGCCGAGTGGGACAGGATCAAATGGAAGCCGCTTTGTCCGCTTCGTCCGGACAGCGGACTGGTAGATGAAAACGGGTATTTTCTTGCCGACCCGGCCATGTTTACCCGTTCCCGCCCGAGTGCCGAAACGGCTATGGATGAGCTCACAGCCCAGCTGGACAGACTGACAGCCTTGGGTTTTGATATCCGCTACCTTGATTCCCATATGTTTGCCGAAGCGGAGATTCCCGGTCTGGATGAGGCGATGGCAGCTTTTGCAAAGCAAAAAGGTTTGATTGACCATATGTATTTTTATCGCCTGCCGCCGGATTATAGCCGGATGACTGAGGATGTCGTCGCTTTTTTGCGCCGTCTGCCCGCCGGACAGTATTTTTATGTAGCCCATCCGGCTAAATACAGCGAGGAAATGCGGTTAACCGGCAATGCGCAGTACAGTGGCGAGGAAGTGGCGCACGGACGCGGCAAGGAAGCCAAGCTTCTGGGCAACCGCCTGCTAGCACCGGCCCTGCGTCTGGCCTTCGGCATCCGTACCCTGCGTTACGATGAAGCAGAACCGCTTGCCCGCCGCCTGACGGTGGCGGATGTCCACAGCATGTTGTAAATAAATAGGTCATACCTACTGGAGGAAATCAAATGTCAAAAGTGAAACATAAAGTCAAGAAAATCGGGACTGATACCTGGATGATTGAACAGTATCTGCTGACGAGTGAGGCCGGGGCCTATCTGGTGGCCGGCAAAGAAAAGGCCCTGCTGATTGATACCGGCCTGGCCTTGCCGGGCTTTGTCGAAGCCGTGAGCGGCCTGACTGATAAACCGATCGAGGTATTATGTACCCATGCCCATGCCGACCATATCGGTGCCAACCGCTTTTTTGGGAAAATCTATCTGGCGGAAGAGGAACGTGAGCTGTTGGCTTTGCAGACCACCCCGGCTTACCTTAAGAAGATGCTGAATGATGCCATCCCCGCTCCGTTACGGTTCTTGCTTCGGAAAGAAATGGCGGGAATTCTCCAGAATACCACAGCCGCCGGCAATTATGAATATATCCGCGACGGCCATGTCTTCGATCTTGGCGAGCGGCAGCTGGAGGTAATTGCCACGCCGGGGCACACGCATGGCTCACTCTGTGTCCTGGACCGCCAGAACCGTTGGCTTTTCAGTGCCGACACCGTCTGCGACTGGGGTATCCTGCTGCATCTTGAGCAGGCGGACCCACCCGAGGTCTATCTGGAATCGATGGAACGGCTGCGGGATCTGTCCGCAAGCTTTGATGAAATCTGGCCGGGACATCATCAAAAACCGATTGATAAAAGCTTTCTGGATGAATATATCAACTGCGCCCGCTCTATCGTAGAGGGAACCGCAGTATACGGCCGCCGGCAGAATGCGCGTTATGCCAAATACGGTCGCGTCCTGATCACCGTGCCGGATGGGGGGACGAGATAATGAACTATGTTCAGGCTCCGATATCGCTGGCACCGCAGGATCTGTTGTGTGCCGAAGCGCTTTTTAGTGTGGCCAACGGCTATATCGGACTGCGGGCGGCCTTTGAAGAAGGATACCCGGAGGATATTCCTTCCGTGCGCGGTCTATATGCCAACGGCTTCTACGACATCGTCGATATGAAACAGGCCGAGCCGCTGCACGGGCTGATTGATAAAAAACAGACCATCGTCAATCTTGCTGACGTCCAGGGCATTGAGCTGTCAGCAGAGGGCCGCCGTTTTTCTATGTTTGAAGGCGGGATAAGTGGCGACAGGCGGGAGCTTGATTTTGATGCCGGGACATACAGCCGGAGCATGAGCTGGGAGGCCGGGAACGGCTGTGAGCTGGATATCACCGTGAAACGGCTGGCCAGCTTCAACCATCCCTCCATGATGGTGATTGACTATCAGGTAACCGCCAGGAACCGGCCGGTTGCACTTTCTTTTATCTCCCGACACGAGGGTGACGTGCGTAACTACTGCGATCCGGATGATCCGCGGCTGGCCTCTCATAGCGTACAGAACCTGCTGGTTGAGGAAGTCAAAAAAGTGACCCGTCTGGTCAGTTCCCGAGACTGTGGTGGTTCCGGTCTGAGTTCCCGAGACTGCGCTGGTTCCGGTCTGAGTTCCCGAGACTGCGCCGCCTCCGGTCTGAATTCCCGTGATTCCGGCGGTTCTGATCCGGCGGTTTCCTGCGTCACATCCCGCACGTCCCGGTCCGGACTGGCGGTATGTACGGCGGTCAGCCATACCGTGATCGTTGCTGAGCAAAGCGAGGACAGGAATGGCAGCGAAAACAAAAGCGATAATAAAAGCGAAAATAAAAGCGAAAATAAAAGCCATGCAGAGGCGGTAGTTCACAGCTGTGAAACCACCGTCACCGGCGCAATTCATAGTATTAATCTGAATGCTCTGCCGGGGCAGGCAGTCCGTGTGATTAAGTGGGTTGCCGTGTGTGACAGTCAGCGTCATGGCGCGGACTTTGCCGCCGCTGCGGTCGCGGAGCTGAATCAGGCCATGGAGGCCGGGATTGACCGTCTGTATGCCGAACAGGCTGAATATGTCAAGCGTTTCTGGGATCATGCCGCCGTGACGGTCGATGATGGCAGCGACAGCCAGAGAATCAGCCAGGCCATGCGCTACAATCTGTTTACCTTGCTGCAAAGTGCCAGTCGGGACAGCTATGCTAATGTGGCGGCTAAGGGGCTGTCCGGCGAGGGTTATGAAGGACACTATTTCTGGGATACGGAGATGTACATCCAGCCGGTTTTCCTGCTGACTCAGCCGGAACTCTGTAAGAACCTGATTGCTTTCCGCTACCGTACATTGGCTCAGGCCAGGGATAATGCCCGGGCATTGGGACACCGCCAGGGTGCTCTCTATCCCTGGCGCACGATCAACGGCGAAGAATGTAGCGGCTACTATGTATCCGGGACTGCGGCCTACCATATTAACGGTGCCGTTGCCCATGCTGTGGAACAGCATTGGCTGGCTACAGGCGATGATGATTTTCTGGTAGCCATGGGAGCGGAGATCGTTCTGGAGATTGCCCGGCTATGGCTGGATGTCGGTCATTTTTCCGGCGGTGAGTTCCGGATTCACAGTGTAACCGGACCAGATGAATACACCTGTATGGTGGATAACAATTATTATACCAATGCCTTGGCGAAGAAGAATCTGCACTTTGCGGTCCGTGCCGCCGCGATCATCGGCAGTGAGCATAGTCGGCGCTTAGGGTTCACGGCTGCCGATCTGGACGGCTTTATCACAGCGGCGGCGGCAATGCGTCTTCCTTATGATGAAGGGCTGGGGATTCATGCCCAGGACGACAGCTTCTTATCGAAACCCCGCTTCGACCTTGCCGCTACGCCTCCGGAAAAACATCCGCTGCTGCTGCATTATCACCCGCTCACACTTTATCGTCATCAGGTATGTAAGCAGGCCGACACGGTGATGGCTTATTTTGTCTGTAGTATGATACCTGACAGCATTATGAAGCGCTCCTTTGCTTATTATGAAGACATTACCACTCACGATTCCTCGCTTTCGCGCTGTATGTTCAGCATCGTGGCAGCGATGCTGGGCGATGCCGAAAAAGCAGCTGCTTATTTGACCGAAACAGTCGGCTTGGATCTGAACGACAGCCACGGTAATACCAAGGACGGTATTCATACCGCCAATATGGGGGGGAGCTATATGGCGCTGATCTATGGCTTGGCCGGCCTGCGGTTTACAGAAGCGGGCATCAGCCTGCGTCCGCTGCTGCCGGAAGGCTGGCAGGGATATTCGTTCCGCTTTCGGTACCGCAGCGCCCTGACGGAAGTGTCAGTTGATCGGAGCGGCTGTCATTATCGCGTTCTGGAGGGGAGTGCTGATATTGTCATTTTATCGTACTGACTTAAGACCGTAGTTTAAACAAAATATCTGTCGATTAGCGCAAAAGTTTAGTGACTATTATGACTGCATGGAGAAGTTTGTCCGCGGGGTTAACCTGTGAAAAAGGGGCTACTATAAATTATGACCCCAATGCAACCTATGCGGCCGGTGACACGCGGGTTTGTTGAATGATCTCTCCGCCTTGCTCCAATATCGCTGTCTGCCGTGCCGCTTCATATTCGATTGTGCGCCCGATGGCTTTAAAAGAGTTCAAAACATGCTAGTGTCGGCAATCCTTGCCGTTTCGAATATATGTTCAGCCAGTTCGGCACCTGTGGTAACTCGATAGTCTGCGGCAAAAACCATATAGGTATGGAAACCCTTCTGGAACAGAAAAAAAGTTACATCTATTTCTAATTCCTCGTATGTCACCTTACCAGTGCACTTCAAGGCAAATTCACTATTACTGTCTGTTATGCGTGTGACTTCGATATCTGTCACTCCTTCCATTATCTCGCTCAACTTCGCTTCCGCTACAGCATTTATCTCTTCTTCGGGATATGTGTCTATCGTTTCCGGAGAACTTCTTATAATCAGAACAGACGAGTTCCCCCACCCTGCATAATGCTTATATGTTTCAACATCGACTTTTTCCCAGTCATTCGGAATTTCAACTACCAGCCCCGCTATAGTAATCGTATTTCCCACTGTCTCGGATTTATAACAATCCAGTTTCTGCGAAGCGGCGATGGGATCCCATTCAATAGGAAAGCCATAGAATGCTTCCAGTTCCTGAATCAATGCTTCCGTCTGTTCGGTCGCCGCCTCGGCATGAACAGAGATTTGAATCACGACAGTTGCTGAGGGCGACAGTTTTTTTATGAAATAAGTATTATATCGGACATAATATTCATTACTGCTTTCATCGTATTCAAGGTATGAAGCGGCAGCGCTGTATGCAGATTCGCCGGCTTCTTTCACGGCAGTTTGCTCCAGTGCTTCATAGGAGGAATTATAACTGACGGTTAACTTCAATGAATTTAAGATATATTCCAGATTTTGCTTGGCCGTGTTATTGTTGTGATCATATGGCAGTTCAATGCCGTTCAGGCTTACCCGAAACTCTGCCCCCATAGCGTTGGAAGTTATGAAATTCCCGCCTTGATCCGTGTTATCTGAAAGTGGCACATATATCACAAGTCCCTCGTTGGTCAGATCCGCTGTTTCTTCATTTTTCTCCGCCTCGATCATTAGTTCATCCGCATACAGATAGGTAAATCCGTCATAATCGGCGTTGCCATCGCCCATAACCGGGATGGTGCCCGACGGTTCCTCTTCCTCACCGAAAATATTTCCTTCCGTATCCCTTATTTCTTCGGCAGTAGCCTTTTCGGTAAGACGTGGTAATATTTCTTCTTGAACATCATCCTTCCAGCCGCACCCACTCAATGAGAAAACAGTGACCATGACCAAGATCAGTAACCAGGCAAACCATTTATGTCTCATAAAATTCTCCTCCTTATGATACAAGGCAGTGTCGGTTTTTTCGACCCGTTTGTTCATAGCTTACTTGTCACTACCTGATACAATATCATATCATAATTTTAACATTTTTTGTAAATTTTTCATCAATTCATTTATGAATTCATTTATGAACCATTCATTTTTGAAGACCAAGTCAATCAGGCAAATGGTGGACTGGAGCAAAATTCTGGGCAGTAATGCGGTCTGGGAGCTTGTTTTCCATGATTAGCTGTGCTACGATACATTCAGAACGGATATCAGATGTCAATCGTAAATTATGAATCATATCAAGTATACATGGGAGCTCGTATGAAAAAACGTCATTTGATAATAATCATAGCGGCTGTATGCTGCGGTGTGTTTGTTAATGTGTTTGTTATTTTAGCTACTGTAACAATCTTCCTGAGCAGTCAGATATACAATGTGCATCAGGCAATCATAGAAACATCACACAGTTATGAACCGATGACGATGAATTCGAAGGATGGGAGTTACATACTGCAAACCGAAAGATATGAAGATGAATCCGGTGTGTATGCAAGCTTTATCATCATGACGCAGGATACCCGAAATATTGTATTTGAATGTCCTGACAGGTACCGGACCATGGACTTGAAAGGAATCTATTGGGGTGACGAAGAGTACAGCGTTGTTGTCGAGTCAGGAGATGTCGGAACAATAATATACCGATATCAGGATAATTCTTGGGAAGTTTCGTGACCCTAAGGGCTTCACTGTAGCTTCCGTGTTATCACGGAGGGCTGCGTTTGCGGCAGCAAAGATCACATTGCTGGATTCCATCAAGACACTGTATGAAAGCATGAAAGATATAAAGATCTATCTTGAATACAAACCGCAAATGTGTTGTCCAGAGGGAAGTTCCTATTGCCCATGTATTTACTGAGAACGTCGGACATCTGGATTTGTTTTATACCGGCCGCACCGCAATCCCGTTTTCAGCCAGATATTCTTTGAGCCGGCTGACCGAATAGTTGTGCTCCATGCGGGGCGAGTACAGCATGCTGCTGATAATCGCGGCCTGGGTCTGTGTTTCGGTAAACAGGGTTTTCAGATGTACCGGCGCTCCCGCGCCACCGGAAGCGATGAGCGGAACTGAGACGGCGGATTCCGCCAGTTTCATCAGCGCAATATCATATCCGGAGAGCGTACCGTCGTTATCGATGCTGTTTAAACAGATTTCTCCCGCACCCAGTTCCTGGCCGCGTCGGATCCATTCGATGGCATCCATGCCGGTCGCCAGTCTGGCCCCGTCGATATAGACCTCATATCCGCTCGGCATAGTCTCGATCCGTTTGACCTGGGTGGACAGCACCACGCATTGCGAGCCGAAGGCTTTCGCGCCGTCGGTGATGAGCTGCGGATTCCGGACTGCCATGGAGTCCACGCTGATTTTTTCGGCTCCGGCTTTCAGGGCTTCATACATGGAACTTAAGTCCTTGATTCCCCCGCCTACAGTAAAGGGAATGAAAACAGCGCGGGCAACTTTCTTGACCGTCTCAATGTCGATAGGGCGCTTTTCCGCGCTGGCCGTGACATCGTAGAAGATCAGTTCGTCGATTTCGGCTTCGTACATCGACACCGCCAGCTCTTCGGCGGGCGCGACGTCGATATTGTCCTGAAAACGGACCGCTTTGGTCACCCTTCCATTGATAATATCAAAACAGGCAATGAGTCGTTTGGTCAGCATAAGTGATTTTCCTTAGAGTTGTAAAATACTGTTTAACAAGGCAAGCCCCGCTTCGCCGCTTTTTTCAGCATGAAACTGGGTGCCGTAAATATTATCTTGGCGGACGGCGGCCGTGAACAACCCGCAGTAATCCGCTTGACCCCATAGATTGGCCTGATTGTCCGGCACCGCATGATAAGAGTTGACAAAATAAAAATAATCATCCTTTATCGGGTAAGATGTCGGTGCGACAAAGTGCACCTGATTCCATCCCATCTGCGGCACCCGGACTTGTCCGGCATCGAACCTGACCACTCGCCCCGGCAGCCAGCCAAGGCAGTCAGTATCTTCCTCCTCACTATAATCAAACAAAATCTGCATGCCGACACAGATGCCAAGGAAAAAGACGTTCCGGTTTATCACAGCCTCTTCCAGTGATGAGAGCAGCCCCATTTCGCGGAGTGATGCCATCGTGGCCTTGGCGCTCCCCACGCCCGGCAGGATAATATGGGTGGCATGATCCAGATCCGCCGGATGGCGGGCAAATTCGGCTTTGCGCCCCAGTCTTTCAAGGGCGTGCATGACGCTCGGGGCGTTTCCGGCTTTATAGTCAATGATTTTTATTCCGTCAGTTTTCATAGAACCCGATGATCCCTTCCGCAATGGCTCTTTTGGTAGAACGCATATCCATTGCCTGTTTTTCGATATAGCGGTGCGCCTCGCTCTCGCTCAGGTTCATATAGGATATCAGGATGTATTTGGCGCGGTCTACGAGGCGGATGTCCTCAATCTTTTGTTTCAGCTGGGTATTTTCCGTCTGTACTTTTTGGATCCGGTTCCTTGTTGACCTGGCCAGGGCGAGGGCTGACCAAAAGACTGCTTTATTGATCGGTTTGGAAACGGTGAGGACGCCATCCTCCTCGCAGATGGCGGTCATGGCTTCAAAAAACTCGCTTTTCACGAGCAGGATAACCTGCGAAATCCCTTTTGAGGCAATGGTGCGTGAAAGACTTTCGCCGCTTTCGTCGCACAGCGGTGCGTTGATGATGATCAGATCGAAATCCTTTTCCAGGAGCAGTCTTCTTGCTTCGCCGCCGGAGCGGATGACGGTGATCTGACAGAGGGAAGCGGAGCTCAACATACCGGAAATCAGGTCACTGCCTTTTTCCGAGCTTGCTATAAGTAAAATGTTTTCCATCACATCACCGCCTTTCCATACCGTCATTAATAAATCCATCACAATTTACAAATCCATTTTTATTTATCCATTATTAATCCATCGTTATTTCAACATCCTTCATTATTTATAAAACCGTGGCATCCTTAGATGATGCCGAAATATCTTTGCCGGCAGAACACCGTTTTATTGTTTAGCGCCGCAAAGTCCGCGGCTTCCTTTTTTTTGCTGGCGAGGTATTTTATCAGCAGTTCATCACCGACAACGCTTTTTATGAAGCTGCTGTTTTCCGCCAGCCGGATCGCTTCCTCGAGATTTCGGGGCAGCGGCGTGAGTGTCTGAAGCACGGCCTCATCGGCGGTATACAAGTCTTCGTCCAGCGCCGGCGGCAGGGTCATGTTATTTTCTATTCCGGCGGTTCCGGCGGCGATGATCAGTGCAAAAGCAAGATAAGGATTCATCGACGGGTCGGGGGAACGCAGCTCCATCCGGACTTTTTCGCCGGAGGCGGCCGGGATGCGGATGAGCTGTGAGCGATTCTGATGAGACCAAGAAACATAGCCGGGGGCTTCAAACTGGCCGAGCCGTTCGTAGGAATTGATAAGCGGATTCAAGAAGATCGTGATCTCCGGTATTTTTGCCAGGATGCCGGCGATAAAACTTTCGGCGATGCCCGAATGTCCCTCTGCCGTGTTCTTGAAAATATTCAGTCCGTTTTTGCTCAGGGACAGATTGACATGCATGCCGCTGCCAGGACAATCCGTGATGGGTTTGGGCATAAAGGAGGCAAAGCAACCGTTGCGGGCGGCAATCTCCCGGACGACGGTCTTAAGCGTCTGCAGATTATCGGCGCTGGTCAGGGCATCGCTGAAGCGGAAATCGATTTCATTCTGTCCCGGTCCTTGTTCATGGTGTGAGGTTTCCGGTTTGATACCCATTTCTTCCAGGGTTAGGCAGATTTCCCGGCGGATGTCGCCGCCACGGTCAAGCGGCAGGATGTCCAGGTAGCCGCCATGATCGAGCGGCTTGTCGGTGGGATCCCCGTTTTCATCGGTCTTAAAGAGGAAAAATTCACATTCCGGCCCGATCTTACAGACATAGCCCAGTTTGCCGCAGCGGTCGGCGGTCTGCTTCAGGATGTTGCGGCTGTCATGCGCATAGAAGGAACCGTCGGGGTTTTTAATGTCGCAGTAAAAGCGGACGACCCGGCCCGGCCCCGGCCGCCAGGGGAGCACCGTCAGCGTTGCGGGATCCGGAAACAGGAGCAGGTCGGACTGCTTGACGTCTTTAAACCCGTGAACGGCATGGGCATCGAAAGACACGCCGTTTTCCAAAGCCGATTCCAGTTCATCCGCCATAAGCGAGATGCTTTTCTGCGTCCCGAACAGATCGCAGAAGTTAAGCCGGATAAACTTGACGTCGTTTTCCTTGACAAATTCCAATACTTCGTTGGCGGTATTGTTCATAACTGTTTTCCTCCGTTGCTGAGCTACTGAGCTAGTGTTACTGAACTTATGTTACTAAGCTTATGTTACTAAGCTTATGTTACTGAACTTATGTTACTAAGCTTATATTTCTGATCTGAATAAAGATAATTCATCTGGTTAATTGGCAACATATAACTTCTATTTAGGTTCTAAACGGTTATGGGGAAGTCGGCCCCTAAAAGCTCGTGGTTGGCGTCGATAACCGTCTTGACTTCAGCCAAAAATTCTTCGGTCTGTTCTTGTGACCTTCCGGTAAAGTGCTCGGCCTTCAGTAAGTCGTTGATTTCTTCTGCCGAGATACGGAATGAGGTATCTGCTACGATGCGGGATATCAGATCATTTTCCCCGCCATGCAGCTTGACCTCTGTCATAGCTGCAACCGAGTGCTGTCTTATCCTTTCGTGGAGCAGCTGTCTGTCACCGCCCTTTCTGACACCATGCATCAGGATGTTTTCCGTGGCCATAAAGGGCAGTTCCGCTTCCAGATGTTTCCGGATCACGTTCGGATAGACGGTCATGCCGTCCGCGATGTTGATCATCAGCGCCAGGATGGCGTCCGCCGCCAGGAAGGCTTCCGGTATCGCGATCCGCCGGTTCGCGGAGTCGTCCAGGGTCCGCTCCAGCCACTGGGCCGAGGCCGTCAGTGCCGGATTGAGAGCGTCAACCGCCACATAGCGGGCCAAGGAAGCGATGCGTTCACTGCGCATGGGATTGCGTTTATAGGCCATGGCGCTTGATCCGACCTGACCGGTCTCGAAAGGCTCGTCGATTTCTTTCATATGAGAAAGCAGCCGGATGTCATTGGAGAATTTACAGGCGCTCTGGGCGATGCCGGATAAAACCGCCAGCGTGTAATAATCGATTTTCCGGGAATAGGTCTGGCCGCTGACGGCATAAGTACTGTCAAAGCCCATCTTTAAGGCTATTTTCCGTTCCAGTTCCTTTACCTTTTCATGGTCGCCGTCAAACAGGGCGAGGAAGCTTGCTCCGGTGCCGGTTGTTCCTTTACATCCGAGCAGTTTAGCGTTGCCTAGGATAAAGTCAAGCTGTTCAAGGTCGAACAGTAAGTCTTGGATCCACAGGGTCGCCCGTTTGCCCACCGTGGTCGGCTGCGCTGCCTGAAAATGGGTATAGGCAAGGCAGGGCAGGGCTTTGTGCCGGTCGGCAAAGTCATAGAGCTTCGCGACGGCATTGATCAGCAGTTTCCGGATCAGCAGCAGGGCGCGGTGCTGTAAAATAATATCGGTGTTGTCGCCCACATAGCAGGAGGTTGCGCCAAGGTGAAGAATCGGTTTTGCTAAGGGGCATTGGTCGCCATAAGCGCGGATATGGGCCATGACATCGTGCCGGGTTTCCCGTTCATAGATCGCGGCCCTTTCATAATCTATGTTGTTCACATACACTTTCATTTCGTTTATCTGGGCCTCGCTGATGTCAAGTCCCAGTTCTTTTTGGCTTTCCGCCAGGGCAATCCACAGACGGCGCCAGGTGGAGAATTTGCTGTCGTCCGAAAAAACCGCCTGCATCTCCCGGCTGGCATAACGTTGGCACAAGGGATTTTTATATTGGTCAGCCATTTTGGAGTCTCCTTAAACATTCCTGATAAATATCCGCTGTTTTCTCATAAATAGCGTCCGGTACTTTATCAAACGCCATCATGTCGTCTGGCGTCTTGTCGTTGTCTTTGTGGTTCAAAAGCCAGTCCCGCAGCAGCTGTTTGTCATAGCTTTTCGGCGAGATCCCGATTTCATAATCGGCAAGGCTCCAGAAACGGCTGGAATCCGGCGTGCCGATTTCATCGGCAAGGATAAGGTTATGCTCCTGATCAAGACCGAACTCAAACTTGGTATCCGCGATGATGATGCCTTTGGCGTACGCGTTATTATAACACATTTTGTAAAGCTTTAGGCTGATTTCTTTAATTTTTTCTGTTAATTCTTTGCCGACGGCATCCGCGACAGCTTCGATGGAAACATATTCATCGTGGCCCTGGTGGGCTTTGGTAGACGGAGTGAACAGCGGGGCCGCCAGTTTTTCCGCCAATTGATAATTACCTTCGATGCTGTGGCCGCAGAAACTGCCGCTCTTGCGGTAAGACTCCCACATATTGCCGAACATATAGCCTCTGACGATGAATTCAAAGGGCAGGATCTGCAGCTTTTTCGCCAGGATGGCCCGGCCTTCCAGTTCTTCCTTCTGAAAACAAGCAGGCATATCACTGAGGTCGCTCGAGAGGACGTGGTTCGGAACGATGTCCTTGGTATAGTCAAACCATAACAGGGAAACCGCGTTTACGATTTTCCCCTTGCCCGGTACCGGCTTCGGTAAGATGACGTCAAAAGCCGAAATCCTGTCGGTGGTAACGATAACCAATTGATCGTCCGACACCTCATATACCTCGCGCACTTTCCCGCTGATTATTTTTTTCATAGATTGCCTCCTGACTGATGCAGTATCATAAAATATATGAAAAGCCCAGTTATCCTCATATTTCGGATAAATCCTGATCTGCGATGATTCCCGCCACAGCGCAACCTGACGGTCAATAGTAAAGGCGCTCATCACATGATGCCCCGCGAGGGCTGCCGGTAATCGGTCAGACCGATTCCTGGCTTTTACATCATCTGATGAACGCCTTTGTTCAACACAGCTTAAATATTATCGCAAAATTTCTTTGGTGTCAATGAGTTTCGACGTCAATCTGCGGTCAATCCAGGATAAACGCATCAATTTTTACCCCTTAGCATATTGACATCTGAGAAAATTCAATTCCTGTTGCTTTTTCTCTTTTTTTATTATATAATTGTATT
>QMCD01000009.1_pt1 | contig 156912 bp, 244 predicted proteins | sample 1821841 | NCBI WGS metagenome assembly QMCD01 (sample SAMN01991225, study PRJNA193472) | Termite gut metagenome, whole genome shotgun sequencing project. | isolation source: worker | host: Macrotermes natalensis
ATTTCTCGCCTATAGCATCTGCACCTTTTGCTCCCCCAGATACAATTTCAAAAACCTGCATGTTACAACCATTATGGTCAACTCCAAATTTCAAGAACCATGATTCTGCTTTTGGATAATCGTTAAAATCTCTACCTCCAGCAATAATCAGTTTCATAACATCCCCCATTATTCATTTATAATCTTGTAATTGTTAAGCCAAATATTTCTAAATTCTCCTGTTTTCTTTACCTGAACCCATGATGGATTTACGTAAAGTGTATCGAATTTTTGAATTGGATTTTTGTCAAAAGTTTTTGCCCATATAGTAAGCTCTGAGCGTTTGCCTCTCGCGATTGAATGACTCTTTAATCTATATCCCCATATTTTGGACTTGTCTTTGGTTTTTAGTGGCTCGACATCTAATATGAAAAGCTTGTGAATATCTTCTTCTTGTTCTGTCTTAAACCCAATATATCCAAGATATTCCATTTGCAACTGAGCTTTATCTTTTGTTGATAAGTCTTGAATGTCTATTGATTTTGTATAATCTTCAATTTCTTTAAGAATATTTATGGCATCATTAGTGTTTTTAACAATATATTTACTTTCTGTTTTTGTGCTATATTTAGCAATTATATTCTCAAATTCTCCAGACACTTTTGTTTGACTGACATGTTTTGACTTTACTTTTTTGAACATATCTTCAAACATTAAATAAAAATCAAGTATAGTTAATAATTCACGAACATTCCCGAATTCTTTAAAATAGTCAATTTTAATAAGAACTTCTATCTTAGATTTACCAACTCCTTTGTTAATAAGTCCAAAAATTACATCTATGAATCTTTCATGTTCTAAAATTCCTTCTTCATATAAACTATCTCCTATATTATCCCCAAATGATTTTATTGCTTTAATAGAATTTGTAATTGAATTAGTAGCTTTTTGTGCTGTTATTTGTCTATTGTCTTGTCGGAATTTATATGGAGGAAATTTTATTTGGAAGAATTTTTCTGCTTCTTCCTTAACTTTTACCATTCTGTCCTTAGCATCATTGTCTGCTAAAATATTAAGGAATACTTCATAAAATTCTAATGGGTAATGTATTTTGAGATATGCTCCATATAAACTATCCAAGGCAACACAATACGCGTGGCTGGAGTTGAACGAATACTTCACATTGTCTTCAAGTATCTGCCAAACCTTTTTGGATAATGCTTCTGAATCTTCCTCGCTTTGTTGTTCATTATTAATTAATTTACTTTTAAATCCATCAAGAAAAATATTCTTGTATTTTAAAACTTTCTCTGCTCTTTTTTTTGCTATATTCTTAACTATATCATAACATTCAGTCATGGGTATCCCAGCGTAATTCAATGTTGCCATAACCATTTCTTGATATAAAATAAAAGTATTTGGCATTTCTTCAGTTTGAATCAATTCATCAAATGATTTGATACCATAACTAAATTGTTTCCTACTCTCGAATGTATCATACATGCTTTTGAATCCTGGACGAATTGCCGCAACAAACGCGCACATTTCTGAAATATTTTTAGGGACATATTTCATAGCTTTATGTGTTGTGTTAGGTTGTTCTACTTGATTAATTCCTAAAACTATTCCTTTTTTATAAACATCCCATGCTTTATTATCTGGAGTAAGAATATCAAGTAATTCTCTTATAGAATGTTGAGGGATATTTATTCTATCATAAATCTTAGAAATAGTTTCAACAACTGATACTTTAAGCAAATCATTTTTAAGAAACTTATATTCTTCTGCCCATTTACCATCCATTACACAACATAAGTTTTCTTTTAACTTAATTAACCCTATTTCTCTCCGAATATCTCCTTGATAAATTAGGTATGCACAAGGATGTATAGAGAAACTATCAATAATACCTTGATATAAAATACTTTGTTCATATATAGAATGATATTTTTTATCTATATAATCTAATATGCTGATATCTTCTTTGTCATCTTCTTCAGCATTTCCTACGGCTTGAATCCATCTTTCAATTTGACCCGATATTTTGTTTGATGTGTCAAAATCAACATCTTGGGACTTAGCATACATCTTCCATGCACTTTTTGGCTTCATTGTTCCATATGCAATCATGGGGTAAGAATGATTTTTACCTATAACTTCTTCTTGAGCCTCAGCGAATACTTTTGGATTTCCTAAATTCAAATCTAAGTCAACAAGACTTTTGCTTTCTAATATTCTTGTTTCACTCATAAATCTTTCTGGGTACATCTTAACTTTTGCAGATATTCTATCTACATCTGTAAAGCCTAATAATTTATTTGTAATAAAGGAAGGCCCACTTCCTCTCCCAGTATAGGTAATAATTCCTCCTTTTTCAATTCCTCTTTTTACTATTTCATAATCCAATAAAAAATACTCTGAATGATTTGTGTTTTTAACTATGGATATTTCCTTTGAAATTTCAGATTCGTATACATCCCATTGTTCTTTTGGAATATTATTTTTTTCTATTGCCCATTTATCCCAAATCAAGTTTTCATATAGTTTGTCCTTCTGATCTTTGCTGAGTTCGGGATGAATATCTGGCATTTTTATTTCCTTATTAAAACAAGGATTATTATATTCTTCAACACTTAAAAAAATGTTTGTATTATTAATTGCAGTTGAGATTTGCTCTTGTGTCAAAATACCTTGCTTGACAAATCTTTCAAAAGCTATATCTCCAGATGGATAATCCAAAAACCATCCTTCTTCATCTGGATATTCTATTTTTTTTGACAAAATATAATCATTGCGTTCTTGTGCTCCATCTGATTCAACATAATGACTATCACATCCCATTATAATAGATATTCCTTGTTCTGTAGAAACTTTAGAAATCCTTTTATTGAGTTCTTTTTGCTTTTCTGTATGATGATATTGAACTTCTAATAAAAAATTATTTCCAAAGTGATTTTTAAGTTTTGATATAATTTCATCTATATCGTCATATTTCCAAAAAGCAACACATGCCGTAGTTATAATTACATCATCTTTGGGCAACGATAAAATTAAATCAATATCTATTCTCGGTTGGAAATAAAATCCTGTTATATTTGCTTCTGATAAAACATCATTTATTGCTTGGCGACCTTTTTCTGTTTTAGCTGCAATATATATATGAGAATTTGTTTTATCTTTTTCAAACCTATCCTTTACCCAATATGCTTCTGTTCCAAAAACAAATTTCAAATTATATTTTTGCGCTAATTCGTATCCCTCAATATACCTACCTTGCCAACCATGTTCCATTATAGAAATAATTCCATGCCCTAATTCAGAAGCTCTTTTAGCATAAGCTTCATTAGAGGTTATACTGTCTGCTATCCGTGGATTTGTATATGTGCTGTGCTTATGATAATTTTGATATATCAACAATATAACCTCCAATTCATTAACTTAATCTTACACCCCACGAATCAATCCCGTAAAAATCTTTATCTTTATATATATCAACACAGGATATATCTGTATACTTAGTTTCTACATTTTCATATGGATCTGACAACGGTATTTCAACATATACATCTCCATATCTTAACTTTAATTCTTCTAATTTATTTATTAAATCACTAATTAGCATACTTAAACCTCCTTGCCCCAACAATCCCAACCACTGACAACATCTCTGGCGAACAATTCTATTCGTGGAACATCTCCAACTAATTCAACAATTCTTTTTCTGACTTCATCTGGTTTCTTAGAGTGTATCATTTTAGGTGTTTGAATAACTTGTTTGACATTTCTACTTTCTCGCCAATATTTCCCTTTACGTGCAATTAAGCAATATTCGGCATTTGAAATCGTATATTTCCCTAACCCATCTCCACGAACTTCACTCATATCGTTCTTCATTTTTATCCAAACAAACCCTATAGTGCAATATTTGAATCCCCATACTCTAATCACCTCAAACGATTTTTCCATGAATGGGGAAGTAACCCAAAGGAACAAATAGCAATCATCATCAGCTAATTCGTCTACTGGCAAATCTTTTATATCTTGAAGTTTCATAACGGAGTAATGTTTATCAGCCATTCCCCAGAATTGCCCATTATGATTCTTAGTATTCCCATAATCCCACGGAGGGTCTGCATAAATAACATTGTATTTATTTGTTGTAGTATAAATATTTACGCTCATAATATCTCCTTATAAACACTGATGAAAGAACTACCGTGCATCTTCCAATGCATATTTAAAATCCATTGATTATTGTATTTTATTGTTTACCTATGTTTATAGCTTTCGTGACATCTGATAATAGTAATTAACTCATCATAAGTATATTCTCTTGCATCAATAGTAATAATAGTAGTGTCTCCCTCAACGAGTGTCAAATCTGTTGGTGTCGATATAACTATATATTCTTCTTTATTCAATGCTTTTTTAATTGTTTGATGGATATTGAATTGCTGTTCGCTTGTCAATACTTGCAAACCATCTTGTGTTAGAGGAAATTTATTGTGTATAATTTTTCTCATTCTATCTCTCCCTTATCTATAATTAAACGTAATTTTAATCTACTCTTTCAGAGATGGTGATACTGTTTTAATTTCTCCAACAATTTCATAAGTCATTGCAATATGATATTTATTTTCGTTCTTTTTATTGTTAAAACATTCTTCAGCTTCTTCAAACGTATCAAAAACTGCATTTCCTTCTATATATCGTCCACAATCCATATCTTCTTTTGATGTATTAGCCTCATACCATGAAACTAGATATGTCATTATTATTCGCCCCTTATCTTATAATTGAACTGAAATTTTATGTTATTTCATAAACACTATCCAATGTGTCTTATTACGGCGATTGCCAAACAAAGGTTTGACTAAACATAATTTAAGAATCTCTGATAGTTTTATTTGTTCTTCATTCCATTTAAAGATTAAAACCCCATTAGGTTTGAGAACACGAAAACATTCAGCAAATCCTATTCGTAAATCATGTTTCCAATCGTCAGATAGTTTTCTATATTTTTTTGCCATCCAACTTGTTTCTCCAATTTGTTTCAAATGTGGCGGGTCGAATACCACTAAATAAAAAGATCCATTTTCAAAAGGCATATCTCTAAAATCTGCCACGATATCCGGTGATATTTTTAATGTTCTTCCATCGCACAATATCTCATCTAATTTCCTATTATCCATAAATACTGTATCTTCATTTTCTCTATCAAACCAAAACATTCGACTCCCACAACACGCATCTAAAATTCTTTTCACTATCCACCTCAATAATGTTAATTTTATGTGCTTCAAAATAATTAAAAACAATAATTAAATCAATCCTTAATTACACTTATATAAAACATTCATTAGAAACTCTCCAATGTAATTTAAGATTTGTCGATAATTCTTCCGCAATGTTATTACATACTTCATCTATTTTTAAATATACACAATCATCATCTGCACATTGTTTTTTGATAATATCCCAAAATATATCCATATTTATTTCAAGTGTTACTTTATCTTGGTGTATTCCCATAGCACCTAAAGAGGCATCCCTTTTAAAATCACTCATATTCAACAATCTTCCTTTTTAGAGGGTGAAACAACAATTAATCATTGTTAAATCTCTCTTGTTCGCTTTTAATTATAGCTTCTGCTAATCTATTTTCTTCTTCTTTACTCATCTTATTTTGATTGATATAATATTTTAGACCATGAACAGCTTCAATTATTGAATCTCTCATTAATCTAGCGCCATACAATATGCTGGTTCGTTCAGTTTTATCTTCAAAATCCTCTTGAATATCCTCTCTTGTTTTTCTATATATTTCATTAATATCAATCTCCATATTTTAGCTCTCCTATATTCTTATTTTATTATCATACAATTTATCAAAAACGTCTTTCCCCATGTCGCAGGGGGACATTTTATCTTGTAATATCCCTTGCTTATCTATTATAGCATAAACATTTTTAAATTGCAAGAGTATTCCCACACGCTTTTTTATATCTTTTAACTTAACATCTTCATCCCATGATATAACTATATTTTTTATTGGCATTTTTATTATTTCTTCAATTTGGCTTGAAGATAAATTATCAGTTAAGGATGCCATACAGTTTTTATACCCATAATCTTCTAGTTTATAAACCCCCTTAGCCCCTTCTGTAATTAGCACCTCATTTAATCTGTATATTTCTTCCTTATTTTGGTAAAATCCATACAGAAAGTCGGTTGTTCCGATACTATTAGAATAAATATACTTAGAAATTCCTTTGGATTTACACTCTTTGTCTAACGTCCTGTGACTTACTGAAATTATTCGTCCGTTGTTATCAAAAATCGGGAAGCAGATTGAATTACTAACAACATCATATCTTACTTGGTATTTATCTAACGCCTCCTGACTTATTCCTTCATCTAACCATTCTTGTATTAGACGTTTCTCGTACTTACACATCACATCATCAGGCAAATATATACGTTTATCATTTGTCGTTTTCTTCGTTTTTTTACCATATTTCTTATAAATTGAAGATAAATTACTTATTGGAGATAGTTGTGGACAGACACCACCACAATATTCAACTAACATTTCTATCGCTCGTGGCATTGTAACTTTGTGATATTCAACAATGAATGTAATTAAGTCTCCTCCCTTGCTACACCCAAAGCAATAAAACAAATTCTTATTGCTACTAACATTTAAAGATGGCGTATCTTCATTGTGAAAGCAACAATTTCCCCAATATTCTCCAGATTGTTTTTCTTCTAATTCAACATATTGTGAAATATACTCCACAATATTACATTGCTCAAGTAGGGCTGGTATATCAACCATTTATTCTCTCCTTAGCCGAAAACTTCTTCAGAATTATTTTGATGTTGAACTACATTTCTATAGGAACAAAAATTTCCATCAAAGTCAACATCGACAAAATCGCTGTCATCGTCATTCACCTGTTGTCCAAGTCTATTATATTTTACAGTTATTTTTCCGTTTCCACATTCTTTTCCATATTGCATAAATTCTTCTGTGGATTTTTTGTTAAGCCATACTGCCGCAGAAACTTCCTGAACAATTTTAAAACTTTCTCCAATATCATTGCTTCTATTTAACTGTGCTAAACATATACCTCCGTACTGAAGCGTACCACATATTTGGTCTTTGAGGAACCCCACTCTAGATCCTAATTCATAGTATGCCGCGCTAGAATCTTTGCTTTGCGAACTTTTAACGTGGTCATAAATTATAAATTCAGTATTACACTTCAATCTATGTGTCTTTGCCGTTATAAATAATTGCTCTTGTGAACATCCAGGCAAGAAATAATGATAAAAATTCTGTTTGTCAATCCATTTTAAAGCTAAATCAATTCTCCTTTGCGATTCTTCATCATAATTACCATTTTTAACTCGATTAAAAGGAACCTTTGCCAAGTGAGAAATAAGTCGAAAAAGGAACAAATCATCACGCAACTCAGTGTCTATATATAAAACCCCTACACCTTGTCGTAATAAATTGACGGCTTCATTTAGTGCAAATAAACTCTTCCCCTGTTTTGCCTTACCTGCATATAATATTAATTCCCCTGAACTATACTGAAAGTAATTTCCAAGCTCTGAAATGAAAGGCGTATACCCAACAGTTTCTCCACGTTGCAATTTCTCTCTTGATTCTTCCCAAATCAATTTTGCCTTTTGAGAAAATAATTGCATACCAGTTTCAACATATTCCGCAGTTATATCTTCTAACTTTGACTGTGTTGCTTTATATAATTCTACTCCATCATTATCTTCAAAACATAAATTTGTAGCAGTATTTAAGCTTTCAACCATTTTGCGTTTAAATGCGTAATTCAAAACAATGCTAACCAATTTATTATATTCTTCAATGGATTTCCGCGCAACATTCTTTGATAAATTAAGAAAATCATTTATGCTGTCTTGATTAAGATTATCGCCTAATTGTCTTCTAACCGCCTTGTTTGTGTTTATAACGTTAAGAAGGTTAAAAGCATCTATATTAGTTATATTTGATTTATAAAGTTCTGAAATACCCCAATAAACACATCCATTTAAAATATTATAAAAATGCCTTGGCGTTAATTGGTCTGAATACAAAATAAATTCTGGATTGGAAATCAATGTAGCAATAACTCCAGCCTCACTTTGAATATCAGAAAGTTCAGATATTTGTTTATTGTCAGTCATTGTAATTTCTCCATTGGCTTATTATAGCGAATAAATTGTAGCATTCTTAGCAATATATCTTTGAAGGCATCAAAGGTTTCAATATCCATAAACTGATTATAGAACACATCCCTATTTATTGCTTGACCACACCGAATTAATTTGCCAGTGTTATTCTGTCCTTCCATACTTAATATTATATCAGAAGTATACTGTCCTTCCATATATACAATATGATGAATTGGGGTATAAGTTATCTTAACGTTATAAAATGTTTGAAAATTGTCAAACATCCTTATCAAATCATTGTCTGGTTTTATCCATTCTCCATACATATTAAAACCTCTCTAAACGATTATTTATCCATTTAATAGTATATGATTCTAATGATTCGTCACTATTATCATTTATATAGTCACCTAATAAGGGGTTACATATATTATGAATTATAGAATCTGCATCATTAAGATAAGATTCTCCTTTAGTTATTTTAGTAAATAAATACGTAACTGTTAAGTAATCCCACAACAACTCATATTCATCTTGATTATACATATATTATACCTCATAATTCAAAAATTATACTCAAATATCACATAATTCTTTTAACATATATTCATAAGTTCCTTGAATACTTTTACAGGCATCTTTGTATCCTTCTTTTGTAAACGGGAAAGCTTCTCTACTTATATATTCCGAATCATAGCACCATTTTACTCTTGTATCTATTACCTCCATATCATCACAATTTATATACATATGAATTGCCAAGTGCGATAAATTTTCACTAAGTTTACAAGAAAAGCTTTCCCAACCTTGAAATTGAATTTTCCCAATTTTTATAATCATGTTTTATCTTCCTCCTCCCACCCATTTCCATCTTCTAACTCACCACATTCAGGAGTCCATTCTCCAATATCTGCAGTTAAAATTATTTTAAATCCATTCCATACTCCATCTTTATAATTGTCTTCAATTTCCACTCTATCAACTGACTTTATATATTTTTTCATATTTTAGCCCCCCTAATTAGCGATTAAACTAACTTTTCATAATTGTTTTTTATTTGCAGTATGCAATAGACGATGAAGTAATCTCATGTATATTTCACTTTATAGATTAAAACTATCTTTCATCATATGCGATACTTCATAATATTCATCGTCTTTATTTTCTGAAATCTTTAATGCGGCAAAATATGCAAATTCTTCTTTATAATTTATACTTATCTCTGGAGAAAAATAACAATCCCATAATAGTATTTCAATCTTTTTACTTGCATAATCAATAGACTTGACAACCCCTAACACTTTATCTGTATTTTTCGATATTATAGGGGCATTAATCAATGTCCTTAGTTTGGTTTTTGTAGGAATAAAACCAATGGCACTCTCTATATCCACTAACATAGTTACTTGATTTTTTTTATTATTATTTATACAAGCATCTCCTTATCTATCATAATAATCAGTCCTGATTTTTTCATTTTATCCTGTAAATATGATGATAATTCTCCAACGCTTTCTCCATTCTTAGAATTAATAATATTGATTTTAAACTCCCATCCCTGTATGTCAGTAGTTAATTGATTACACCCACGCATGAGTAATTCTTCTATTAAAAAGTTTAATGAAGCCTCTCCAACGCATTCGCGTATTATTTTATCGGCAAATTTAGCTTTATATTCTGTCATAATATCTCCTTTCAGATTAAATAGACGTTTCATCGCTGTTTTCGAGGCTTGAAACCCGCTCTGGGAGCGGGCTGTAGAACGCTTGTTTTTGAAATTTCATCTAGTTTTCTCAAATGAAAACTGTATTGGCAAAAATACAGTATATCTCGATTGTAACCAAGGCTGTTCTTCTGTTGCAAAGTCCTTTTCACTATATTCGTGATTAATAACAAAGTCTCCAACAGTGTATTTCACATTATATCCCCAATAATTGTTATCATCATAATCCGTTTCGTTATTATAAGTTTGCCCAGTAAACAATCTATTAAGAATTTTATTTATTGCCATTTGAATAAATATCATTGTTCCATCGCAAACACAATATTCTGTGGCTACATAATCAAAGTCGACACCCGGATTATAGGTAACAGTATGCTTTCTTTCGTTTTCATTTTGCTTGAATATTAATTCAATTTTGGTTTCTTTAAAGAAAGAATATACATCTTTGTTGAATATTTTTAATTCATCTAAAAAATTACTTTCATTTGCTTCATCTAATGATATTTTTTGAACATGTCCCTCGTCCATTCGTTTCTTTACAAACTCTAATGATTTACCTTTGCCTTTAAGATTTATTTCTTCTTCATAAGCTTGAATTATTTCAGAATGATTTTCTTTAATTTCAGTATATATTCTCGACATAGCCGCGCCGCCTTCTAAAGTTTTATTCATTCGCGACTTCCTCTATTCCTGGTATCGTTGATATACATCCTTCATAAATATTTTCATACATATCCCATTCACCATCAAACCTCCACAAAATATCATTCCCCCCACAATCAAGATATTCACGAACCAATGTGCGACATTTTTTGAGTGCCCCAGCCTTATTTTCTGATTCTATGTCATAGAAATTTAATGTACCTGCTATTGGATAAGATATATTATATTTTGGCATTTAATTTACTCCTTCCATTTCAATTTTTGCCCACAATGGGGACACCTTTCTGAATATGCTCTATTATAATATCCATCACTTGCTGTTTCATTAAAAGAATTATAAGTTTTACATCGTGGGCACATTGAAGGTTCCCAATCTTCTATTATAACATTTATAGGCTCATTTATACGTTTTAAAGCATATTTAAAACCTTCTTCATACCCATCTTTCATCATTGTTTTGATACTAAATACAGTACATTAATACACTAATATAGTATGCTTTTCTACAAGCTTAGATGATGTGCTATGCCATATTTTATATCTCCGGGAGAAAAATAAAATGTTATATCACCAGAGTCTGGAATGTATTTATATTTTTGACTATATTCAAAATGGCTATCATTATTCCCTTTTAGCACAACCCTATATGAACTAAAGGGAACTTCAATTTTACCAATATCAACTGTGTCAACATTTTTAAATCCTCCCATTATAGGTTCAACTTTTATAGGAATCTGAATATTTTGAAATACGCATCTATTATTGCTATCATATGCTCTGAATTCCATATGTGTATCAAAACTACTATTGACATGTAAGCCATTCCTATTGTTACATTCTTGTATTAAATCGCGCATTATATCACAAGCATTCTTTAATAATTGTATTGATTTATTGTCTAAGTCCATATTCTTCTCCTTTTTTAGTTTATATTTAAAATATAGTTCATTATAATTTCTGCATGACATCTCTTAGGAGCACACCAACAAAATAAATTTAATTGTCCATATTTATCATACAATAATTTCAATCGACCAATTTCGAGTTTGACTTTTATATCATTTATTCGAGCATCTTCAAACCATTCTTTATAAGCATCGCAAACCTTATCTCGTTCTGATTCTTTATGCATTATAAATTTATTCCCTAAAACACTTTTTCTATCAACACGCACATCATAAGGGTATTTGGGGTTTTCTTTTCGTAAGTTTTTTATTTCTATCATACTTCTATCCACTCAGTAACTTCTATTGTTTTTTCATAGGTGTGCATTTTAACTTCATATGGATGTTCGTCAAACCCATTCCCCAATATTCCACAAACAACTTCTTGGAGTTCAGTTAATCCCTGTTGCCAATTTACTGCGAAATATTTATCGCCCAACTTTATAATTGACCGTACATATTTTGTCCAAAACCCACTACCTCTATCTTCTCTATAATCTCATTTCCAAAAACCAACTCACTTATATCACCTTCATCAATTTCCTCTTTATTTATGAGTTTATTATATAAATTTTGTTCATACTCGTTCATAACTATCTCCTTTTTAATGTATAATAAAGTATTGTGGGCATTTTTCTGTACCACAATTATTTTTGAGACACATTTTACATAATCCTACTTTTCTGTGTTCATATTCTAAATTATCATTGAGTTCTATCTCCACATCTTCAAATCCATCTATTATTTTCATTAATTCTTCCATTATTGCCTCCTGTAATTAAATAACCAATTAATTATAGCTTTATAAGCTATTTTACGTAATTTTCATTTGCGTTGGATGATAATCTGCATCCTCTATCCCATCATACATCATAAAATGATTTTGGGACTGCTTTCATTAGTTGTTGAATTTATATCAGTGAGCGTTCATACATGTTAAGTTCTTCAATAATTAAGTCTCTTGGCAATAAATCTCGGCAAAAATAAGCACTTGCAAAAGGGCAACCATTGACTACCTTTTCCATATTATTCTTGTCGTGATAACAAACACGCTTATCAAAACTTAATATCTGAATACCTTTTGAAAAATATTTGTATCGCGTTTTACCTTGCAAAGAATTTAATGGCAACAATATCGCAAATGGTTTATTAAGCTCATATAATCTCCATATTACTTTATCTTTAATTGAGAATGGTGGGTTAGAAACAATAATATCCCATTCCTCTGGTTCATACTTAAAAAAATCTTTCCCTTCGCTCAAAGAACTCCTAACTACATTATACCCTTCCTCTATTAGCCGCTTATAAAATGCAGACCATTCTTCATCGAAAGGAAGCCATATTATTTTGTCTTTTGGCAAATATTTCATAATATGGTCAACTACGTGAAAGGCTGTATATAATTCATTATCTTTCTTATCAGCAGTTAAATAACCTTTATTAAGCCCCATACTTTCACTCCAATACTAATTAAAAATGTCTTTCATCATTAACATTGCTTTCTAAACTCAAATTGCTCAAATGAAACCACACTTTTATATTTAAAAATTCTTAAACCAATCAAAATTTAATCCATATTTCGTCATAAAAAGCGATTTTGCCATCTGTTCCAATAATGAATGATTGTGAAGATTCAAAGTCATTGCATCTATATCTTCACCATTGTAATGAAAGTAACAATAATTACAGTGTAATAGCTCATGTATCAAACTATGTTCCTGTGATAATTTAATATAGTGTTTATTGTGTTTATCGGAATGTTTCTCTATTTCAATATAAGCATGTTTTGCATCATGATTATGCTCATTAGTTGCAATGCAATTTCTCCCATTAATATCCTTGCATTCATCAACTATCTTGGCACAAATTACCCAATCATCTAAAAATAATATTCTCTGCCAGTATTTAAGGCATTCGTCTAATTCACCTTGGCTGTTAAACTCAATAATCGGATTCATTCTTCCTCCTGATGAAAGCACGTTTTAATTATAGTTTTCTGAAACCCGCATGTAGAGCGGGTTCTACGGCTTAAAAACAGTGATGAAATTGCCCTTTCATCATAGTTTGCGTACTATATATAGTACGATTTTTACATTATTTATCAAGGCGATTATACTGTTTTTCGAAATCCGCGAATGCTAAATCCATGGTCTCGCCTACTCCATCAATAGACAACCATTCACAAACCCATAAACCATTTTTTGCAAAAAACCGAAAAGTAATACCATTGTATTTATTAAGGCGCTCATTTTTCATTTAATCTTCTCCTTTATTATTAAACAATGAAATTCTTGTCTTTTCTTCTTATTATCTCTTTTATTCCTTTATTACTCAATTCAACCTTTTGCTTCCATTCTGACCATGAGTATGTTGTAGGGTTTTCTTCTCCTTCATCAGCAAATCCATGGTCAGCACAATGATGACAAATCCATCTTTTGCTATGTGTCAATCTATGCCAACCATAATCATAAGTTAATGAAGTGTGTTTGTCTACTGTTAAAAAATATGGGGCTTCAATTAATCCGCATACTGTACATACATAATAGTCTTTCTTATGCCTAAAGTAATATTGCGATAACCATTCGCGAAAATTATAATATAATCTCTTCATAATTCATAATTATTCTCCTATAATTGAAGTGTTCTTTCATTTATATTATACCCTTAAATTTTTAAATTATATCTGAGCGCACAATTTTATTTTTCAACATGAAAACAAAGTTTCATTACTCGTATTTCTCTTTTAATTCTTTTAACAACTTTAATTCTTTTTCTTTTAAATATCTTAAATTAGCTTCGGCGTACTTTTTATCAGCTAATTCAGCGTTATCTTTCATTTGATTTATTAGTTTATTGATATCATAAGAAAAGCAATTAATTTCATTCAACTCTATTTCTATAATTTCCGCATTAATATAAGGATTATATTTCTCAAAATCAAACCCATGTAGATGGTTTTTAATATGCCCAATATTACTCCACGTTTTTTCACCTTTTGACCATCTGTTTAAACTTGTTCCTCCTAAAGCATATTCTCCAGTATCTTTATTTCTTATTTTATATAATTTCATACCTACAAATCCTTTACATGAAAGTTTTATTTAATCTCTATTTAATTTTTCGATAAACTTACTTATTTTTAAATTAATTTCTTTATCTAATCCATATCCCCAGTCTTGTTCTTCTTTATATTTCCCAAATAACCTGACTATTAATTCTTCCGTTTCATAATTGCTTATGTCTAATCTGCATATTATATTCCAAATTAAATCTATATCTTGCATAAATAACTCCTTTACTTCTTTATTTTTATGTCAAAAATGTTTCTATCCCTTTCAAATGTTTCTTTCTTAATCTTTCAATAACTTTCTTATCCTCAATAAAACTATTGCGTTGCTCATTACTATTATGAATTATATCAGCCCATTTAACTTTCTTCGCAATAGGATTGATTTTCAATCGCGCAATGTATTCGTCATAAGGTTCGTTTTGACGATGTGTCAATAAGTCAACCGCAGTTACTACACTAGGCGAAAATCCAGCATCTACCAAATCCCCAAGAGTATAGTTAGTATCCTCAACAACATCATGTAAAATAGCGACACACACTTCATCTTCCGTGGACATTTGTTCTGCAACATATAAAGGATGAAGTATATAAGGAAATCCAGCTTTATCACATTGCCCATGATGTGCTTTATAAGCTAAATTAATAGCTTTTCTAGTTTGTTCTGTATAAAGCATTAATCACACCTCTATTCTATTTTGGGTAAAATTGCTTCAACTCGCATTTTACCTACATCACAATATGGTTCATTCTCAGTATTCATAAGTTCAACATTAATCCACGATAACTTATATCCATCGTCTCTGTTTAATTCCTCAGACGCAACGGCATGGGTCATGCTACCAGCACAAATATCTATAGTTCTACCATTAATGGGAGTAAGCAATTTTATTAACCATTTAATCAACTCTACAGGTTTTAGTGTTACATGCGGATTACGCTCACCATTCGGTAGTTTTCTTTCAGATGGCGATACTTTAGGATTGTATTTTATAATTGTAAATATTCGACTTCCACCACCTATATCACCATAACCGCCAAGAGATTCATTCACATAATTCTCATTAGTTTTATCTTGAAATGCGCCATATATATTTCTTGCCCGATTGATTCTTGAAGCTACTCCTGCACCACCTGTTGATTTGCTTTCTCCTGTTTGCTCATCCAAGATTGTAGCGGTATATTCATCAAGAATAATGTTGGCGGGGAACCGACCTGATTCATTTGCGGGGCTTGCTTTGCCTTCAGCATATTTGCCATAGACTTTATCATCTTTGTCTGAATAGTTTGTTGTTGGATTTTTAGATACTTTGGCGTTCAGCATATCTATATCCGACTGAGATATGGGAACACGGCAAGCATTAATATTCATACATCCACAACCATATTTCTCAATATTTTGTATATATGTTCCTTCTAATGGTTTCTGGAATATTGTTATTGGCTCATGCGCTGGTTTAGTTCCAGATGATTTTAAACCAAAATATGTTTTTACTATATCTGGTATAATAAATTTTCCATATTCATTTTGATTAACATTTGAAATCATACCTAAAATATTTACTGAAAATTCCATTATAGATCACCTAACTCTCTATGAATATTAATATGTTCAAAAATAGTGGTTAATTGCAAATTTTCAATTCGATTATCACTTTTATTTTTATTTATATGATGTACTTGTTCATGTTTTGTTAATTTTCTTCCAAGATGCTTTTCCATAACAATTCTATGTTCTCCTATATATTCATGTTTTTGTTTGTCAAAAACCTGTACATACCCATAAATATCAATATATTTTCCACCTTTCCAATTATTATTTAATTCACCATTGTTGTCACGAATACTAACTAAAGGTATTTTCAAAGATAGTAACCTGTTTCTAATTGTATTTAGTGAACAATTAACTATTTTAGCTATATCAGTCATAGAAAGATTTTCATTTACATACTTGTGTATTAACCATTCATTTTCAATATTAATTGTATTATTACATTGTGCATCTTTATGATTTCGTTTTGGAATTTTATATTTAGTTAATCTGTCTAATATTTGAGTTTGATTTTTAAAACCATATATTTTAGCTATTTCTTTTGCTGTTTTCATTTGATTTATATACAAATCATATAAGTCTTTTTCTTCTGTCTCTACTCTTCCCACTCTATTTCATTAACCCCTTGTTCTTTTAGTTGTTTTTCTATATCTTTAAGAAGTAGTTTACCTATATCTTGATTCTTAGGCATCCCGGTTAGATAAATCCAATCAATTTCTTCAACAATCTTAAACCCGGCATCTTCAAAGGCGCACTTCATCCGATGATTCGTCTTTGGGTGTCCGAAGATTGCAACATATCCACCTGGCTTAATAACTCTAAACAAACCTTCTGCTCTCTCTAAACACCAATCATAAAATTTTAACTTATCATTATTTGTATTTGTATAAAATGCAGGGCGTTTTTTACCAGTATATCCAGTGCCCTCAAATGTTCCATGTTTCCCTTCACCTGTATTCCAATGTTTTGCTGAATCCCAATTTTTACCCATAAACTCTATAGCATAAGGGAAGTCGGAAATACAACTATCCACAGAATTTTCTCCAATCTTTGCAAGCACTTCTATATTATCTCCATGAACTATTGCTCCATTCTGGTTCTTGTATATTATTTTAATCGTTACTCACACTCCTTTATTTATAATGAAAGAGAAATTTCATCACTGTTTTTTGATACTGAAATCCGCTCTACATGCGGGTTCTATGAAAGTATAATGAAACACGGCTTTTATCACTATTTCTTTACTATATATAGTATGTCTGGACTTAATTGTTTACCATCTCCATTATCTTCCACAACAGTCACAGCCATACCACCCCAATATTTTTGTTCATAAGGATGAACTTCTACTTCTTGATGATAAGCAAATGAACATCCATCATCAATTATAACCATTGTACTTAAATCCTTATAAATTCCTGTTCGACAAGGAATAAATAAATGAACTCTATCATGTAATCTCTTGTCTTTATAAACAGTCATGTTTTCACAATCGTAAATATCATATCTGCAATTAATTGAATCATGATAACCTTCTAAATCTCCATTTTCCACTCTTGTGTCGGATATGGGATTTATGTGAATTATGCATCTTCCTTGAATACGTTTAGGAGCTTCAAATATCTCTTTATATTCATTTAGTAAATCAATATAGTTTTCGATGTGTGAGTATAACTTGATTTCCTGTTTTACTATCATTATATCACCTCAACTTACTTTAAATGTAGGTTTAATCATATTCTATATTTTATTACTAAACTCATTAAATATTTTAGATAAATATAAACTATGATTTGCTTCATCTTCAATTATTTGCGACTTGATATTCTCCCAATTTTCCTTATATTTCTTTTTAGTATCATCGTCTGGTGCGCTGTTTATCAATATGCCTATAATAGATTCTATATATTGTTTTTGATGTTCATTACGTTTTATATCATCTAAAATATTCTTGATATCCATTTCGCAATTTGGATATTCTCCACTTTTTACTACTCTTATTACACTGTAAACATGTATCATTATTAACTTCATGGAATTGCCAAATCCATAATCATTACACATACCGTCTACTCGTATTTCATAATCATAATCAAAACCATATCTGCAAGGCAATAAATATCTTTTACGATGTAATTCAATACAAGTATATTCCCCATTATTTTTTTTGAATACAAATTTTGAATATAATTTCATTTTTGACATATTATTTATCCTCAAAATAAGCCTCATAAGTTTCAACATCACAATCATATCTATTCATATCAATTTCATCATACCAAAGAATATCTGTTTCTTTATATTCTTTAATATTAATAACAACATTAGCTTTATTTTCTATGGTGTTTATTAAGTGTTGTACATTTCTATAATCACCATTCGCGTCAACAACATATCCAGAGATATAAAACAATTTACCATTAAAATATTCTTCTTCTATTTTCTCAATTTCTTCGTTTAACCTATTTCTCTGATCTATTAAATCTTTATATTTTTTAATATCCATTTTATATTCTCCTTTATAAATTAAAACCCAGTTTAATTACTCCCATATTCTTTTATCAAGTCAATAATTTCGTATGGCATAGTAGTAAAGTCTTTTGGTGTTCCATCTAACCAGTAAGGATTAGTATTATATGCGCTACTCATCATTTGGTTGTATTTACCATATAGTGGAGATTCTGGTGGAATTGTAATTTCAACAGTTCCTATTATATCTTTTCCACTATACAGATTTTTTGTAAAAACTATATCCTCATTCATACTTTTTGTCACTCTTTTTTCTCCCTCGCATCTTATCTCCCATTCTCTTTATATATTCGTATGCCTCGTCATAGGTAGACAAACTATCAATATCAGTTTTTCTTCTCCATTCAGAACCTTCTTCTACTATTTCAACAATTCCATTTTCCATGTCAATAATAGCAGTTATTTTTTGTTCAAATGCACCATCGTAAGGGTCGGTAAAATATAAAGAATCTCCGATTTTAATTTTTGGCATAATTTTATCTATTCTATTTACTCTGTTTTGCATATTTTCTATTTCTCGAATATATTCTTTTCTCTCCATTACCAAATTATCCTTTCTAATGAAACTCACGTTTCGTCATGATATTTGTATCCTTGAAAATCTGCTATCCCTATTCCATGGTCTCTGCAACAATGATGTTGCGTACTTGCAGAAGTTTTATTATATATTCTCTGGATAGGTATGTCAGTATTTTTAGAGTTCCCACTTATAAATAAGCCTGAGAAAAATACTTCCCCACACAATCTACATTTATATATTTCTTTGAACATTTTATTCCTCCTTAGATAAAATCAACTTTTTATTACCATAAATTAATAGCATTAAGCATTAATTTATCTAACATATCCCTATCAAAATATTCTATATATTCATCTTTCTCATTAAACTCCCCTTTGAGCATACCTCTTTTTAGTAATTCACGAATAATTTCAAATCTACATTCTGAAATTTCAGGGGGTTCCTCACCCCCATATCCATACTGCATCCACCAATTTGACAATATTTTTTTAAAATATTCTCTCACAGTCATATAACAATTTAAAGTGCTACAATAGATTTTAATTTTACCAATATCTTCAATTTCCTTCCTACTCATAATTCCACTCCTCTCTTTAAATTAACCTTTCATCTCTCTTTAAATTGTCATTTCATTATATTAATAATAGTTCATTAGAATTCTACATTAGTAAACCTATTTTCTACCCACTGCTTATATCCATCACCACCATTAATCATTCTGCCTTCCCCTCTAGTTTCTTTGTACCCATCTAATATTTTCCATTCGTCAGCCAACATATCATATACAGGCTTTCCTATCATATTTGCAATATCCTTCCATTTTAAATATTCAATCATTATTAGTTATCCTCCATATCAATAATAATTTTATCAATCAATTCTTGTCTCTAATTAATTTCTTCTTGCAACTTTTTTACCAAATCTTCTCTTGTGTAAAAGATAATATTGTTATAATAAGCATTCTTATAAGTTTCGCCATTATCTGCCAATGCTTCAAAATATTTATATCCACTTAAAGCTTCTGTATATTTTATAATATTTCCAAAAGTTTGGAAACTAATTCCCTCTGCTTCATAAATTTTGTCACCTATTACAATTCTATCTCCCACATTCATATAACTACCTCCTATGATTAAATAATTGTTCTATTATAATTTCCTGCCACACATAGGGCAATACTTAATAATTAATGTCGAATTATAACAACAGTCTTCTACAAAAATTTTTACTTCACCATCTCCAATATGTTTATAGCCTATTGTATCGTCATTGTTATAATAATAGCAATTGTTATCATCATAAATATTTTCTATTTCTCTTATAATGCAAAATCTGCAACATCCTCCGTACATTTCAACCGACCCTCTCATAAATATTTGTATGTCCACAAGGCTTCATTTCATGTTTATATAAATCCTCAAAAAACTGTTGTGTAGGATCTTTTATTTTGTAAGCAAGCACACTACCAAAATATACCCAAGCCATTCCAGTATAATATGAATATAATACAGTAGTGTTAGATGATGTTATTGCCTGACCACCAATTCCGCCAAATCCTAATGCTGTACTTCCCCATGTTTGGGGAAACACATAAACTTCAATTTCTTCCCTTGTTGCTTTATTTTCCTCACAATATTCTTTGATAAAATTATTTATAACAGAATAATCTCTCATTGAATTCACCTCTACTATATTATACTCTGTTATTCATATTTTATACTTAGGAAATCAAATATTTTTTTGTAACCTAATCCGCCTAACGAACACTCTCTAAGGCAGTAATCATAAATCTGTGGATGTGTTTCTTTCATTTGTTGCATTTTATTTGGAGTTTCTTGTAGATGCAACCCGAATGCGCACCACATACATCCTGTTCTATTAACACCAGTAGTTTTATAAATATCATTGTCATCTTTAACTACATCTCCATATACAGATGCGATTTTTATTTTGTTTTCATAAATATATCTTAATATATCTTGTTCATACCATATGGACAGTGGTCTTGACATTGGGCGTTTGCTGTCATCGAATGAATTGCACCCTGTTTTCATGTAACTTGTTGTACGTTCTTGCGAATCTGATGCCATAACTCCAACAAATGGTTTTAATCCAGTTTCTTTTTCGAACTTACGGAATGGGTCTTTTTTCATTATATCACAACATTTATTTGATATTGGTATGTCTGAATCATATAACTGCATCCATTTTTGAGGTATGCCCATAAATGTATATTCTTTGCCTGTTCTTTTATTAAATCTTTTGCCGTGAACATAATAATCAACCATATGTTCGTCCCCACGAACCTGAGCTTTTCTACCATAGTAAATATTTTTAGAAACCTCTTTGCTGACTAAAGGATACCCATACTTATTAATTACTTCTTTAAAATTAATGGAAGGTTTTATTTCAACTAAGTTGTCAAATGTATTAACGAACTGATTAATCTCAGGATATTCAAGTCCAGTATTACAATAAACCAACTTAATTTTTGGGATAATTTGCTTAACTAAATCATACAATACTGTACTATCTTTACCTCCACTAAATGATAAGTATACACCCCCCCCATAATAATCATAAAAATTTCGAATTCTTCCCATCGAAAAACTTATCTTTGCTTCATAAGGCAATCCTTGGCGTTGTTTCAATTGCCAGTTTTCAACTTTATACACAAATTTACACCATCCTCATTAAACCTTACTTTCATCATTGTTTTTGTCATGATTTATTTTACATTTGCCAGTATTTCGGTTGTTTTATGTAAAATATAGTTTGACATTTATTCAATCTTCATCATCTCCATTATCAATATGTTGCAATGGATTATAACCAACTTGTCTCATACCCTCTACTACTATAAAATTATCGCTTATAAGTTTAATATCTTCTTTATCAAGGAGGACATAAACACAACTATGTTTACCCATAACTTCCCCAAAGTATAACTTTTTACCTATAGCATCGTCAATATCTTGCTGAGTTGCCTTAAATACTCCGCATAGACATCCATCGTCACAACAAAACATTATTACCTATAATCATAAATACTTGCCTTGTTTCACGCAAAAAACTATTTTTTTTATATTCAGCATGTTCAAATATACCTTCATAACTTGGGGTAACACCACCATGCGAAAACGCATTGTCAATATATTTTTTCTTAATTTTTTCTGCCTTTTCATAAACCTCTTGCGAATAATCATTTCTAATTATAATATAATCACAATTAATTTGTCTATCTTTGCTTTATGTCAATATCCATTTCTCCATAATTAATCTCCTTTTTAATAAAATTCTTCAATAACTTTTGAAAGTGTTTCAACAGTTTCTAATAATTTTTCTTTTATCTCTTCAAGTTTTTCTATTTGATAAAACTTGTAATTATAATAAGTCCCAAGTTTTGTATCATATGTTTTGCCATTGTCTCCTATTATAACAAATGCCCATCTTTCACATTCGTCTCCATTATGTCCATTTATAAAACTATCGTCTACTTTAGATGCTACAGTAGCCATAGTAATAAACTTAAATATCCCATCAAAATCTTTATCACAGACAGCAACTCTCATTCCAATTCTCATATTATTTACCTCCTTCAATGGAATTCTGATTTAATCATTGTTTTTGAGTCATGGAACCCGCTCCCAGAGCGGGTCGTAGAATTTAGGGTTTTTCATATTTATAACTTGGCATTGGTTTTAGCTTATGGCGATTATATTTATATAGTTGGTCAACTTTTTCTTTAAATTCGTCATTCCTTCGCACACCATGTCTTATATAATTATCCAATTCTTTATATGAAAATCCAAAATTTTCTTCATCTGTCTTGCCAGTCAATCCATCTTCTGGAACTTTTGAAATTAATTCTTGTGGTAAGTTAAGATGTTTGCCTATTTGTAAAATCTCAGTTACAGTTAAATTACTTAATGGACTAAAATCTCCAGCAGAATCCCCATATTTTGTTACCCACCCAATCCAATCTTCACTCAAGTTACTTGTATTTGCGACACGCCCATTCATAGATGCAGATATTGCATAAAGAATTGTCATTCGTAATCTAGCCGGAATATTATAGCTTGCTTGCTCAGTAAGTTTTATATTTACTTCAACTAAATTAGATAAATCATTTACAAGACCTTTAATATTTATTAATGTTTTATTAATACCTAAATGATTTACTAATTTAAAAGACATATCTATATCATGTTGTTCTCCTTGGGGCATTAAAACTCCATAAACTCTATTCTTTCCTAACGCTTCAACGCATAACGTAGCAACAATTGAGCTATCTTTGCCACCACTAATTCCAACAATGGCATTACAATCTTTGCCATTTTTGTCGAAATATTCTTTTATCCAACCAACAATTTCATTTTTTACTTTTTCCGCATCAAACATTAAAATCCTCCTTTATGAAGATTGTACCTAATTTCTTTTAACGAGTATTCTTTGACCATTATACTATCTTTGAATACAGTTGTCAATAGATTTTTTTCATCATACGTATCTTTAAAGGATAATTCATCAACATAATTTAACTTGCCATCTGTATCTTTAAAAACTATACAACAACCCTTTTGTGACTTTTTAAAGTTATCGGTATCAGTTTTGGGATTCTTAAATATTGGAAATTGTTTACCATCCACTTCACAGTAGGTTGCTTTAATCGCTATTCCAAAAGTATCTCGCGTAAATGGATTTAACCTATCTCCATCCTCTAAACATTGTAACGAAAAACTGCCTGAAGCTAATGACACATTATTACTTGCAAATCCCTTATTTGCCAACCGTTGATAAATCTGTTCTAGTCTTTGTGGAGTTATACTATCCCCATAAACCGCTTTAATCTTAGGATTTAATACTTTGTATCCCTTAGAATTAATTGTTCCACCGAATATATTCCAAAGTCTTTCAACTGTTTCAACAGTAATATCTACAGGCGAACCTGAATCTCCCCTCACACCCAAGAACCCGTTATGATTCTCTATTTCGTTTCTGCATATAGGCAATACATTATCTATTAAATTCCAATAATCGTAACTATCTGACACAATATTGAAACTATGTTTAGGATAGGTTTCAGTTAAAAGTCTCTTAATCAACGTTACTTCGTCACCATCAACCGCATAATTACTACACATAACACTGTGTTCTGTAGAAGTCAATCCATATGCAATATCATCCTTACCAGAATTTACATTGTAATATTTCTCCAAATACATAATCATTGGTAATGTTGCTGTGTTTAAAAATGATAAAGCAAATCCCGCGCTAGACTTAATTGCGCTTTCAATTGATTCTTGCCCACGCATACTAAAATCTCCAACAGCCTTAGACTTGGGAATATTAGCATCAACAGTCATATCATAATATCTATTTACAATCTTTCGATATCTATACCCTATATTTGCAGATATCATAGTATGCCACAAAGAACAACTAAGTGCTGTTTCTAATGTATTTACAAGCCAAGCAAAATCATCGTGAGTATTAGAAATTTCAAACATAGGAACTTTAATGGGAACCTGAGTTCCTTCTGCTATGGCTTTTATCTCTATTGGTAAATAACCTAAGTCATATAACTGTTCGATTTTAGTATAATTAACAATCCCTTCGCCAAGAGTATTATTAATCAAACGCTTATATTCATTTATTACAACGCTTTTGCGTTTATTAAAAAATTCTTTATTGAACATATCAATTAAATATTCTTTAATAAACCCTTGTAATCCAAACATAATAAGACTATTTTCGTCATTGATGCGGGACATTCTGGGAGTAAAATAACTGACAACCTTAGTTATTCCTTTCGGATATTGTTCAGCATGTGTAGCTTTATAAAAATCAATAAGCAATAAAGGGTTAGTATTATACATTATTATCCTCCAATACTTGTATTAAATCATGTTCTTTAGTGAATATACTTTTTGTTGTGTATATTTTATTAATTAACCCACTACCGATTAATTCTCCCTCTAATATAGAATTCTCGCAATGTGTTGTATATACGTATATTTTATTAGCTCCAATTTCTTTTAACTTTTTTGCTGAGTAAAATATTGTTCCACCATAACTTATGATATCATCAACTATTAATACATTAAATAAAACATTGGGAATATTACCATAAACATCTAACCCTTTAATTTTACCAGTATCCCAATCTCTATCTTTTATTCCGAAAATATAAGGAAATTTTATATCCTCAGAATATCTTTTACAACTGCCCTCATCTGGATAAAAAACTCTGTCTTGAGAATTATTTATGAGTATACCACTCATTAATTCTTTAACTAAGGTCATAAAATTATCTTGCGCTACATTATTTATTAAACTTAATGCCACATTACTATGTGCATCCCTAACTATTACTCTCTTGAAATTTAAACTATTTATAAAATTACAAAAATATTTTAAAGTAAATACATTTGACAGTTTCTTTGCCCTATCTTGCCGTGCGTTGGGAATATATGGCATATATAAATTATCCAATACTCCGCCATTATTTATAATATGATTAGCAATATAAAACAATACTATTTCCTCGTTTGGTTCATAATACCATTCAATATTTATATTCCTATGTGGATTATCTATATTTAAGTTGAGCGAACCATCAGGAAAGTAATTTATATTAATCTTATCGCCATTTACTTTAATCATGTTATACCTCGTTTAATATATTTATTTGACACATTTTCATTGTCAGTAATGCCGCATCATGACTTTCTTTAGTTACACCAGCACAACATTTTGCATCAACAGATATATTATTCTCTGGATATAATGATTTCAAAATTAATGCATTAGATACAACGCAAATATCTGTACAAAGTCCAATTAGTTCAATATTATTATCTCTAACAAATTTTACTTCTCCACAATCCTCATATGCTATTTCATTAAATTCACCAATCCAATCATTATGACCAAAAGAGCTTTTCAATACATATTTTTTATTATCATAATCATCTACCATATCATCTAAATTATCATAAATTTCCCATCCATCTGTACCCATTATGCAGTGTTCAACTGGAAGTTTTATACCTTCTTGAGTTTTAAGATAGTTTTCATAGTGAGAATCCATAGTAAAAATTATAATATCCCCACGTTCATGATATTCTTTGATTTTATCCTTTATATTAGGTATAATAGCTTTAGCCATATCACTACCTAAAACATCTTTATCTACAAAATCGTTTTGTACATCTACTACTATTAAAACATTCTTTGACATTTTACAATTCCTCCTCAATATTGAGTTCCTGGGCTTTCTATTCTATATACTTTAATAATTTTTGTCCTCCTTATAGATTAAATGAGAGTTTAATCAAGTGAATATCCAATTATCTTGTTCACAATTTGGACAATACAATCGTAGAAAATTATGTTCTGCTACTAAGTCAATATTTCCTTCTGTTTTACAATACCACCCTTCATCATATCCATCCTCTGTGCGAATTATATTTAGAGTATTCCCACAACTGCATACTATTTTCATATATTATTCTCCTCTAAAATTTCAATAATTTCTTTAATGCGACAAATCTGCATGTCATTATATATCTCTTTACTCCACTCTATTGCTCTAACAGCATGTTCATAAGAACAAAATCTATCTGCATCACAGATGTCAGGGGAAAACTCATGTTCTTCTGACTCATAAAACAACAAATATTCGCCGTTTTTGTTACGAACTATATAGCGTTCATATTCCATAAAATTATACTCCTCTCAAAATCACTTATACTCTTTTATTTTAATATAATTAATCAAATAACATATACAATCAAACGCTTTTAAATCATCGTTATCGCTTGTAATCAAATCATATTCCCATGTTGAAGAACCATGAGTTGAAGAATCCCAAATACGATATATACCTCTAACACCATTATGTGTCATAATTTGATAATCATATCCATCATTCTTGTAATCAGCAAAACCCAATTTTATTTTTAAACTTTTAAGAATTTCTTTTATTTCTACTTCTGCCTCACTTTTGAATATTGAGGGGTTTTTTAGTGTCATATTATTTTCTCCTTTTTAAATTAAATCGAAATTTCATATAGACATCCTATACATACAATATCTATCATATAAAACAAATGCTCGAAATTTTACATCTGTATCACATTTACACTCTTCCTTCTTATAAGTGCAAACAAATATAGGCATATCTACAATAGAATACTCAGACACCTTTAATCCTGTTACAGGATTAGTTGTAGGGTCATTCTTATCACCAAGAATAAAACTAGAAACTTTAGTTTCCCCACCGAAATACTTACATAACTTTTCTTCCATTTTATCACCTTAAATTAAACTTAGCTTTCATCTTTGTTTTATATCATATTTCTCAAATAATGTTACAGCAATTGATTCAGAACATCCATAAGCCGCATCATATTCATTACTCATAATAGTATTAACAACGTCATCGAAGAATTTTCTATCAAGATTCGTCAATGAGTGATTTTCTATTTCCTCAACATCTTCTACAATATGTTGCATAATCCCATTATCTATAACTTCGTTCACACTATGCGGATTTTCCGTAAAGACCTCACTTGTATATGTTGCCCCTTCAATAGGAAATATTGTTTTATATCTGTACCTAAATTTTTTCATAATCTCCCCTCGCTTCCTGATTCATCTTCATCTAATATTTTAGGTTCTTCTAACCCCATTTCAAGCAAACAACTAATATCCCAAGCCGCCCAAGACATGCCATAAGAAGCTCCATCTTGAAAAACATCATCATAATTTCCTCTTGAACTTTCAGGAGTCAACCCACAATCTTCGGGGGCATAATGACAATTAATCCAATTTTTTATTTTGTTAATTATAAACTCATTTTTATCCATGAATTATCTCCTTTTAATATTATATTCATAAGCACAAGCGGCATATCCGAAAATGAACCCTATTAATAATCCTACTAACCCTATTATAACTAACATTTATACTCCCCTTTCTGTATTAAACGCGACTTTAATCTATATAAATAGCAATGCAATCCTCATCTTTATTAACTGAATAAACTTTACTGATTTTTTTGAGTCCTCCTTCATACCCACTTCTTACACATATAGCATCTTGTGGCATTTCTTTTAACAATGCAATTAATTCACAAGCTTTCATGAACATCCCTCCACTTTAATAATTAAATCTGGCTTCTATGTTATTCTGATAACCCCTTCATAAAATCTTCAACTTTCTTAGTCGTAATACCAGATAAAAATGCTTCCTTTTGATAAATTGTCAAATTAGGATTATTTTTAATAGCTTCAGAAAATAATCTTACTGATTTATCAAAATCATCTTCCTCTTTAATAATTTGTGCATTATCTATATTCTTAATTCTTATGTCTTCTTTATTTTGTAATTTTTCTAATTCTTCCCATTCATCCATAGTCTCTAAACTACTCGTTGTGGAATATCCTACAACACCTAATTCATGATATAAATAAGAATCGCCATATTCATGATACTTTTTTGCAAAACCCGTATTGTTTCTAATAAAAATATCCAGTTGGTCAATCAAAAATTTTTCTTTGTTACCGCGATTAGTATTGTTTAAAAAACTACCATAACTTATAGGCATTTTGAAATTTTTATAACCAAATTCATTCTTAGCCTTATCAGCAACAATTTGGCAATGGTTGGACATTGTAACTACTCTCGCACCAGTTCTCATACTCATGTGTATAAGTGCTGTTGTTTTACCTGAACCTCTTGGCATGTCATACTTCATCATCAACATATTCATATCTCCTTTTTTGTTGTTTAAATTATTAAACCAAATCAGCATATATCATAACTCTACGCTTGCTATTAGGGCAATGTATGAATTCTATGTTTTCAAAAATCTCAAGCTCATTACCATATTTATCAAATAATTTCCCATATCCACTACCAATTTTTGCTTGCAATTCTCTATATTCATCAATTTTATCTATTGTTTTCACAAGAAACAAATTATCCTCAATAATATCGTCAATTTTAAAGTTTATACCTCTATATTTAGAGTTAGTTTCTATTTCAAAACTATTAGATATCAACCGATTAAATGTATTTGAACTAACAATTACCCTATTATTTGCACCGGAATTCGATAAATCTTTACATGTTCTCCAGACACGCCATATTGCCATTTTGATATTTTTGAATTTGTTAGGCGAACCATTATCTAATATTACAGAATACATATTGTTATTATCTCTTTGCCACACAATTTCCCCTGATACATACTCACCCTTACCATAAACTGCTACTATATCCATATCTTTATCTATACACGATGTTAAATCTTCGTTAAAAAGTAAAGCGGGAGCATCATATCTAATTAATGTCCATACATTACCACAAAATAAAGCTTTTTTTATTTTAAAAGTATATCCATTTCTTAGTTCTAAAATCATATCATCTTTTATGAAAAAGCCCATACAATACTCTCCTTATGAAATTATGATGAAATGAATATTTAATCGTACTGTACTTGCACTGAATAACTTCCAATTTCCAATCCTATACTCTCAGCAAAATCAAATGCTTCTTCTGGCGTTGACAACCTAGTTGCTACAGCAACATCACAACAAAGAACAACTTCGTCTCCATTGCAATATTCAATGATATTATTTGGAAATCCTTTATTAACTACAATGATATAAAAATATTGTCTCTCCATTTATACTCATCCTTTCATAATGAAACACAATTCCATTGTTTTTACCAACTTATTATATAATATCCATCATTCTCATTCACACTATATTCCTTCCTTTTTAATTCTTCTATTGTTTTAGATTGCAAATTTCCTCGTTTTAAAAAATAACGTGTTCCATCAGTATCAGTACAAGAACCTGTACTGGCAGAAAATTTAAAACTAAATTTACCATTATTCATACATGTTTTAATTATTTTGTCTAATTGAATTAATTCATATATGTGGTTTTTATTTTTATTTTCTTCACTAATACAACTTGAAACATATTCTGCTTCCTTTGCAGAAACTATTTTAATTTTCTCATTACTACTATTCATTTTACGCATATCTATCAAATCTGTACTGCCACATATTGTTTGTTGAGTTATTTTATTTTCCCTTTTTAATATATACTCTGGTTTAGACATTTTATCTATAATTCTATCTCTTCTATTTGATGATTTGCATATCAAATTAAACATCTTTTCATCCCTTCTAACTTTTGGGAATAGTTCTTGTAGTAGTCACATATACCATTCTGTCCGTATTCGCATAGGCATCTACAAAAGAAATCAGCATCCTTACCTACATCAAAATCCATCGGCAAGTAGAATTGTTCTTCTTCTATGCTTTTAACTATATTATACACCCATTCAAGAGTGTTGTCAAGACTTTTTTTTGAGAATTTTATAATTTCTTTGTGCCGAATTCTGAATTGGTAGAACTGTAATTCTACCGGGAATTTACCATATTTACGTTGTATATGCAACGAATATATATATAACTGTTTCGCATATTCTTCTACTTCATTTTTATTAGCGAACGCAGATTTGGATTTCCAGTCCACTATATAATAATTATCTTCTTGGTCTTTTAGAATGACATCAATTATACCTGTCACCTCGCTTATTTTATCGCCTAATTGCAAAACATAATTAAACCCTTCTTCAATTCCCACCACTTCATATCCTTCAAATCCCTCAAATGTGTCAAAAAAAAGTTTGCACTGTTCTTTATAGCTATCAGTTAAGTATTTCCTGTATCCATTCTCGAACACTATACTAACTCCGCTGGGAACTTTTTCTGCAAACTCTTCTTCAAATACGCTGGACATCTCAAACTGTTGTATTTCACCTCTTAAATGTCGCTCAAGGATTGAGTGAGCATGGGAACCTAATTCGGAAAATCCATTGCTTTCACCTTCCACTGGAGGATAATCAACATAATGTAATTTGTATTGGTATGGGCATTGTTCAAAAGTCTTTAGTTTACTATGCGAATATCTTTCTATTCTATGGTCACTTAAAATCTCATACTCCAAAATATCATCTCCTTGGGGAGATTTTGCGCTCTCCCCACGCGCATATTTCCATTACGCGAACGGCAAATCGCTTCCTTGATTAGGCGAGTTTGCGTCCTCACACTCCCAAACCGTCAAGTTCCAATAAGTTATCTTCTTTTCCTTATCGTACTTATTACTTATATCAAATTGCGTTATCTTAACCCTATCCTTTTCTTTCATTCCGCTAATGAAATTATGAGCTTGCCCAGCGAACAGAGCAAAACTATTAAACTGCGTTTCCCAAGTATTTGTTTTCTTATCTTTTTGTGACACAGTTACCTTACACTTGGTCGATTTTTCTGATGGCTTAATATCCCATAAAGTTACAACACTACCCTTGCTACTTAACCCCATTTTAAACTTCTCCTTTTGAAATTATTGAATTGCCTCAATTTCTGAAATTGCCTTCTTTAAATCGTCTGTGTTCTTTATTCCTGATGTTCTTCCCCCGTTGGGATCGTATTTTTTAAGAATACTATACACGGCATCTTTGTGTGACTTATACTTCTTTGTGCAAGCAGTGTTTAATTGCCCTCTCAAAGTATCTTCTTCCGAGATTTTTGTATTTCCTTTACTCTTTGTTGTATTTTCCTTATTGTTATCCAAATCATCTTCATTGGCGGCAATATTGAATGCATTCATTTGTAGATAACGCTTGCAATATGTCATTAACCCACCAGCATTCATAACTGGATTTGCACCCTTCAGAGCTAAATCATCTAGCTCATCCATAATATAAACTTCTCTATTAGTTGTAGAATCAAAATCTTCTATACGCAACACAGCCTTATTCTTTCCAGCCCTTGTTTTGTATACATCGAATTTAGGGAACAGACGATACTTTTCGTAATAAGGATTTAATTCTGCTTGTAAATCGTCTGGTCTAATGTAATCATAATTTGAGAATGTATTGCGCCCTTCCTTCCCAACTCTTAATTCATTAGACATCCTTATAATTCTTTCCTTGACGGACATTGACTTAATATCAAGCACCTGTTCTTTTTCCTTATCTGCCATTGTTCCTCCTTTTTAATAATTAAAGCGCGATTTAATTATTATTTTATACTAGATATGATATAACTTAAAATACAATCATACCATATTTAGTATCAAACTTATTAATTTTTTACCACAATTGTGATTTCAATCACAATAAGATTTTCCATTGTAACATTATCTTTTGCGTGGAAAGAAACTATATCACTTCCTTTTAAAAGTCCATATTCTGTATTAATTGTAGAAAGTTTTGTATTAATGTTGTCAATTATATTCGCAAAACATAAATCAATATGTCTAATTTTACCTTCAGCAATTTCTGCATAATTGATTTTTGAGCCACCAGTTACACTAACTATTTTTCCATCTTCTTCTTCAAGGCAATTAAGCAATCCATTATTTAATTTGCGATTCAAATAAGAATCTGCCATTTGTCTAACAAACTTGTTGATATCACTTATTGCAAACAAATCACCTAACATGGCTCTAAGTCCTAAATCCTTTAATTCTGTAGTTGTAATATTTGTCAAATCCATTTTCACTCTCACTTTTTTATTATTTCTATCTTATCTCATCTATAAAGCTCGCCATACAATCTGCTGTATGGAGTAATAATGCAAGCGGACATTTTTCAAAAACATTTCCTATAGTAAAATCTCCATTCGGTCTATCATATGCACCCATGTGTGTAGCTATAGCGCGTGATTCATCGGGAGATAATTCAATGAATTTTTGTATCAAATAAACTGACTTTGGGCCATGATATCCATACACAAAATCTTCATCGAATTTATATCCTTGAACTGATTCCCAGTCAAACCGCCCACCAGCATCACGCTTAGTACCAAATTCACTATACGTTTTTACGTTCTTATATTCACTCTTGTAACACCCTATCTTACAAAAATCATGAAACAATGATACAATCGCAAGAGTTTCATCGCTATAAGGGCATTCATTCCCAACATCATTATATTCCATTTTAATAAGACGTTTCAAACGTTCAAATACATTAATACTATGCTCTAATAATCCCCCCTTACATGATAAATGAAATTTAGTACTTGCCGGAGCATCATACCAATCAGTAGTATCTAACCATTCCAACAATCTATCTATATCTTTACGATGAATGTAATCTTTAACTAATTCAAGAAATTTTCCTTTCATATCAACTCTCCGTATATTTTTATTGTACTTAAAACTTTTAAATCTGTTTTAATATCAAAGTCCTCATTGTTAAGTAACTTAACAATAAAACTCTGACAAAGCAAATCTAGTTCTCTTATGCCCATATCAAGCATAGCTAACATTTTAGGGTCGTTTTTGCCTTCTTCTTCATTCTTTTTCATTGACAAAAACTTTAAAATGGTTTCGCCATAGTAATTACAAAAATCAATAACAATATTTTCTTTGCTATGTTTCTTACTAAGTTTCATAATTTTGCTCATTTGCTCTGTGAAAATACGTTCCGTATCTGTTACAGCTAATTTTACCATAAATGAACTAACTATGTCAACTGGAATCCTCTCCTTTTGTTGATTTTTTTGATTTCTCTTTTTAGATAAGCACATGCAATCTCCTATCTTTACCTATATTATACCATTAATATTTAAAAATATTATCTTTCGTATTTTTTATTTTTCATCGGGATGAAATGGCTTTTTAATTGCTATCTTGTGCGTATAAATCGTATGGGCTCGTAACCGCCCAATCTAGGTTCTCCGCCGCGACACCACCATGCAGAATCCGTATTTACAAGGACACACTCACAAACACCCACACTAACCATAGCAACCACTAAAAGAGCAAGCCATCCTGTTAATGTCACACTAACCACTCCTTTTAATAATTTTTCTAATTTTACGCTTCCTAATCTTGTCACACAGTTTTAACCATTGGTTCAAAATTAGATTGTCGTGGTATATAATTTTGCCGTCTGGTGTAATTTTCTTTAATCTCGCTTTAAACTTAGTTGAAATATTATCTATATCTACTCACCACCTTTGTACTTGTGAGTATAAACTCTGCTCTTTTGTGTCTGTTCTATTTTTCTAATTTCTCCCAATACATTTCGCAATTGATTATATGCCTTTTTGCTTTCAGGGCGTTCTAACCATGAAATAATAGGAGCAAACAATTCCATCGAATTTTTTGCTTCTCTACGTTCAATACGGTTCTTTTGTTGTTCAACACCTTTTAGAGCCATTTCTAACAATGTAAATTTACCAAACTCTATATCATGTAGATAATCTTGCGTTTTTGCATGACAATCATTTTCAACCTTAAGGTTATAATTATGGGACTTTTGACAATCTTCTATTAAATTACAAAAATCTGCCACTTTGTCTGAAAGTTTTAAATTGGCCACATATATCACTCCAACGAATCTAATTTAAGATCATCTTTTGTTTTATACCCCAAGACACGCTCAGAGCAATATGGACAGTCAATTTCATAATATATTTTATTTGATGTTTCTATTCTCATATAAAATTCATTGCTATTTGCCTCAAAAATGCATAGACAATTATTACACTGAAATCTAAGCGTTTTGGGAGTTAAAATACCTTCCTTTATTATTTTAATTGTCAAAACCTCCTTTTATTAGATGAAACGAGAAATTAATTTATGATTGCGAACTCTTGCACACTCAATTTTAAAAACATTATAAACTCAACATTTGCCAAATTATACGTGTGCGAACATTCGCACACTATAAATCTTCTGTATCTCGCATAAATACTGGGTTTTGGTGGTTATTTTCGCGCCAATCTCCTCTTTGTCTCTTTTATAAATCTTTTGTTTTTTCTTTTATATATTTTTCACATAAAAGTTCATGTTCTGCTACCCATTTAGTATTCCTAAACTGACTATACAAAGTATCATTTATATATTGCCCTTTTGTAAATATAAATGGATTAGCATAATACTCAATATCATCAAGAACTTTAACTTTACATATTACTCCTTTGTTTATTAAGTGTTCAATAGCTTCATAGACGCTACGACGTGGCATCTTTAGCTTTTCAACAAAATCATCAATCTTAAATGGGATCCCATTTCCGTGTGCTATCATTCCTGTGTTATATCTTAAATATTTTGGTATACACATAACAACTTTTGCTTGATTCTTTGTCAAATCGGCTTCCATAGCCAATAAAAAGAGAGCATCACTAAATGATTTCACAAAACCAACATCCTCTCCAAACTTAATTCGTTTTTCATCATTTTCTTGTCGTTGCTCCCCGATATATTGCCCCTCGTACATATATCCAAGTAACTTATCAGAATCAGCAGCAAATAGTCTACCTGCTATTGGTCTTTCTTTATCCATCTTAAATCTCCCATTCCTATACGAATCGGCGCTAGTTCGCAGGAGAATACGAACGTAGGGTCATGACTCCCATTTCGCGCCTCATCGTATGTTTTTATTTTATCATAGTTTTTAAAATTTGTCAATACCTATTTAAATAACTCTTTTATTATTGTTCTTTCCTTCTAAAAATACTCTTAACCTTTTCGATATTATTCTCAAGCGTTTCTCTTGAAATAAACTTATTTCCAACATAAACTCCAATTGCCAATCCGATTATCAGTTCAAACATGTACTCACCTCCTTATGCTCTGTATTTGACCACTCTAAAGCAGTTTCATAACAAGACTTTTCATCATTATCATCACAATCTTCTCTTAATGGACAATATGCGCAATCCTCTAACTCAGAACACCATAGCGCGAAACCTTCTGATGTTTGACATATATTTCTTAAATTTTCAAGATTTGTCATAAAACATTCCTTTCATCTCTATTTTATTATTTGTGTCCATATTTTTTTAATATCTCCAACGTAACTTTATACGCTTCATTTTTATCTACGTTTCAAACATCAATAAAATATCTTTCAATAACATTATAAACACGAATACAACCAATACAGAAACCTAAAAAACACTTACCGCCATCCAAAACCAAATAATATTTACCACCTCTAACATGTTTATCTTATTATACCCAAATATTTTAAAATTATACTTCACACATAGTATAGCCCCAAACTTTTCTTATGTTTTTTAATAGTTTTGATACTGTAGCTTGTGGCGCTCCAATTATTTTGCCTATTTCTATTTGAGAGAGCCCTTTCAATTTTAAACTTACTATTTTTTTTTCTTCATCATTAAGCATTGCCTTAAAATTGTTCCAGCTTTCTTTTTTATCCGCAATATCTTCTGCAGATTCTGATTTCCCATATTGAAGTTCAGGATTTAATTCAATATTATTCCTTGTCTTATTTCGTTTCTTTATTTCGTCTCGAATTTCTCGTTCTATCCAATATGATGCATAAGTTAAAAATTTTATATTCTTGCTTCCATCATATTTTTTGCTTGCCTTTATTAAGCCCATCGAACCTGCTTGAAATAAATCATCATCAAAATATCCACCATTTAATTGTTTTACTAAGGAAACTATAAATCCCTTATTATTGCGATAATATTCTTCTGTTATCAGTTTCATATACAACACCTCTTTGTAATTTATTCCTAATAGTATTACAAATAATATCATAAGATTCATTCGCTGTTTTACCCATTGCCTGATGAGTTTTTATTAATTCTTTTAAAGTTTTTATTCCGATTCAATATTCAGACTTAACTATCAATTTATTTATATTAACTTATTTCCATGTTTTTCTACTCCAATTTTTAAAATTATCCCCACTAAAAAACATATGTGATTCTGGTATAACTTTAGCAGATTCATTCCAATTATCATATAATTGACACCACTCTGTTACTATTTTTAATGTTATATCTGAAACCTCCGTATCTAAGTTTTGGGGCATTACTTCAAACTGCCCTTTTTGTGTTATAACTTCTTCAACTGTATTTGGCCAATCATTTGACATTACTCTATTCATTACTACGTTTAGAACCAGATAAATTTGTTCTATATTATCTTCATTTTCATAATCAATATCATATTCGCCATCTCCATCAATAGATTTATCGCCTGATAACAATTGCCCCATAAGATAAATTTCATCGTCTGTAAAACTGTATCTTAATTCAGATTCTTTACCATATATTTTTGATGTTACCAATAAAATACTCGCCAATATAATTATTATCTTTCGTTTCAAATAAAATACCTCCATTTAATTTATACTTGCTGTCCCTTGAATTATTTTATCTGTAATAAATAAGTCTCCTTCATATTGTTTTTCTAAAGGAATATCCATTTTTGTTATATAATATGCTTCTGAATCTTCCTTAATTATTTTATATTTAATATTTTTTATTAATAATTGTGGCAAAAAATTCACATCTTTTATTGGAGAATGACTTTTACCATGCAGTTTTATCCACTTATTCATACTTTTTATAAATGAATCTGATTTAGTAATTATCAAATATTTTTCCATTATTATTCTCCCTTCTATCTCATCAAAATTGCCCCCATCTTTAACATAGCATCTTTTGTATAATCTTTACCAGTTTCTTTATCATAATACATATCGTTATCTATTAAATATTTAAGACAATTTGGACATAATCCATCTTCATATTCATCAAATACTTTATTACATCGTTTACATATCATATTGCGAATTCCTTGAATCCTATGCTCATTATTAAGAGAATCCAACCTTACCACGCCTTCCTACAATTAATTTTTTGGTGATTTTCGGCAAATCTAAAACGGTTTTGATTTCACTGTTATCAACCTGTATTTGACTAATGTCAAATTTTGGTTTAGCGATTTCATTTAGTGAGAATGAATTTTTAGGATTATTAACTTCATTTTTCATGTTATATCATCCTTATTTTAATTTTGTAAATAATTTATCCTAATTATTACCATCTTAATAAATTTCTATACAAGTTATATGATACCCATTTATTACATTACGATGTTTCCAAAATTGCCACCATATCCTATTTTTATTTTTTTGATTTGAAAACTTTAATTATCAAATGCTTTCCTAACATGCGATAATGTTCTATTGGATAGAATAATTGGTCAGCAAAGTGGAATGTTACATAATCACCTACTTTCTGTGGATATTTAAAATAGTCTGATTTTAAATAAATGGTTTGCCCTTGTTTCATTTTTAATGTATATGTTGAGCACATTTAAATCCTCCTATGCTATTCCCATTAACGCCTTTTTAACTGTTTTTATATCATCAATGTTCTCATCTATTCTTAAATATGCTTCAGTTATAGCTGTATTCGCATGTCCAAGTCTATTAGATATTACTTTTAGTGGAACACCTTGTTGATATAACATTGTCGCACAGGTTCTCCTCATGTCATGGGGCGCAATATCTAAGATTTCTGCCTCCTTACATATATTCTTGAATGTTTCCCAAAACACTTGTGAAGTCATACAACTTCCATGTTTTGCAAGAAATATATAATCATCAGCAGACAAATTATTACTATATATATATGCTTGTAAATCATTCATTAATGAATCATTACAAACATAAAATGATACTTTCCTATCTGTTTTTTGAGCCGTATATTCTAGTTTCCACTCTTCATTTTCCTTGTCGTATTTAAAGTTTTTTACTTTCAGTGTAACCAAATCCGATATGCGCATTCCACAAATTATATCAGTACGAATCATCAACGCATTCCTCTGTCCTATGGTATTCTCAGAATCCTCTATTGGGCGAGTGTTTCTTAGTGCTGTTTTAATCAGAAGTTTGCGTTCAGTCTTGGTTATAGCTCTACCTGTTTGCTCATCAGAATCTTCGGTTTGATTCTTGCCCCTAATTTTTTGCGCCTTAGAATCTTTGAAATTCTTACATGTTTTCAGCAAGGACATATCTTCACTTAAATATCTTTGCTCGTGTAAGAATTTAAAGTATGAGCGCAATGAAGCCATATAACAGTTTATCGACACTCCACCAACATTACTATCCAATAAACTATTTTTAAATACTGTAATGTGCTGTGGCTCCAAATTCTCAACATTCTCGATTTTATTGAATTCAATAAATCGCCTAATGAGAAACGTATAGTTTTTTATAGTGCTATCTGCTATTCCCTGAACTTTCATTTCTATTTTGTACATTGTCAAGCTATCTGCACAAGTCATATTAATTGCCTCCTTATTTTGTTTTCTATAGTATATCACAAAAGTTCAGGAATGTCAATAAAAATCTTATCTATTACCCGCACGACAACTGGGACACATATACCAAGGATTATCTGGGCCATGTATTTCCTTACCCACTAACTCTCGTATGTCTTGGAAAATATTTTTATGTGTATACGTCCCATTGGGGTAACTGGTGCAATTACTTGAATAACGGGAATGTGCTCTAAAACTATTAAACTGTGTGCCACAATAATTGTCACTTCTTTTATACGGCATTCCACAGGTGTTACATGTTATCATTTCTCATAACCTCCAATCATGTTTTAATTTCATAACTATTGCCATTTACATGAATACGCTGTATATAATTCAATGCATCTGGCAAAGAACACATATGACTTTCTGAAATCTCATTTTTTAGTGGAATAGTTGTTTTTACTATAGCTCCAGCATTTTCTTTTATATCCTTATTACAAATTGGACATTTCATAGTTGTACCTCTTTTGATTCTAATTTATCAATATAATCCAAGAGATATTCTATATCAAACAATTGTTTTGTATATAATTTAACATTACTTGTATCTACAAGTGGAACAGTTGCAAATCTTTTGAGTAATGGATCATAATAATCTTTAGTTGTCCCTTTTAATGTTTCCCAATTTGTATACATTTCTTGTATCTTTGCATTTTTCATATTATTACTCCCTTATTCTATATTAAATTTACTCATAGACATGATTTACCATAATAATTCCACATAATCTACTTTGTTTATTATTTCTTCAACAGTTGTTAAAGGTCTTTCATTTATTTTCCTTTTATAATAATCATTTGCATATACTGGATGCATCATCATAACTTTAAAATTAGCATATCCATTAATAATCAATTTATTAAGGGCATTTCTCATTTCTTGAACGGTCATTATAAATAATTCCTCCTTTTATTACTTTTTCCATTTCTGGAATTAATTCCCATCCACTCTTATTAATACAAAAACAAGGATATTTTATGCATTTGTATTTATTGACGCATATACAACAATCTTGATTTTCTATAACTTTAATTCTAACAATTATAACCACCTTTCATTCAATAAGATTAAATTCAATAAGTCTGGGCTCATGTTCTTTATCACTCCAAGCCTTGCTTGATTCACAAAAAATAAAATTCTCGTCATCTTCATCTTGTTTTATTTCAGCTATTTCGCATTTGATTTCTCCATTTAAAACAGAAGCATACTCATCTCTACTGCATTTTTCACATATTTCTATTTGGTCATTTTTTAGCTTTACCGCATCTTTCATTTGTCTAAGTACATCTGTTGCTTTATCTATACTTATATATATATCATTATCTGTCCAATGACTAAAATCGTCATATTCACCTTCACTTCTTTCTATGCCATATACTATCATATTAGACACCACTCTTTCTTATTTTTATTAAATTATCTTTCTTGTGGATTAAATACAGGTTTAATCCTACTATACTAATTAATATACTTTGTAATATATAATACCATCCTAAATTTCCGAACGCCATTAAATCACCTCCTTTTCTTCCATGAAAGCATTCAAAGCCTCAAGGATAGTGGTTATTCTCTTATTAACCTTATCTCTTCGCGCACTTCCTGCTCCACAAGCATCATTGTATATATCGTTGATTGACGCCCTTTTGGTTCCACTAAAGAATTTCTTTGCAAATGCAATGAACTTTTCTTTGTCATATTCCTTTTCTAATGCTTCGTAAGCCGCTCTTACCAATGAGACAATATGTGTTCTTGTTATAAATCTCTTTGAAACTTTCCTTTCGTTTTTATCATCTTGGTCAAAATCTTTATATGTCTTTAATATAATGTCGAAACAAGCATTTATCTTCGCTACTTCACCCCATTCAACATCTGCGTTCTCAATTATTGGACGGAAAGTTCCTGTATCAAATGATACATTTTCAGCAAAACATATCGCCCAAGCTTGAAAACACAATTGTTCATCATTATATCCTAACTTTGCCTTTTCGCTAATAGACTTGTTTACCAATTCGTGTTTTGCCATTTCTTGAAATTTCTCTAGACTTTTTGCCTTTACTCTTGTCAACTCAACCGCCGTTAATGGCTTACCACCATTCAGCCGCTGAAACATTATATCTCTCTCTTCTTCTGTTAAATCCTCAAAGTAGTAAATGGCGAAACTATAATCTCTTATGGCATCCTGTGCAAATTCTGGAAGCTCATTGTAAGACATTCCAGAACAATCATATTCTTCTCCCTGCTCATTACTTATATCAGGAAAGTTATCACACAATCTATATTCGCCATTCATAAATCTTGTTACTGCCAAACTTCTTTGTTTACCATCCATACTATCGTATTTTTCATCATTTTTCATAAAATACATTGCCGGAATCGGATATCCCGTTATCATTGAATGAATGAGTAAGCTATCTCTATCGTTTTTCCAAACCGAAGCCCTTTGAATTGCGTTATCAAATATAATATTTCCTTTGTTTACTTGGTTAGTCAATGTCTTGGCAGACCACTGGATATTAGCTCTCTTAATCATTTTTTTGTTTCCTCCTTGTTTGCTTTTGATGTAATTATAGTATATCACACATTTTTTAGTCTGTCAAGAGTTTTTTGAAAGTTTTAAATATTTTTATTATTTTAGGTAACGCTCATATTCCTTAAAAGTCTCCTGTAATACTCTCGGAGTGTATTTTTTGTTTTTGTTAGGTTTATTAGGCAAAACTTTTATCGCATTAAGTATTCTTGCAATTTCTGCATATTTATCTTTATAAACTCTGCGTTGCTTTAAAGTTTTTTTACGTCTCATAACTATTTTCATGTAAATATTTGCAGGAAACTTTCCGTTTTCAATTAAATGGTCTAAGTCGGTAAGTATTCTATCCTGATATGATATTTTATCTATTATTTCTTTTTGACTCTTTTTTAAGTCACACAAAGAAATTTGATAATTCCCCAAAGCTAAATCTACATCCATTATATTCGCCTCATACCTTTTCTGACATCCAAGAAATAAATTTTATTAATTCTTGTCTATCGTGATTTTTTAAGATGTTTTGTCCGCTTTCTTTTATATAAAATTTAACTACATCTATAAAGCGCTTAGTTTTTAGCATTAAGAATCTCCCTTAATCCTACATTTTATAATTATATTTTTATTATGTTTTTTTACGTTTCTTATTCCCATTAAGAAATCATCAATATCATATGGATCAATATTGTGTTGACTTAATAAGCCTCCATATTGGTTATATAGCGTAAAACAATACATAAAATCACCCTTCAATTATAGTTTTTATATATTCTTCTGCGGCAATAGCACAATCTTCTTTAGTTGTATATGACACACTTTCCCATAATGAATTATAAGAAATGCTACCGTTAATAAAATAAAAATACCACGAATTGTCCCCATTTTCTGATATTTTTATTGAATGACCATCTTTCTTTCCTTCATAACTCTTTCTAATGTCATACCTTTTGTAACATCTTTTAATCTCATTATTATTCCTCTCTCATTACATCATAAACTAAATCTGATAAATCCTCTGCTACTAAAACTACGTCAAGATATCCTGAACCATGCGCATTGTCATATGCTTTGTTAAATATAAAGTTTGCTTTACTTGCCGATATCCCTAAAAACTCTATGATTGCTCGTGTTAAATCTTTTTCAAACTGTTTTGATAACTTATTACTTTCATCATAATATTGTTCTGTTGAATCTGTAATCATTTTATTCTGTCTTTGTGCTTCTTCTCTATTCCATTTTACGCTTTGATTCTCATCAAAAACATAATCGTATTTGTATCTGCTAGTTTTAGGGAAATCCATTTTATTTTCATAAATACCACTTCTTATATTGCTTTTTACATCCTCAAAATACATTTTTATACTCCTTTCTACATTACACTTCCAGAGCAGGTTCTAAAGATTAAAACAGTTATTGAACGGTGTTTCATTTTATTCCCCTTCACATACATACATCAACGGCCCCTTTATAAAATCGCCAATCACTAAAGAAATTTTCCAAATTTTTATAATACATCCCCAACAACCATCTTTCTGAATCTGCATCAAAAATATCAATTAGCATTATTTTTTCTTTACCGTGTGAATCTACAGTCCCTATATCTATCTTATAACTTTTTCCATTTAAAACTTCATATTCACCATTTTCATAATTGCTACCAATAAAAATAGCCTTCATTTAATCCCTCCATCTTTAGTCTTCATAGATTATGAATAGCATCAATATGTTTGCCTATTCAAAACTTATATATACTATTATATTAATGACGTTGTTCCTTCTGATATGATATACCTGACATCTATAATCCTAGCTGTCAATCCTTTAATCTCAAAAGCCTCTCCTATTCTTGGTATAAAACTTACTGTGCTATTGAACACACAATTTTTAGCATCTTTTTCTACACACTTTAAAATAACCATTTTCCCTCCAGATAAAATGTGTTTTTAATCATTTATTATATCAAACTCGTCGCCAATTTTCTTTAGCTTTTTACCTAATATCATAACCAATTGCCTTAGAAATTCTGCATCTCGATTTGTTAAAAAAATATAAATCATTTCATCTTCCGTTAAATCAGAAAAACATACATTATCCCATTTACCACTCCTTTTACCCCGAAAATATAAACCATCTAAATTTCTGTTCATTTTTTATCCTCCTTTTACTTGTAATAAATACACAGCCCTTTTTCTATATGGTCATATTCAATTTTATAAACTATACACATCATATGGATATTCAAATCATCTCTTATGTCTCCACGATTTCCCTCATATGTTATATTTATTACTTCTTTTATTTTTAAAAGTAAAACAATTCTTTCATATTACCCAATTACTTCCAAAATATCTTTTAATCTCAATTAAATGACATCCTTTCTAAATAAATCCCAAAACTCACTTAAATCTTTATTTCTTTTAGTGTGTAGAGAATATAAATCAGGACAATATCTTCTATAACTATCATAAGCCTCTTTGCAAATATAGATGTCATTATCTCCATATTTATCTATGATAGTTTGATATTTTTTTATCCGTCTTGAATCGAAATTACTTATCAAAGTATCTTCTTTATAAATAGAACATATTACCATTTAATATTATCCTCCCTTTTATAATATACAATAACATACATTGTGGATATACTTTATTCCGTTATAAATCGGATTGAATCCTTCGATTTTTTGACTCAACAAGTAAAGAAGTTTTTGTTTCTTACCATCTGAAACATATATATTGTTTTCCAAACCAGTTTTTAAGCTATATAAAACTGTTATTTCATTACTTCTCTCTATTTCTCTTGTGTAATCATCTATTGCTTCTAATACTCCGCTTATATTAGCCATATAAAGCATCTCCTTTTATTTAATCTGGATTATAGTTTTTTAAAAACAACTCTATATTCCTATTGTGATGTTTGGTTATTGATTCAAATATTAGTTTCATATTAAATATATTTTGATCGTCAAGATTTTCCTTGTTGAATAATTCTTTCAGAACATCATAGCTTATCTTAATATGTGTTATATTTCCCATAATCTCTGATTTATTCATAAATATTGTTTCCTTTATTTTCATATATTAATCCTCCTATGAATTTTATCATTTATACAAGAGATTCCTAACGGCAATCTTTGTTTTCTTCTTATTTTATAAATTTCTTCAGTAATAGTATCCAATCTATCACACACTAAATCAAGATATGCTACATCTATACACCAAAAATCTTCCTCACTAATTACTATATCAACAAATTTACCTTTGTAAAAAGAATAACATGCTACATCGTTAGGATTTATTAAATGTTTGTCATCAATGAGATGTCTAATATCAAACCCTTTTTCTTTAATCCTATAGCCATCGATTAACGTATTGATAATTATAGCAGTGAGAGGCGTTGCTGTCACAATAACTATCTTATCTTTACTTTTGTTCTGATTTTCAATAATTTTAAATAAATATCGCTTATAATCTTCATCAAATAGCTCGTTTTCTGGATATAAATACACAATAACATTACTTGGAATGTCTGGAATATCTTTCCTGCTACAAGCAATAATTGTAAATTTCTTGAATTCCATTTTTGTTGCCTCCTTTTTTATTTTATTATACTATAGACATTATTGTTTGTCAAGCATTTTATCTTTTCTTAATCGGCAATAATATTCCATCACCTTGTTCTCCTTTAATGTATATTGGAGCAAGGACATTCCCGTCCCAGTATACCTCTGCATCAGGAAATACTGTTAAAAAATCAAGTAAATATTGAGCATTAACTTCCGGCAAATCATCACCAAAAACATACCTTGCATCTTTCGTAATCTTAATTTGCGTTTTTAATTCTCCTATTGTAGGCAAAGATAATTTTTTTTCGTAACTTAATACTCCTCGCATCCAATCCCACACCTTATTTCCTGCACCTTGGTCATCAGCCGCTTGTAATTCTACCTTAATTCCTTCTTTTAGGCGAATTACTCGAAAACCATCTGACACACATTGTTGTTCACCACTCATAAAATATCCGTTTAATTGTTTGTTCCACGGATGAAATTTAATCGAATTTTTAATTACCGCATTCATTCCTTTAGCAATGTTTGCCTTGCCATTCCCTTTGTTATTTTCTTCGCGAATATCCGATTTAAGTTTAGATAAAAGACTAATCAAGCTCCCTGTACCCAATTTAGTCTCTCTTGAATCTTTCCATGTATCAATCATCTTATCGAGATTTTCAACATCATAAAACAAATAATCATAAACGGTTTTGTAAATTGCGGATTTTGTTAATGCCATTGTATTTTTCCTCCTTATTTATTATATGCTTATTATATCACATTATAACAAATCTGTCAATATCTTTTTTATTAATGTCCAAAATGTAATACTGCTATATTCGGCCATTGTTTGGCATTATCTTTAAACACTCTCAACATTGCTAACAAGGGAAAATATCTCCTATAATTTTCTCCTTTGCTTATGTCACCCTCTATTACGGCTATAACACTATCTATACTCAATTCTGTTAATTCATCGTCATATGAGTCTACAATTATTCGAGTATTTCCATCATCTCTATATATATAGCTGTCAGTTACCTCGGCATCATTAAATGCATCCCTTATTTCTGGACATTTACATAAATCATATGTCGCTATAACAGATGCATATGTTTTATCATCTTGGTTAATAATTCCGCTTTTCTCAACAATATACAATTTGCTTTCATATCCCATTTTATCCTATTCCTCCTTTTATTTATGTATCTAGTCTATAATGATAAACTGATACGAATTCCATTATTGATTTTATTCATTAATCCACTAGAAGCTACGCCTATTTTACCTTTTAATCTATTTTTATCAATCGTTTTAATCTGCTCCAATAATATTATAGAATCACGTTCTAATGGTTCCTCGTCCGAATTAATACTTATATGTGTAGGCAAACGATTCTTCTGTAATTGAGCCGTTACTGCTGCACATATTACTGTAGGTGAATATTTGTTTCCCGTATCATTCTGAATGATAATTACTGGCCTAACACCACCTTGCTCGCTTCCCTTTACTGGTGATAAGTCGGCGTAATAGATATCACCACGTTTAATTAACATGATTTTGCCTCCTTTTTTTAATGTTTATTCTCGCCTATTAGCGGACTAATAAGCAAGATAAACATTAAAGCACTCTTTCATTTATCTATCTCTGAACTTAAACTCAGACTTGCTATACTCGTTAAGTGAAGTCAATAACGAATATTCAATCAAATCAAAAGCCCATGACCCTACATTAATATCCTCATCATCTCTATAATCTCCACCACCTCGACCATTGCCACATGCTGTCAATACTGGTAACGGATTAACACACCAAAATTCATCTTTTGGGTCATCATCGTCATATCTGAATTTGTTTTGTTCATAATATTCAGATATATCTATATATGTCTTTTTTGTATGATTAATAAAATATCCAACAGGGTTCTTATCATCTAAAATATCTTTGTCATTATTAGTAAAATTATTTGCATCAACCCTACCTGTATCTCTCATTGCTTTTTCATAGAAATTCATAAACTCTTCTGGGGATAACCCATTAAGATATGAACCACGACAAGGCTCATCAGAATAATCACCAATCCATGCCACTCTTTTAGGACTATCTTTTATTAAGGAAATCCCAGCGTTTGCAAATTGATTACCTATCCAAGAGTGTTCCATTAACTTTAATCCACTTCCAAAATCATGAGAGTATAATGTTTGCACATTATCATTTTTATCTATAAATGTTGGTGTATAATATTGGCCCATTTTTATTCTCCTTTTCCTTTTTTTGATTTATGAAATCTGCATTTAATTTACTATGCCCCATCTCTCAACATATTAAGCGTATTTTTAAGTTCATATATTGCACCACGCCATTTTTGTATTCTTGAAGCATCTTGGCTTGCACTCCCATCCATCGGCCAATCAAAGTGATTATCCCACATTATTTTCCCACTTGCCATTGCTATCGCCTTTTCATACCATTTTATGCGCGATTCAATACAACCACATATTTCACAAAGTCTTTTTACTTTCATTTTTTATCCTCCTTAAAAGTTTTGAATCACCCAAGAATTACCACTTAAAACTGTTGTTCTGTCCTGTAACTGTTCATTGATTGCCGCGACAAGCTCGTCATTATCCTCGAAATCCTCTTCGTCATCCACAAGATAGCCATATTCGTTAATCAATTCGTTATCGTCATATTCCGTCCACTCGCAACAAAGACTTATAATGTCAAGTTCTGTTTCTTCTCCAGTTTCTTCCTCTAGCTCTATGTAATAATCATAGAGTGCTTCACGCGCTTGATAGCTGAATTGGTTCCCCCTATTCATCTTGTAAAATGCATCATGAAATGACGAGTTATTGATTGTCTGCTTCATTTTTGTGTCCTCCTTGTTTGATGTAATTATAGTATATCACATATATTTTATTTTGTCAAGCGGTTTTTGAAAATATTTTTCAAATTGAACCGCAATTTCATGTATTTTCAAAAAGGTAATTCCATAGTTAGTTTTTTACAAAGTTCATAATACATCTCCATAAGAAATATTATCGGTGTTGGTTGTGCACGTTTTTTTGACCATTCAATGAAATGATTTTGTAAAATACCCTGCTCTGAAAACATCCCTGTTTTATTTATTGTATGTTCAGATTCTCGAAACATACTTAAAAGCTCATATTGTGAAATATCACCAAAATAATCATTTTTATTTTTCACCTTATTATCTCTCCTTTTTGTTTTTTTTGCTGATTAAATCAGCGTTTAATAATCGTATTCTTCAATACGTGACATTAAAGTGTCATATTCTGCGTCCGCTAAACACAAGTCTTTTGTTACGTCCATGAGAGCATCATGCATTGTATAATCTGTCTGTTCTTCGTTGAGTATATACGCGCTCCAAACCCTCTCCAATATCTTTGTGTCGCGTTTATTTAACTCGTTTAATGCTTGTTCAGCAGTATCTCTTGTAGGATGTTTGCTAATCATTTCGTACTTATCTCCTACAACCAGCCATCTGTACCCACAATGATATAATTGAGAATTTTGTACCACTTGATACATTTTAAGCCCTCCTTATAATGGGGATAATTCTGTATTACTTGGCGCGTCTTGATAAAATTTAAGCCATTGGTTATCCTGCGTCCATAAGCCTGTTATCGTGTTCCAGAAGTCATTCATATACTTTCGTTCCAAACTTAATGCCCGATAGTAACACCGCGAATAATTTTCCTTTTGACGTTTACTTTTCGCGTTTTTCATTCCCTTTTCCATTTCAATGATGTATTTATTTATGGCGTTCATTTTTGCCTCTTTGTATTCTTCTCTTGTCATCTTTAAATCCTCCATTTATTTTGTATGTTACTATTATATCATAACTTTCGCGGATTGTCAAGGATTATTTTTATGATGTTAAAACTTTTAATTCCTTGCGATAATTTGACAATCTTCGCTTATAATCTTCTTCCCAAGTTTTACAACCGTCTATATACTCAAATGGATATTTTGTTTGTGGGATTTTACTTTTGTCGGACATAATATCGGCAAAGACTTTTATTGAGTCTTTTAAAAACTGTATTCTTTGTTGCTTCTTTTTGTTATTTTCTTTGCTCTGCGTTCTTATCACATCCCAAAAAGATTTATAATAAACTCTATGGCAGAATTGAGAATCTTTTAGAATTTCTCTTTTGTATTCTTTGCCATCCTCAACAACTTTAATTTTGTTGTCTACAATCTCAACCTTTCCTGTTTTTATTGGTTCATTGTATATCCAGTTATCGAGAACCATTGCATTCTTGTTTCTCTTAGCTACATTTAATTTATTTTTAATTGGAGCGTTTATCGGCACATAATTTTCTTTAATACTTATATTATCGCCGTTATCCAATTTAAAAGGATATGAATAGCAAACATCCAATCTTTTAAGTAATTGCCGGAATATACGCTTGACTTCTGCTCTACCTTCTTCTTTTCCTCTTGTTGTTGCCAGTGTCCACACTTTGCTTTTTTGTTCTTCTGTTAATGGTATTTTATAGTATGTATGATTGTTTCCCTTCTGGTCAATAACAACCATATACGCATCTGTTCTCGCCTTATCATACTGATAATAACTAAGTGTAAACTCAAGATTCTTATACTGTTTTTTCATTCTTTGTAACCTCCTTTTATTTTTTATAGCGTTGGAAGGAATCGAGCCTTCCTAACTACCATAAACGCTGTTAAGCTATGTTTTCAAGCTCAATAACTTCACGCCATGAACCATAGTAACCGCCTTTTGTGTTTATTCCAGCTTGGGCGCATACTGTCAATATTGAATGTTCAATCCCAGCGCCGCCCGATTGATGTTTATATTCCCCTAAACACGCTAACTCATTATTTTCTACTTTGTACACATTACCTTTTATTATCGTATGTCCATAAGCGTTTCTACGCCCTTCTTTTGCCGTATAATAGATTTTAATCATTTTGACCTCCTGTTTTTTCTTGACTATATAATATAACATTTTTATATCTGTGTCAAGGAATTTTATTCCCAAAATTCACATTTTTTTATATCTTCATCTGATATTCCCGGAATGCCTTGTAAAAGTTGTGATAAATGGCTTTGTGTGTCTTCATGGTCAACGAACCCCTGCAAGTCAACATATTCAATTATATTAGACGCCGTTCTGTCATACTTACATTTTCCCTTGATATAATTATAAAATTCTGTTGCGTTCATCCATTGATTCCTCCTTGTTTTTTTATAGTTTAAGTATATCACAAATATTCTATTCTGTCAAGTTTTTTCTTATCTCCGTTTTTATAATCTCACAAACTTCTGCCATTGGTCTATGTTCCCAACCATTTTTTATGCACATTGATATTGCTTTCTTAACCGCGCTGATAGTTTTATAATTCTTGCTAAAATTTGTTATAAACGAATGATAACCGCGCTCATCTTTGTATATTCCGTTATTTTTGTAGAAGCATATTGGATTATTCATTGTTTAACACCTCATTTTTAATTATTTTTGCTTCCCCTTTTTCAAAATACTGCTCCAAGTCTGACATATAAAATGCGAAGTTTTTAGCGGGATATTCATGATCACCAGTAAGAGTTTTAATAATATATGGTTTATCCTCAACAACCTTGATTTTATGGACATAATTAGAATAATCATCATCTGCCCAATATTTTTCAAGTCTACATATAGCGTTTTCTGTTGGCGTAAAATGAATATCTCCTACAAACTGTATTTTTACGTTTTCAATACCTTTTTCACATATGACTCTTTGCAGTGTTTTCATTTTGTTATCCCCCTTATTTTATAAATGAAACTTGCCTTTAATTTGTCTTTGCAATGTAATATATATTATGCTTTTTATCCCTTACTTCATATGTTTTTCCACTTATCCCCCTCTCATTATCATTCTTTATCAATTTATCAATTTGTAGTATTAAAGATTCTTGGTTGTCACTTCCGAAACCATATGATCTAAACCGCTTATCAAATCTATATTTCGTGTATATAAAATATTCCATTTATAATACCTCCTGTACTTCAATGCTGTTTAAATAATATTCTACTTTCCCTGCATCAGAAGCATCATTGTTATAATATTCGTAATCTACATGATAATTCATGCCAGTTAAATCGTTCCATCTGATTCTTGCTGATCTAAAGGTGTCAAACGCCTCAATGTCCATAAATAAACCCTTACACATAGTAGTTATGGTATAAACTTCCTTCATTTTAAAACCTCCTTTTTATATGTACCGTGACGCCCTTTATTAGCGGCGTTTCGTCTCAATTTTCAGAGACTCATCAGACGGTTATAATTCTGTCCCAGTTATAAATCCCAAGTCATTATTGATTAACCAAAGAGCATTATATATTGCTTCAAATTTCCTGTAATCTTCGGGATTGTCTTTCTCGGCTTTAATTTTCGTGATTTTCGCTAGTGTTAAAATTCAAACCAATTTGAAGCATAAACTCATTTGTTTCAACGATTCTTAATTCTTTCATATTTTCATGCCTCCTTATGATTTTTATGATTAAATGTACTTTTAATTGCTTGTAAAGTCATTATATCACATATCCGCGCCATTGTCAAGTGTATTTAAAAAATTTATTAACCCGCTTTCGTCTCTTTCGTACTTAACAAAATACGGGCATCCGCTTTCTCCATCTGTAAAATACTTCTGAAGCTCGTTCTCTGTTATGTCACTGTCTGAACATTCATAGTGTCCCACTCCTGTATCAGCAAAACAATTTAAGTATGATAGACAATCTCTCATAAAGTTACCATCCATCCCACGCCATGAGCGCGAATATTTAAACCGCGTCGTTCTAACCAATTCTTGACATTTATTGACAAGATGTTGGTTATTCCAGTATCTTGTAAATCTTGTAGAGTAAAACTCAATGCGCTAAAATCTGACATAGATAATTTTTCCCTTTTTAAATCTTGTGCCGTTGTTATATTGCAAAAATCGCTCACTAATTTTTTTATATTTTTCATTTCCAATCACTCCTTTTATAATATTCAGAACACAATAGTTATATGTTGTATTTTACTCAAATTTGAGCGTTTTTACTCTTGGCAATAGTTTTATATTGCCTGTTGTTTGATGTTAAAATTTAATCGTTTTTCTTAATGTTTATTAATACATCGTTATATAAATCGTTATCACCCAACGTATCAAACATTATAGTAACATCGTCTCCAAGTTTATAAACACCTGTATCATATAACGCCCAACCGTTACTATCATCTGTTGTCACATAAATATACTTTTCGCCGTCCATTTTATGGAAATTAGTAACTGTACCGTTGATTGTCTGAATCCTCATTATAAGCGGCAAAATAAACGCTGTTACAAGGGTATAAATCACCGATTTCATGTTGTTACCTCCTTTAATAATTTATGATTTTAATAATTAATTCCTTGTTTATTGCAATCTACTATTATTCTAATTTTTATTTCCTCCTTTTTTTATGTAAATTTGAAGGACATCACCTCCTCCCCTTGTTTTACTAATTATTTCTTCATTCCGTGTGTACTAAAAAGTGTTGCGATAATGGCAAGCAATACACCTATCAATATACATGTACTGCCAAGAATAACCCACATCGTAGCGGCACTTGCGGTTATATCTCTTAGTAAGCTATATGCATCATACGCCTTATAAAAGAAGTATGTTGCAACACAAGCAAAAAGAGATATTAACACAATACACACAGATACTTGTGTTTCTGGATATCTTGTTTTTGCCTTATCCACACTTTCTTCAATTGGCAAACTCTTTTTTCTTGTTGATATTGTCTTTTTGCAATTACAACAAATAAAAGACTCTGCTGTGTCGATTACCTTGTTTTCAGCTCCACATAAAGGGCAGTCATAATATACCCATTTTGTCATTTATATATTCCTTTCTTTTGTGTTTTTATACTACTTAAAAATTATCACCCTCTTTCTTTTGACGCTTATATATTACTCTTCATCGGAAATATTTACATATTCCTTAGCAATATTTAAGGCCGCTGTTGTTGCCGCTTTTGTTGCTCTCAAGTAAAACTCTGTGTTCGCTCCTTGTTTCCCCTGAAGAACATCCTCAACCATGATTAGCAATTCAAGAAAAACTTTTGGTCTTTGAATTGTTGCTTTTTCAAATTCTCCATTAGCGAACGCTTCAGCCCATCTGTGTCGTTTTGTCACTTTATCACCACCTTTCGTTTAAGGATTGATAAAGCGTCATAAAATCATGCTTTCATTTGCTGCATCAGCATACTATCACCCCCCTCTATGTAAAGCGTTAAAGGGAATCGAACCCTTTTAAACACCAGTAACGCTAATTGCATTTTTTATCCGGCATTTAATAGTAAAATCGTTACCGAATCTCTCTTTTAAATATCGTACTTGATTCATGAATTTGTCGGCCTTATCCGGCGTGATATCATAACGCCATTGTTTTTTGGTTTTGTTGCTTGATATTGTAAAATAATACATTTTTATATCCTCCTTTTAGTTTATGCGGCTAGCTCCATGTATTCTTCATCGCTTGTATATGATATTTCCCATTCCTCATTAACCGCGCAAGCAACGATATTATAAAACGTTATGAACACCTTTGACACATACATGCTTTTTAATAGCTTCATCTGATTCAGATATAAGGCAATAGCCGCTTGTTTTAACATAGCCTCAAACATTCCTTTATTCGGCATTGCTTCTCCTATTTTTGTTCCCGCTATCGCTCTAGCTAACTTCTCACTATCCTTTTCTATCTCCTTCATACTAGCCGCATAGATGAACGTATTTGTTTCAATATGCCCCATTCGCGCTGGGAGTGAAATGTAATTAACTCTTTTGCTATTCGGATTAGTTTTGATTGTCATTGTTTGAGGCCTCCTTTTTATATATTCATTTCAGACAATACGCGCATTTCTTCTTGTTTGCCGAAAAGCTCATTGTAATACTCGCAAGGCTTTGCGACATTTAATTCCTTTATATTATACCAGTCTGCTGTAAAGTTAATGCTATCATCTGCTAAATAAAAGCTATTCTCCTCTGTTATAATCTCATTTAATTGCCATTTTCTCGCCGATATTTTTGTTACGGCAGCCATAATAAACCCTTCTGGCTCCGTATATCTGTTTAGTATGATTCGCATATTCTGTTTTCCTTGTGGCGTTTTAGCTAAGTTTATAAGCGTGTTTAAATTCCGTATTGCAACATAATCTCCTATTTCCATTTTTACCGTCCCCTTTTTTTATTTATTATAGCATGTTTCCAGTTCCTTGTCAATAGGTAAATTAAAGTTATCTTTCATCTTAAAACATATACTTTCTGTTGTTCACTTAAAATCAATTCAATATGACTTTGTGCCTGTTCTTCTCTTCTAAATCCGTATGGCGTTACGTTATCTTTTCTTCCATCTTCATATTTCCATTTTATCCGATAAAAACCTTTATTCAAAACCACATTTCCGCTCAACTTCTTTTCATTCAATAAAATTTGAGTATTACGCATTTTCTTTTTCCTCCTTATCCTTTATGTATATTGATTGATAACTCGCGCTATATTCCCACTTTGCTTTAATACGCTTTAGATACCGCATTAACTCGAATTCTTTTTCTTTAGGCAATAGCTTAACACCGCATGGCATACCGTAAGTGCTGTAAATTGTTTCCATTAAAGATAAAACGATTCTACTATCACCGCTTATTAACTTTTGTATCTCGTTTTCTATGCCGATTGACTCAGCCCGTTTTTGTATCTGTCTTAAGTTTGCCATTGTTTTCACTCCTTTTATTTTTTATGCCCTTTTATATCCAATTTTTTGCATAGCTGCATCCATTGAAGATTCTCTTTTATATTCTTTAAAATTCCCTCCCCTCGCTCCAGTAAATATTCCCCATTTATCATTTTTAAAATGAGCATATCTTTTTTCGTTCTTGTCTGTGTTATAATACAGAATTATATTTCCGTCGAAAAATGTATTATATATCCATAATGTTATATTTACCCATTCTTTATTAGTTATTGGTTCTTGTGATTGCAGTTCCGTTTTTCCTATTGCTTGCGCCGTCTTTTTAACTGATTTTCTTATGGAAATAAACGGAGATATACAGTCTTTGCTTATCCTGTTTAAATCTTCCTTGTTTTTGTCAACAAGATAATTAGCTAGTTGTTTCTCGCGTTCTGTTAATGCCATTGTTAGCACTCTCCTTTTATTTTTGTTATAACTTCTTTGTAAAACCTTTGTATTTCTACTTCCCTAATAATTTTGATTTTTTGTAACTCATTAATAAAACTATCATTTCCAACATTTAAATTTACCATGTCTTGACAATTCTTTTCTGCTTCCCTTATTAACTTTTCTCTTATGTTGTCAAGTGTGAATCTGTCCATGTTTGTACACTCCTTTTATTTTATTTAATACTTATTCTCACCGATTAACCATCAGCTAATAGGCAAGATAAATATTAAATTATTCATTGAATAGTACGTTTGCATATTCGTTAAATTCTTCTTCCGTTATTGCACCGATATCCTTTAGATACTCGATATCATCATCATGCCAGTTTTCAATATTACTCAAAAATTCATTCCTTAAATCGTCTTTGAAGCCTTCAATCCCATCATATGGCGTCGTATAAAACGATTCAAGCGTATCACCGTTCATCATTGCAGTTTCATATTCACTGTTTGTCAAGAACACACATCCGCTTTTTTTGTTAAACATTGCGGTAACTTTATCGTCATAAAAATCGTCTGGCAAACCTTGTTTATTCCAAGCCGTTAAAAGCTCAATCAACATTTCACGTTCACGCGCCCCGAATTTGCTTATGTCTGTTGTTGTCATTTTGATTATCTCCTTTAATTTTATTTTCAAAGACTCAGCGGGGCGGCTTATTCTCGTTTGCATAATATAGATACAACGCCGTATTCTGTTTCATTATCTACTGCTTGTCGAATAATATCTTCTAATGTTTCAAGCATATTATTTGACAAAACAAACTTTTTCCCATTACGATCTAATATTATATTCATAGTTATACTATGTGATTGTTTCATTTTATTACCTCCTTTATTTTTTTTATTGTCTTTTTAAGGCTTTTATTATTTTAACTCCATGACATCAGTTTTTAGATACTCGTCAGGCGGTTTACCTAAAATTTACTATTAGCAATTATTTCTCCTTTTTTATCTGTTATCAACCAATGATATTTATAGTTGTCGCAGTATTCCCAAACAATCATAAAATCTTCATTCTTAATTATTTTGTTTCCTGCAATCATGTCATATGCTGTATACATGTTGTTACCTCCTTGTTTGTTGGTTTATAGAGATTATAGCACAGTTTTGTTTCCTTGTCAAGAATTATTTTCGTTATTATCTTCTTTTGGAAATAACTTTTTTATTAACTCTGTTGAAAATACTCTCAGATAATGAACAGCGGCATCTCCCGCCTCATCTGTTAAAAAATTTTCGTCGTTTCTTATGTCTGCGTATAAATCCATTCTTATGTTAGCCATAGCATCATTAATACATTCTTTTATGCTTGTCATGATAACGCCTCCAGTTCTTTTATTTTTGTTAATATATCTTTGCAAATATCAAAGACTCTTTCTTTTTCGGCTATGTGAAGTAATTCCCTCATTAAGCGCATGATAATTCCGTACTGTCCATTTTCTTTTATGGCCATATCATATAGGAGCGGATATATTTTCCCTATGACTTCTTCAAGCATTACGGCTTTCCCAGTGCTGTAGGACATCTGTTTTACCTCCCGATTAAATTATTGTTTTATTACCTCAAGTCTATAGGCAAATTTCTTCATAGCTGAAATTCTTGCCTCATATTCCGTCAAATATACTTCGCTTATATCATATTCAATTAAACCCTCGTATTCGTCAAAAAATCCAACTGATACACTATCCTCTTCGATTAATACAACTTCAACCGTTGATTCGTGTATTTCATTACCTACAATTCGATAAAACTTATCACCTATACCACAAGGCATAACAAAATTATCACCTTTTTTATACATGAGTTATCTCTCCCTTCTTTACGCCATAGTCGGATATGTCCGCCCGTATCTTGTGAATGACAAACCGTTTTCCTTCATATAGTCATCTAAACGGCAGTTACTTGGATAATCAAGCCCGGCGTATATGTCTGTTGTATAGTACCGCGCTCCATCTATTGTAGACTGGTATACTTGGCCAGTGCATCCGTATATTCCCGCGCTGTATGCAATCTGATTTAAACTCCCGCCGTTGTTGTATACGGCGAACATAATTTCATTGGTTAATTCTGGCAAGCGGCGCATTTCTTTAAGCGTTGTTTTGTACATGTTGATTCCTCCTCATAGCGACATTGCATTTCGTATTTTGTCATTATGTATAGCTCCTTTTTTATGTATTTGAATCTCATCTAAACGCATAAACCATTATCGGATTATACGCTTAGTCAAATTCAAATTTACTATATAGTTAAAGCCATTTCCTTTAAAATCTTGTATACTGTGCTCCGGCTTTTATTTAAAGAAAAATCATATGTTCCGAGTATTTGCTTATACTCTCCATTTTTATTTTTGTAAAACATTCCGTTTAACTCCCTATTTGTATAAAAATCAAGAAGTGTCTCCCCTGTGTCACTACTTACTGTAAAATGACAGTAATAGTTCCTGTCAACTTTTTCCTTACTCAAATTGTCTAGTCCCATATACTTCATTTTGATACACTCCTTTTTATTTTTTTTGAAATGCGCTATGCGGAATCGAACCGCATTTTATCAACCATGAGCGCGTTGTTCATGATGTATATGCTAAGTTTTCTGTTGTGTCATAAAATTCACGGTATCGCATATAACATTCATTTCCAGCGTTATCAGTTACTACCATGTCATATATTTTATGCTCGTATGCTTCTCCAAAATTCCTATATTCCCCAAAATCTTTATCAGCCAAAAAAGAAAAGTGAGGGAATAATTTGTACATATTCTGAAAGTTAATGCGCGGTTTGCCGTGTCCGTCGTGCAATCTTATGTATGTCCGTAAATCGGCGAATACATCAATCTTTTTCATTATAAATGCTCCTTCCTGCTGGCTCAACTAACATACAATAAATGGCTTTGGCTATGCTGTCAAAGTATTTTATCTCCCTTTTGTCGTTTACCCATTTATTTACCACGATATATGGCGCGTATATACGCTCATTTTCAATGCGGTTAATAGTGCATTCACCTACACTTAACCCGCATTTTTTCTCAAAGTATTCCCGTTTGATTGCCTTGTATAACAGATATAAGTCATTCATTTTGATACGCTCCTTTTTTATTCGGCTAAACAATGCCGTATTTCATTATCATGTACATAACAATCAGTATCATCAATCACCGTAATTATGCGTATCTGCTTCTTACTTTTACTTCCGTCCACCGTAAATACTACGGTAAAATTATTCTTGATGTCCTCAACCAATATATCTCTATCCCCTTTTCCGTATTCTGCTAACTTCTCGCTTCCGATTGAAAGTATAGCCGATAAGGCTAACTTCCAATCAATACGCCGCTGATTCATCCTCAGATCAGCGTGAGACGTGCTTAAAACCTTGTAAGGCTTTACGCTTCCAAGATATGTCACTGTCAATCCCCCCATATTATGTATTAGTCAATTAGCTTCACCCAGCGGCGCGACGTGGACGCTTGACTGTGCCGCCATAGCACAAAAGCCGCCGAATGTTTATCAGCGTTTATCAATCCCTTATATGTTTATCCTTTTGCCGTCTATGTTTCATCAACAAAGATTCAGCAAGAATAATGATTAAGGAATAGTCTCTTATGCTCTTTAGGGTAATAGACTGCCCTGTCAGTAATCCATCTTTCTTGGCGGGATTAATTCCGGCAGACTCACAATCGACGCCATGTTATAGCACATTGCGCTTGTGCCTCAAAATTTGCCTTGTCTGTCTGCCCTTGTGATACCGTGCGGCATTTCACCACTCTTGCATATATGATTTTTATTTCAGATTTTGGTCATGGGATTTAATTTTTTGTTGTCAAGTGTACACGCTAGCATCTATCCACGCCGAACCTTTTCGCCCTCTCTGCGCCGTCATTGCTTTGATATCGCGCTCTCACCTATGCGATACTTAGCCATCAATGACTTTTGATTTAGCCATACACTATATGTACTTGTCAAGGTTCTACCGTTTTATTACCGCTGGCCAGTTTCGCCCGGTTCCAAGTCGGCGCTTGTGCTTTCTCGTTGTTACCGTAAAACCAGTATATCATATAACTTTTACCTTGTCAAGCGTTTTTTTTGAATCTTTTTATTTTTTTGCTGACCCGCTTTTCAAGGTTTTTTTGCTTGCAAGTACATTCTACCACGGAATTACATTCCTGTCAATAAAAACTTTTGGCAAAATGAGAAATATTTATCTTACATTATATACGCTTTTTTTAACTAACTTGCAAGGCGGGACGCTCCACCTCCCGCCGCGCAGCATCTTTAACTAGCGTACACGTTCGTAAGGTGACGCACGATTCATCGCGTAACCGTCGATACGTGGGGAGCGGTAACTAAGTATTTTTTTGGCAATTATTGACTTTAATTCCCTTTTTATGGTATAATTTTTAAGGTTTTTTCTTGTGTGTTAAGTTATACTTTTCATACTTATTGTATGTATGTGATAATTTCAGTTAAGTTATATTTGGTTATTTTTACAAGTTGTAGTAATGGTATGAGTTTTGAACAAAATGTGAACGAGGATTCATATTTACATAGGCAAAACATGAATAAAGCTTCATATTTGTTCCGTCCATGGCTGGCCAGTCTCTACCCTTATATAATTATTATTATGTAAGGTAAACTGTGATTTGATTCCAGTCCTTAAAAGCGGATGTACTCCGCATGAATACTAGCTTTCCCGGCTATGCCTGGGGTAGGTTTACATCCAAATTCCCAACCGATTTGACAAAAAAACTCCAAGCTATTCCATTTCCGTAAATCAATTTCAAAATCGCTATAACCCGCATTCTACCGATGTTTACACGAAGTCCATCTCTGCTAAAACCCAGCAGACAGCCCTTTATAATTAAAAAAGGCGATATAATCAAGGTTTTAGAGTATCTAAAGCCGAAGATATCACCTATTTAAGATAATCTAAAATTTTTCTTTTAAACCTTTCTACAATAGGGAATGATTATTCTTAGGCGAATAATCGCCCATTGAAGTTGTGAAGTTCCAAAAGCAGACTACTTCTTTCCCTTGCGGATGGTTTTAAATTCATTTTCAAATTTAAATTTTCTAAAATTTAAAGGGATATCAACCAAGAGGAAAAATATATTTTTTAAATAAATAGAATAATTTTTATAGAAGTGAGTATAATATAAGTGATTAGTAATGGTTTTTAATTTTACTACTTTTTAATACCCTCTATCTTTAAGGGCAACACCTTACAAACGTGATAAATACAAGGTTTTTTTTTAATTTTACTACTTTTAACGGTTTTTATGGTGGCTGGAACCCGCATTCCTGCGTTTGAGCAGGGCAGAACTCTGGGTCAAAAAGGTAGTAAAAGAAGGGATGATAAAATGACAGAAGTAAACGTAATTGATGCCGTAATGGGGAGTGGAAAGACAAGTGCAATGATTAATTATATTAATAAGAGTGATAGTGATATTCGATTTTTGTATATAACTCCTTATCTTGACGAAGTAAAAAGAATAGTAGAGATGTGTAAGGAAAAGAAATTTGTTCAGCCAGAAGAAATAATAAATAAAAAAAAGGTTATTGTTAGGAGTAAAGGCAAGCATATAAAAGAGTTATTGCGTAGTGGTAAAAACATAGTATCTACTCATTCTATGTTCCATCATTTTGACGAAGAAACAATAGAGATTGCCCACAGCAATAATTATGTTTTAATAATGGATGAGGTTGCTGATGTAATATCTAAATTAGATATAAGTGATCATGACTTAGAGACAATATTAGAAAAATATACGGAAGTTGTTGATGGACACTTATTGAAGTGGACAGAGAGAAGTTACAAAGGTGATTTCAAGAGATATATGAATTTGTGTGATTTGGAATGTATTGGAATATATGGTGATATGGCGTTATTGTGGTTATTTCCTGTTTCAACATTCAAAGCTTTTAATAAAATATATTTATTGACCTATTTATTTGATGCGCAAGTTCAAAAGTATTATTTTGATTATTATAATGTGAATTATAAACAAATGTATGTCAAGGGTGATAATATAAACAATTATGAAATAACATATGACTATGTTGAATACCCTAAACTGAATCTTGTTGATTTGGTAAATATATGTGACAGCGAAAAACTTAATAGGATTGGAGAATTTGAAAACTCACTATCAAAGACATGGTATTTAAGGAATAAGGGAAAAGACTTAATGCAAGTATTAAAAAATAACACATACAATTACTTTAAAAATTATACTAAAACACCATCACAAATGAATCTGTGGACAACATTTAAAGATCATGAACAGGAGGTGAGTGGGAAGGGGTATGCGAGGGGATTTATATCGTCTAACCTAAGGGCAACTAATAAGTATAAGGATAGAAATTCAATTGCTTATCTTATAAATAAATTTTTCAACCCATTAATAAAAAACTTTTTCATTATAAATAATATAGATGTTAATGAAGATAAATTTGCGTTATCGGAAATGATTCAATTTATATGGCGAAGTGCAATAAGAGATGGGAAGGAAATAAATATATATATACCATCTAAAAGAATGAGAGAGTTGTTAATAAACTGGCTAAAGGATGAATAAACATGGGTAAGAATATAGAGGATGTGAGTACAATAAAACACGGAATATACCGCATACTAAACTTAATTAGTGGAAAATGTTATTTTTTGGTAAGTGAAATAGATGGTGAACAATCATCAAAACACAAGTACCTATTAGATACACATAGGCATCCGTCAAAGGAATTACAGGATGATTGGGACAATACAAGAGAAGAAGATTTCCAATTTGCGCTAATAGAAATTATTGATGATGGATCAAAATTAGAAGAAAGAAAATTATTTTATGAAAAAGTGAATAAAATTTATAATTAATGGTATAATATGAGTGAAAGGAGAATGAGGTGAGTAAACTATATTGTAGGCATGGCCAATGAACAGTTCAAAGACTGCCAATTTACTAATGGTTGCCCATAACTACAATTGTAATAATTAAACCATCCAGTGATACGATGGGTGGGATAGGAAGTTGGATTCAGTCCAAAGCGATAGTTGATATGTATGGAGAAAACTTAGTTTCGCCCCAAGACAATCTACGTGACTTGATTTTCTCTGTTAGGCAAAAAAGAAGAAATAGATGCTATATTAGTTGATGAAGCACAATTTCTGACTGCGGAGCAAGTGATTGATTTGGCGCAAGTTGTTGATGAGTTTGATATACCAGTAATGTGTTATGGGTTGAAATGTTTATATGTTAAAGAAGAGTTATTTGAAGGTAGTATGGCGTTATTATATTGGGTGGATGATATCAGTGAAATTAAGAGTGTATGTGCTTACTGTAAGAAGGCAACAAAGATGTTGTATATGATTGATGGGGGGTTCCCCAATACGAGGGCGAAAAGATAGTAATGGGAGAAGTTGGAGATGGAAGATTTTTACCTACTTGCCGAGAACATTACTAGAATCCGCCAAAGAAAGGATAAAAAAAGTGAGGGAGTATAATTTGAAAAACGAAGGTTACAATCAAAATGTTATTGAATGGATAAGGGGGGAAAACATTGCCTATTTAACTTTGTCGCAGAAATCTTTAATTAATAAAGTATTAAAATTGAGTAAATCAAGAGATGATATTAAAATAGTATCAGAGAATGAAGATGGGACTTTATACGCTAGAATTCCATCGTCATGGATAAAAATATCTCCACCTAAGGAAGTATCTGAGGATCGAAGAGAAAAGATGTCAAAGCATATGAAAGAAGTTGCTAATAGGAGGTGGGCTAATAATGTTTAAGACATAATAGTTTAATTATATAATTTGCATCAAATTTTAATATAAATAAGTTTTATGATAAATACTATTGGGGTTTAATGAAATTGAAAATTACTAGTAAAAACATAACAAAACAATATAACATCTAAATCGAGAGTGAGGAGGGTGACTGTGAAGGAGAGTAATAGGAGTGAAACGCGAAGGTTTAAACTATGGTGATTATGTATGTAGATGTCCGTTATGTGGGGATGGAGTATTGGTCGAGGATAATATAGATACTGGCAATGCTGTATTAATGTGCCAGTATTGTGGGGAAAAATTGGAAATTAATTGGAGTATAGAAAAGAGAAGGGCGTCAATAATATTCAAACAAGTAAATAGTGATATAATATTTTCCGTATAGGAGTTGGTTAAATCGCGAGGAGTTAATATATTAAGTTTTGAGGCAAAAGACCTTTATAATGCAAATATTCATGGGCGTGATTATACTGTAAGATATCCAGATGGAAATATCAATTTTAAGAAATATCGGAATACACTTGATTATTCTCTTGATTTGATAAAAATGAGAGAAGAACATTATAAGGCGTATAGGAGTAAAAGTTTTTCTTTTGTTGACCCGAACAGGAGCAAGAAATTACCACTAAAGGAATATTCAAATCAAGTTATCAATGTAACTTTTGAGTATTCACATAAGGAATACAACAAAGCGGTTAAAGATATTTATGTCAAGGATGGTTATTTTCTAAAAGATTTAACATTGACCGATAGTATTTGTATAATTAATGGGGAGATCACCGCTATAGAGGTAAATAAAGTTGTTAATGAAAATAAATTAAAAGATATAGTGGCATCTAAAAACTTTTATTTCAATCCTGAAACTCAGAAATACGAGCAAGTTGGGGCAATAAAAACACTAATGGGAGTTAAAGAGCTTAGGAGATATCTATACGACGAAGGTTTTACTGTTGATGGAATATCTTATGTGAGATATAAACGCAGTAGCGGTTCGGCTAGAGTAGGAAAATGTTTATTTATAAATCGTGATATATACAATCGGATGCATCGGTGGGATACATGCGGTCTAAAGGTTGTTCCTGGAAAAGAAATTGATTTAGCAGCATTTGAAGCGGCGGTTTCATTAAGTTTATCAAGTATAATAGACACTATAAAAATTGAGCCAGAAGAAATATTGATGGTAGACGATTATGATAGTGTATTTGAAGATGATGTTATCGCCGTAGACTTTAATGGGGATAGCTTAACATCGGAAGCGAAACGGGTTACTATAACTAATAGTATCTGGGATGGGCAAGCACTATTGGATAAATCTGTTTTTGCTGATAAATATCACGATAAAAGCTTTCTATTGTTGCGTAATCGTTATTTTAAAACTTGTGGATTTAATACTGACATACAGTTATGGTTCGCTGATAATAATATTACTAAAGTTGAACAACTTAATGGATTTACTTTGGCGAAAGATATATCCCAAATAAAAATGATAACTACACCTAATAGTTTGAAATATCTAAAGTTTGGGACATTGCAGGAGTGGTTAGATAATATTGAACCTATTTTTGGCATAGTTAAGTATGATAAGCCAACTCATTACTTTAATGGACGAATGGTTAAACTTCATTATCAGTTGCTGAATACGTTACAATTAAGCTATAAAGAGATGGAGGAATTTTTACAGCCATCATTAGATTATATTAATATGATATATAATGACCCAACGGTATTAAGATATCATATAAAGCATCAAATTCAAGATGATGAAGATAGAGAATATACAACAAAAAACGATGTTATATTTAATCTTCTAGGCTTAAATGAAAACTTCACACAAACAAAAATGTATTATGAGTTTAGAAATGATTTAGGACGTTCAATGATTGCAGACATAAATAGAGGGCATGTATTAGCGGAAGGTACATATGCCACTATGTTTAGTAATGGCATTGAAATGTTAAAAAGTGCTATAGGTAAGTTTGATGGAAGTATAAGTATTGAGCGTAATTCGATTTATTGCAAAAGATTTAAAGATGGGGAAGAAATAATTGGGACTCGTTCTCCCCACATAATTTCGTCCAATGTATTTTTAACGATTAATAAAAAATATAAGGAGGTTGATAAATATTTTAAGTTGAATAAAGAAATAGTATATATTAATTCCGTTAATGACAATATAATGCAACGTCTTAACGGTGCGGATTTTGACAGTGATACAATGGGATTAACTAATAATAAAATGTTAGTAGATGCTACTAAAAAAAACTATGATAAATTTCTTGTTCCAACATGTTTAGTACAGTCTTCAAAGTTAAAGAGAATTTATTCAAATGAGGAACAATGCAATCTGGACATAAAGTCCAGTGTAAATAAAATAGGCGAAATAGTAAATTTATCTCAAGTCTTAAACAGTTTATTTTGGGAAAATATTTATAATGGGCAATCTGTTGGTGATAATGAACAATTATATCTTGATATATGTAAGCTTGCTGTACTTTCGGGTTTAGAAATTGACGCAGTCAAGAGGGAGGTATTAGTTAATACTGATAAGGAATTAAAAGCTATCAGAGATAAGTATGTGCAAAAAAACACATATAATAAACAAATAAAACCAAACTTTTTCAAAATGATATACGAAGAAAACGGGTACACAGAAACTCCGGGTGTTACTTATAGGAGATTTGAAACGCCTATGGACTATCTACAAGATATAGTAGGAAAGTGGGTTAAATACAATACTCGAAAAAGTAAAAATAGTGTTCCTTTTTATACTATATTGAGGAATATGGATGCTGGAAGTTTTTGGAATAGTCATCATATTACAAGAAATTTTATAATAAATAAATTGAGGGAATATCGCCAAGCAGTAAAAGATTTAAACAATTCATTTAACGACATAGAGTATATAAAGGTAGAGGCAAATAGACTTAAGGAGAATATAGTTTCGTATGTTAGTGGATTAAACTTAAGTAATGAAGTTGGATATTTACTTTTAAAGGCAATTGACGATAAAGACTTTAAAGATTTAAAGAAAACACTATTTAACATTTTATTTTTATCCAGTAATAAAACTTTTTACAAAATATTAAAGAAAAACAGAACATCTTTGCCTATTTTAGAGGAAATTAATGATGGTGAAATACAAATTTTTAACATGAAATTCACAAAAAACATACAAAAAACGTGATTTTATCGTTATGGCTAGGTGCTAAAAACATGATTAAATCAATGTTTTATCGCCTAAATTTAGGCGTGTAATTATGGAAGGGATATATATTCCCTAAATATCGAAATAAAAATATGTCATTGGAGGACGTATGAACGATTTGTTAATTCAAATGCCAAGTGATATTGAAAATCTTCAATTGCCAGATAATAACCTATTGCAATATTATCTTGATGAAAAGGAACGCATACTTTGGCTCGATCAAGGGATAGATGAAAGTGTATTTAGCATTATCAAGAAAATATTACAATGGAATAGAGAAGATAAGGGAATACCAAAAGAAAAAAGGAAACCAATTAAAATTTTTATTGATAGCATCGGTGGTTGCCCTTTTTGTGGATTCTCGTTGATAGATGCTATATGTTTATCTGAAACTGATGTATGGACAATAAATGTAGGGAAGTGTTATTCTGCGGCGTTTTATATTATGATTGCGGGGCACAAAAGAATTGCATTCCCAAATAGCACTTTTCTTATACATGATGGCGAGGTGGAAATTTCATCAACAGGGAATAAATCTAAAGATGTTCAAAAGTTTTTAGATCAGTTAGAAATGAAAACGACAGAATTTTCCTTGAGTCATACAAAGATATCCGAAATAGAATTTGAAAGCAAGGCAGATAGAGAATGGTATATATATGCTGATGAAGCAAAAGAAAAAGGCATCATTGATTATATTATAGGTGAAGATGGGTTTGGTTTAGATAAGATATTATAAAAAATAAAATATATATCTTTAAAGGAGTTGGCGCTATTGATTGTATTAAAGTAAGTTCGTGGAGATAGATGAAACTTACAAAATACATGAGGGGTGCATTTAATGGATTTAGTCGATACTACGGGGATTAAAGAAGTTACTTTAAACAACGAGGAATTGGCTGTACTATATGAAAATCCTGAATATAACAGTTATAATTGTACAAACAATCAATATTTAATCGTAAAAAATCTCAAGGGAGAAGTCGTAGATTATTTTAAATGGTTTAGAAATAAATATTTGCGAATTGTTCCCAAATGTATAAATAACGGGTTTACCAGTAAGATACAAGCGCGTAATCCCGAACAGGTATGTGCAATAGATATGCTTATGGATGATAATGTTACTGTTAAAGCTCTTACAGGTGTAGCAGGGTCGGGTAAAAGCATGTTAATGATAAATGCTGCACTTGACTTGGTAAAACGCGGGAAGTTCGAAAAAATAGTTTACGTAAGAAATTCTGTAACAGTGAAAGATGTTCCTCAGATAGGGGCAATCCCCGGTGGCGTATTTGAAAAGATGGAGAATTTTTATGCGGGATTGGCTGACCATATTGGTGACTTAATGATGTTCTCTAATAAGATTGAATTTATGCATCTTGGATATATGCGCGGGAGAGATTTAAAAAATTGTTGTCTCCTCCTTAATGAGGCCGAAAACTTAACGGCAGATCATATAGAAATGTTAATTGCTAGATGTGCAGATGGGACTCAATTTTTTATTGATGGAGATAATTGCCAAATAGATTCGAATGTTTTTGTTCAAAGCAATGGAATCGCAACGTGTATTGATGTTTTAAGTGGTGATGAATTGTTTGCTCATGTTGAGATGAACAAATGTGAACGTGGAAAAACCGCGAGGTTAGCACAGAAATTTAGAGATTATAAAGTTATGAATGATAAGAATAAAAGGAGATAATCATGGCAAAGAAATCAACTGCTACATCGTTTAAAAATGCAACAATTGATATGAAAGATATGACAATTACAGAAATTTTAAAAGATTCTGAACGAGTTTACAACCTTATGGAAGTATTAAAGGAATGGTCTGGAATTGAAGGAGTAAGTCTTACAATACGGTCGGATTCCGAGATCGTTCCAATGGAGGATTAATTTGGTTAAGCGCCAACAAAATGAAAATTATACGGATTATTTTATCCGTCTAGCTGAAAATAAAGATGGTTATAACTTGTCATGGGAAGCTATTGCTGAACTTTTAAACTTTGAGAATGGGATGAAGTATAGCGAAGGATATTATCGCCGTCATTGGAATGGTTTCAATGAAGGGCGAGAGTATGAGCGTAAGAAAAGCGATTTTGGAATAGCGACAAGAATTTTATCTTGTTCGGATTTTCATTACCCTTTCAATTTGCCGATAAATATATTTGAAGATTATGTTGGGCGAGTAGATATACTTCAATTAAATGGTGATATTGTTGATATGCAACAAATATCTTCATTTACAAAGTCTTATAGGGTTAGCCCTATGGAAGAAATGATAGGTGGAAGGCAATATCTTATAGATTTGATTGAATATATTAAACCTAGACGAGTTATCGCTACGACAGGTAATCATGAATATAGATACGGAGTGTACCTATCCAAAAATCTTGATACTGATTTGAAGGATTTATTGCCAGAAACAGCATTAGATTCCATTTTTGATGATGGTTTTAGACATTACAATAAAGAATCAAGATGTAAAACATGGTATGACCCATTGTGTAATGTATTTAATAATATTGATATATTGTATGTTGGGACATGGCATTGTCAAATAGGCAACACGATATTTTGTCATCCTAAAGCATATTCATCTGCGCCAATGAAAACTGCTGAAAAAGCATTAGCATGGTTTAGAAATGAGGGGTATATGTTTGACTCACTTGTCATGGCACATACACATCGTTTAGGTGAATATAAAATAGGCAATACTGTAATATATGAACAAGGAGCTTGTTGCGACACAACAAAAGTAGATTATAATGATGGGCAATTAGTAAATTCTCAACAAAAAGGATTTATCTATCTTTGCCAAGATAAAGATGGCAATCTTATAAAAGATAAAACAAAACTTATTTCAAATTAAAAGGAGAAAACAATGAAGAAAGAAGAATTCGCTAACAGACTTAATAGGGTTTATAATGATGATAATCATGAAGGTAACGTAGAAATGCATTTTGATGCATTGCGAGATAAGGAAACGGGCGAAATAATTGCGCTTGTCGAACATTTTGTCTGTAAGGACTGTGGCGAAGAATATATGGGATACATGTGGGTTAGGAACTTCAAGGGTCTTGATTTGGCAATGGAAATGGATATGTGGGAAGATGATTTTGATGATGAGGATGAAGACGAGTAATGGAACGAAAGTTTAATGTGTGTTATGGAAGATCTGGGATTGTATCCTATGATGCTGAATCTAATGACTCTATGACGAGTGTTATAACTTCTTTGAATAAATCGGAGTGGGAAAAATATGATTGGGATGATGGGGAAATTATTCGCAAAGCATTAGGTTGGAAACTTAAAGAAATTTTACCAGAAGAAGATTATTAAGAATAATTTTTATAATAATTAATATATTGTTGGAGAGTTCCTACCAGCAAATTGCAAAGTGGAAAACAATTCTCACGATTATCTTTTGAGAATTTGTAAATGTTGGAGATTTTGTCGATAGCCCCGGCTAACAAAAAATCTAAAAATGTGGCAATGACATGAGATGCTGTTTCAAGATGCAGTATCTCGTATGAGCCTTATAAGGGTTGTACATTTACCACAACTTGAATAGGCGGCAACGCTAAAAGAAAATGTTCTAATCATTAGTGATTACCCGTATTGAGGGTTCACATATTTTTTAAATTTTAAGGAGGATTTTTTATGAATGATGTTTTCGCAAATCTTTTTGAACTTGGTTTTGGGAAGCCAAGAAATTTTTATTTTAACACAAACCTTTTAAAAGATCAAATGCCAGCATACTGGCATAAGACTGATTACGGATATAAGTGTAGAGCAAAAACGTTAGGAGTAAAATCAGTAGAAGTTACAGTGGAGGATATTGGAATAAAGGTTGTAGGTGAAAGTGAAATTGATGGGCTTAAATACAATACATCATTTGAGCTTCCTATTGCCGAGGATGTTCTTGATAATGTTAGTAAGATTAATCACTATACTGATGCTGGTATTACTATTATTGAATTGTATGTTGACCGCCCAGCAAAGAGAAAAATCTTAATAAACGGGAACTAAAGTGGTTATTATTTCTACTAAAATTATAACACAATCTTTATCAAAATGATTGCCTAGATACCTACAATATGTCTCGATGAATAGGTAAATTCATTAAATAGTATTGACGTTACACTTTAAAACCACGGTTCGATATAATAACTCCCCATTTCTTAGGATTTGGGGAGATTTTATCTTTTAGGAGAAAATATGGCAGTAACAAAACCAAAACTTAAAGCGGCAAAGGCAGTTCCACCTATGCAAAAGCGTAGATATATTTGTACTTGTTGTGGGAAAGAGTCTACTAGACAAAAGAATATATACTTTTCCACAAAATCGGAGTTATATAAATTTAATAATGGTTATTTGACAATGTGTACTAATTGCATAAAGAAGTATTACGATTTATTATGTAAAAGATATGATGATTCTATATTTGCATTCTATCATTTGTGTTCAACATTTGGTTGGAATTTTAATGAGATTGCAGTAAAAAAAGCCATAGCTGAAAGCATTGACCCTATTGGTGGTTATGTAAAAAATATGAATGTTGGTATTTGCAAAGGTAAGACATTTGATGACAACATTATGGATTATTATAATAAATTAAAATCAAATGAAAATGAACAATTAGTTTCACAAGAAACTATTGATTTGACAGAAGTGGAAAATCCAAAATGCCAACAATTGCAAGAAAAGATAGATGAACTTGAGGCAGAGTTAGAGGAAGTAAAAGGAAAAATAAAAGAAGATAATACCCCCGATATTAGTGAAAATAAAAAAAAGTGGTTACATAAAATGGAACAAAGATGGGGGGATGGTATGAAAATATATGACTATGAGTATCTTGAAGAAGAATATGAGCAATGGGCAACAATATATGGATGCAAAGAAAAGAATATGAAAACATTAGTTGAGGAAATATGCTTAATAAAACTAACAATAAGAAATAATAGAGCGCAGGGTAAGCCTGTAGATAAAGATCAACGTCAATTACAAGAATTTTTGGGTGCTTGTAATCTTAAACCTATACAAGAGTCTTCAACAAATTCAGAAGAACAAGCTATGGGGTTATGGATTAAACATATCGAAGAAGATAGACCTATTCCAGAACCTTCTGAAGAGTTTAAGGATGTTGATGGTATTAGAAAATACTTTAATTGGTTCTTAGGGCATTTGCTTAAAGTTTTAGGAAAAGAATCTAAACAGCGACAAGAATATGAAAAAGAGTTAGAAAAATATACTGTTGATATGCCTCCAATAGAGGAGGTTTTGTAATGAGTAATTTAGCTTCCGATAAGGCACAATTAACAAAAAATGAGAAATTTATACAAGGTGTTGATATTTGGACAGGATACTATAGAAATAATATACACAGGTTTATTGAAGATTATTTCGGACAAAAATTAAAGTTATTTCAAAAAATTATTATATGGCTGATAGCATATAATGTTAATTCTGCGTATTTAGCAGCTAGAAAACAGGGTAAACAAAATACATAAGGAATAACTTTGGTTTGACCCTGTATAAAGTGAGGAAAATCGGTGGAGGCTGTACTTTTAGTGTGCTGGTACCGAGGTAAAGCTACAGATTTCGCAAGGCTGTAGGCTCACCGTAGAGCGTAGGGATTGAATAAATATAATATCCCCAAGAGTCCTCGCGACACTATTTATGGTGTTAAAATGTACGCCAATCTGAATTGGAATGAACCAATTGATGAAAATGAGCGAAAGCTCCAGAGCAACGAATAAAAAGTCGTTGGATAATAACAATATGAAAACCTATCTGTTGGGATGGTTTTGTGCGGCTATAGGAGTATTATATCCAGGAATTAAAATTGTGATAACTGGTGGTGGACGTGAACAAGGCACAATGGTTATTCAAAAGATAATGGAAGGAATGAATCGTTCGCCTAACCTAAGAAGTGAAATAACATATATTAGCGATAATGAAAACAGTGCAAGGGTTGAATTTGCAAATGGTTCTACTGTTAGAGCAGTTACTGCTTCTGAAAAATCAAGAGGGCATATAGCAAATATTATAATATATGATGAATACAGAATCATCAAGAAATCTATTGTTGATTCAGTAATAAAAAAGTTTCGTGGCAGTGAAAGAATGCCAAAGTTTTATGATAAAGATGAATATCGCTATTATCCAAAAGAGAGGAATAAACAGATATTCCTTTCTAGTGCATATTATAAACATAACTGGATTATAGTTTACTCATTATATAGCATAAGAGTAAATATATATAGTCCGTTGCAATACGAAAGTTTGCAATGTATCTCTTTGAATTGCTGGAAAATCTTGTAAGGTTCTACTACCACAACATAACGATGAAAAAGGCGTAAGTGGACGGTTTGAGAAAGTAGGAATAGAGACAATCAGCAGCCAAGCCCCGAACAGGGGAAGGTTCATCGACTAAGGGTTGAAATACCCATAGGGCTAAGTAGTCCGAAGCGGAGAGCACCTAAGTTGAACGTAGTTCAATATGGTGAATGATATAGTCAACGCTTCATCGAGAGGTGAAGAAACCGTAAGATTCTGAGGAATCGACAAGGACAGACACGTTTAACGAGCGTGTATAATCTGAATGAAATGATGAAGGGGACAGGTAGGCATACTTTCTTAGATGCTCGTAACATCTAAGATTACCCTTTATTATAAAAAACACTTTTTACGAGAAGGTGGGGTGATATAATGATGATGAAAGGTTTTAAGATTCGATTACTTCCAAATCAAGAACAAGAAGATATGATGTGGAAACATATATATGGTTGTAGATTCATTTGGAACTATATGCTTAATTTACAAAAAGAACGATATAAAAACGGAGAAAAGCATTTAAGTGGGTTTGATATGTGTAAAGTATTAACACCATTAAAGAAATTAGAAAAATATGCATGGTTAAATGAAATATCAAATCATTCGATGCAATTGATATGTCAAGATTTAGCAAAAGCTTATGATAAATTCTTTAAAAAATTAAATAACAATCCTAAGTTTAAAAGTAAAAAGAAGGCTAAAAAAACATATCCAATTAGATGCGATGCTTTCTATTTTAAAAACAGTTTAACACAAATAAGTAAATTAGGCAAAGTTAAATTTCAAACAAACTATAAAATACCTGAAGGTAAGGGAGTAAAATTCTACAATCCACGAATATCTTTAGTAAATAAAAAATGGATTTTATCATTTAGTATGGAGTGTGAAAACCAAACACCTATCCTAACAGATAAGTCTATGGGAATAGATTTGGGAATAAAAGAAACAGCAGTAGTATCTTTTGGGAACGAATCTTTTGTATATCATAATATAAATAAGTCTAAACGAGTACGTAAACTTGAGGATAAAAAGAAGCATATCCAAAGAATAATCTCAAGGAAGTATTGTACTAATGGGAATTATGAGAAGACACAAAATATTATAAAATATGAAAAGATTCTAAAAGAGATATATTATAAACTATCTAATATAAGGAATAATTATATTCACCAAATAACACACAAACTAATTTCATTATTGCCTAAACAGGTAATAATGGAAGATTTAAATATTTCTGGGATGATGAAGAACAGGCATTTAAGCAGAGCTATAGCCGAGCAATGTCTGTATGAATTTATCAGGCAAATGAGATACAAGTGCGAAAGGGCTGGCATTGAGTTTATACAAGTCCCCAGATTTTATCCGTCGAGCAAAACATGTTCAGAGTGTGGATTAATCAAGAAGGATTTAAAACTAAGTGACAGGACATTTGTGTGTGAATGTGGATTTAAATTAGATAGAGATTTAAACGCTGCTAAGAACCTTGAGAAGTATATAGGCTAGAAAAGAGAGCTTATGGCTTTAGGAAATCGTTATATCCTAGAATGTTGTGGAGTGTCATACAAGCTGTGGTAGCTTCGGCGAAGCAGGATACTGAGAAGCAACGAATAAAGTTTAGATTTTCTGAATATAACGGGTGGAACCATTTTAACGGTATGATTGATGCGATGTGTCAAGGCAAGAAATATTTTGCTTGTATTTTGCCTTATCAATTATCTGTAAAAGAAGGGTTATTGTCAAGAGAGCAAGTATTGGAAGACATGGCAGAAAACGATTATGACCCTGTGTTATGGTCTATGGAAATGGGCGCAGAATTCTTTGGTGAAGGTGAAAATGCATTTTTTATATATGACCAAGTTGATAACAACAGAAAAAATAGAACTCCATTATATCCACGACCATATTATTCAATATTAAATGATTCAAAGTTAAAATATGAATCTCCTAAGCTAACAGACCATGGCGCAGAGGTAAGATTTATTTCTGCCGATATCGCGCTTATGGGTGGAGATAAAAATGATAATTCTGCGTTTTCTATATTCCAACTTATACCGCAAGGGAACCAACAATATATAAGAAATATAATTTATATGGAAACAATGAATGGCGTTCATAGTGTTGATCAAGCAATAAGAATCCGACAATTATATGATGATTTTGAATGTTCATATATAGTTCTTGACTGTTCTGGAATAGGTATGACCATTTATGAAAATTTAGTTATAGAAATGTTTGATAAAGAACGTGATTTGCCATATGCTCCATTTACAAGTATGAATGATGACGAAATGGCGGAACGTTGTAAGGATAGTTCAGCACTAAAAAATATATACACTATTAAAGCATTTGAAAGATTTAATAGTGAATGTGCATATGAATTAAGAGATGCTATACTTAGAAGTAAAATTAGATTTCTTGTTGACGAGTTTTCTGGTAGAGAATGGCTTCATTCTATGAAATCATTTTCTAAACTTGATGTGGAAGAGCAACTAATGTTTGAGCTACCTTTTGCACAAACAACTGCTATGATTAATGAGATGGTGAATCTTAGTGGAGAATATACGCCAAGTGGATTAGTTAAAATTAAAGAACCTAATGGCATGAGGAAAGATAGATATTCATCAATTAGTTATGGTAATAAGTTTGCCAATATACTGGAAATGGATTTGAGGAATGTTAATTCCAATTATGATTTTGTATGTCTTGCCGATTAAGGAGGGGATATTTAATTGCCCAATAATAAAGTGAAAGAGGAAGTGGCAGAAGCCCCATCCTATGAATACAATATGAATTTAACACCAAGTATATGTAATATAGATGGAAATTTTAGAGGGGATATTGTAGCTTCAGGTACTATTTCTTATAGGAATTTATCTACTTGGTTTGGAAATTTTCATGATTATAGAGACAATATTCGCAATGCATGTTGGCGAGTATATTATAGTAATGGAATTATTAGGAGCGCTGTTGATAGAAGCGTGGCGTTGCCTACACTTGATAGGACTGTACAGACAAAGGATAGAAAATCCACAAAGAATAAAGAAGCCGATAAAGTTGAATATGTTTTGCCAACTAACTATCATCGAAATAAAAAAAAGTTTTCTGCTGTTCTTGATAAAATTAGGGATAGAGATATGCAACGTGATATGTTGCTAAAGCTTCATCTTGATGGTATGGCGGCATATTATTTTCAAACTGACCAACAGTATCCCAAAGATAAATATTTAAATCCGCTATGGTTATCACTGTGCTATGAACTTAACAATCAGCAAGTTGATGATATTGATAAAAATTTTGAAGATTTAAGCAAACAAAAAAGGAAGAAAATTATTGATAGAATTCTATCTAATGAGTTAAGCGCAAAAACATTAATTGATAAGATTGATGTCTCGGAAAATTCCGATAAAATAATGAATGAGATTAAATCCAACTTTAATTTGGATTATGTCGAAATGAATGAGTCAGTTCCGGGGATTAAAAATTGTACATTGCAAAGTTTGCCCATAGATTGGATTCGGGTAATTGGATTTAGAAACAATTCATTATGTATAGCGTTTGATTTAAATTATTTCTTATGTCATAATTACTATGATATGCTTGGGCGATTATTACAATGGCCGGAAGAAATTCGTAAGGGTTGGCGAGATTGGCAGTCTGGTAGGATAAAAACACCTTGGTTAATTTTAGATACTACTAAGACAATTGTAGTAAAAACGGGTTCTATTAGTAGCCCCGTATGCTTACCTTTAGTTGCTGGAACATTAGAATGGGTTAATTATGCTAATATGTTTACTAACGCCAAGAGAAATATGATTTCTAATGATATAAACTCTTCTTTAGTATATCAAAAATTCCCTGGCGATGGTAATTCTAATAAATCAACTTTAACTCAAGATCAGCAAGCCGCGCAACATGAAAAGGTTAAAACAGTTCTTAATACGCCTAATGTTAATGACAATGTAATTCGTAGGCTTGTTTCTTTAGCTCCGGGAACTGATTTAGGTAAATTGGATTTTAGTACGAATCTTTTCAACAAAGATTATGGTTTATTTAAATATAAACATATAGTCCGTTGCAATACGAAAGTTTGCAATGTATCTCTTTGAATTGCTGGAAAATCTCGCAAGGTTCTACTACCACAACATAACGATGAAAAATACGTAAGTGTGACGGTTTAAGAAAGTAGGAATAGAGACAATCAGCAGCCAAGCCTCGAACAGAGGAAGGTTCATCGACTAAGGGTTGAAATACCCGTAGGGCTAAGTAGCTCGAAGTGGAGAGCACCTAAGTTGAACATAGTTCAATATGGTGAATGATATAGTCAACGCTTCATCGAGAGGTGGAGAAAGCGTAAGATTCTGAGGAATCGACAAGCACAGACACGTTTAACGAGCGTGTACAATCTGAATGAAATGATGAAGGGGACAGGTAGGCATACTTTCTTAGATGCTCGTAACATCTAAGATTACCCTTTATTATAAAAACACTTTTTACGAGAAAGTGAGGTGATATAACGATGATAAAAGGTTTTAAAATAAGACTATTCCCAACAAAAGAACAAGAAGATATAATGTGGGGTCATATACATGGATGTCGTTTCATATGGAATTATATGATAAACTTACAGAATATTAATTATAAAAATGGTGGTAAATACCTTAGTTGGATTGATATGTGTAAGCAACTAACTATATTAAAGAACGAATGCTTTAATTGGTTATATGATGTTAGTAATCATTCATTACAGACGACAATAAAAGATTTAGATTTTTCATATAAGGCATTTTTTAATAAAAAGGCTAGATATCCTAAATTTAAATCACGTAAAAATATAAAATATGCATATCCCCTTAGATGTGATTCAATATATTTTGATAAAGATAATATTAAAATCGCCAAATTGGGCAGGGTTAAATTTAAAACAAATTACAATATTAAGGACGGTAAAGACGTTAAATTTTTAAACCCTAGAATATCATTAATTAATAAGAAATGGATATTATCATTTGGGCTAGAGTGTGAAAACCAAACGCCTAAGCTAACAAATAAGTCAATGGGAATAGACTTGGGAATAAAAGAAACAGCAGTAGCATCTTTTGGCGGAGACGTTAGAATATTTCATAATATTAATAAGTCACAAAAAATACAAAATCTTGAAAAGAAACAAAAACATATACAGAAAATAGTATCAAGGAAATATCGTGTTAATGGGAGTTATGAAAAAAGCAATAATATAATAAAATATGAAAATATTCTAAGAGGTATTTACGCCAAACTAAAAAACATTCGGAATAATTATATACATCAAATTACACACAATCTTATTGCATTAAATCCTAAAAGAGTAGTAATGGAAGATTTAAATATTTTAGGGTGGATAAAAAATAAGCATTTAAGTAATGCGGTCATTAGACAATGCTTAGGAGAGTTTATTAGGCAAATGAGATATAAGTGCGAATGGGCTGGAATTGAGTTTGTACAGGTTGGAAGATTTTACCCATCAAGTAAAACATGTTCTAGGTGTGGTAAAATCAAGTCAAACTTAAAACTTAGTGACAGGATATTTATATGCGAATGTGGATTAGAAATGGATAGAGATGAAAATGCTGCAAGAAATCTTGAGAAGTATATAAGCTAAGAAGAGAGCTTATAGCTTTAGGGAATCGTTATATCCTAAAATGTTGTGGAGTGTCATACGAGCTGTGGTAGCTTCGGCGAAGCAGGATACTGTGAAGCAACGAATAAAATTCAGATTCTCTGAATATAACGGAATGAGACAATGTTGCCAGAAAATACAGTTGGAGCTATGGGTGTTGGATTAGGGTTGCTGACTGGCAATAGTGGAACATATGCATCTTTAAGACTTAACATAGATGTGCTTATGGCGGACATGCATCGTTACATCGAACAGTTTGAGTGGGAATTAAATAAGGTTATCAATGCTAATATTATTAATGACCCTAAATGTTATATGGAAGTTAAGTATGGATATGATTCTTATGTTTCGCGGTCTGAAAGTGTTAGTAATAATCTTGATTTATATAGGAACGCTGGAGGGTCGTTAGAGGCGCTTATATCTTCTACTGGAAATGATTTTGAATCTTATCAGGCATTGATGGAAGATGCTAAAGAAATGGACTATTCTATGCGCTATCGTCCACATGCTACATCGTTTACCCTTTCCGAACAAGAACGCACAGTTAATGTTGACAGAATAGAAGAAACAGTTAATGTTCCAGAAGGTGGAAGACCGTCATTATTAGATTCTGAAATTACTGAAAATCCGACCATAACAACTAGAGGTAATGATGCTAATAATATGCCAAAACAATCAACATAGTGAACCTCCCACGATCCTAAAGGGTCGGGGCTTCTAGGGGCCTGGTTCACCAGATTGAGCTAGTCGAAATACTAGCTACGATAGGATAGTTATGACACCATCGGTTAACGCACCAGACTGTTGCAATGTCGTATGTGTTTAAGTAGAGATTATGGGATAGCCTCGGTGACACATACATGCAAGCTATTTTATCATTATCGAGGTGATGTCGGAAAAGCATTGTGGTAACAGCAATGTAGAGTACGCAAAACGCCGTAAGGCGACTTACTCTGAAAGGAGTTAAACATGGTATATGTAATTAGTAAATCTGGAAATCCACTTATGCCAACTAAGCCAAGTAGAGCAAGCAGAAACCATTCAAAATATTGTTTAATGGTTCTTTTGTTTGTAGTATAGGGCAAGTTAGTAAGGAAGTTATTGAAAAGCATGTTCAGGCTCAAGGGTAGGGGTGGGGAGGTGAGGCGATTCATCCGCTTGCCTAAAGGCAACCGGTTTTCTCGCCTAGATTTTATAAAAGGAGATAGTTATGACTTTATCAGAAATTTCTCACAATAAATGGGTTATATTAGTTTGCCCATCATGTGGGAAGAAAGAATATATTTTTAATAAGGTTCAAGTTACTCAACCTTGTACTTGCGGTGTAACAGATTTAGAAATTATAATGTTGGAAAATTGGGAGAGCTTTGATTTTGCGAAGATTTCTCAGTTGTCATTAAAAGAAAGTGGGCAAGAAGAAGTTCAAAATATGCCTATGGATATAAATGAACAATTATCAAGTGTTATAACAGATAAAAAATTACTAAGGGAAATTATGCTTAAAGTTGAAGAGAATATTGCTGAATATTTATGTGAAATATAAATACTAAAAATAATTGTGGGACAGGGATGGACATTCTTTCTATAGCTTTAGATATAGATTACCACAATCAATGTGATATATTTTTTACTAAGTGGCAACTAAGATGAGGTGGTAAAAATTGTAGATAATAAATATGAGTTGTGTGAGTTCAGTTCTAATGTCGTAGAAATGTCAAACGCAGATATTCATGGAAGAATTCGTGTTAAATTTGCGTTGCACGAAGTGTTTGATGATACTTCGGGGACAAACGAAAATGGAATTAATTGGCTAAGAAAATATGTAGAAAAAAATATGCATACGGTCGAAGGTATGTCTTTGAAGGTCCATTTTGGTAATGACGAAAAGACTATAGCTCTGGGGCACGGTTTTCTAGAAGCTGAGGATGGGGAACCAAGATTTGAATCTGAAATCATAGGTAATTTTAATTCTGCAAATGCCAAAATTGAAAAGATTAATTCTTCTAAAGGTGAAGTTAATGCGCTTACGGCTTGGGCAACAATAGATAGTTTTATGTACAGTAAATTCACTGAGTATCTAAAAAAAGAAATGTCAGAAGGCAATACTGTTGATAGTTCTGTAGAGATAATGTCTGCTAAAAAAAATGATACGATAAAGTATTTAAACGGATGGAATCAAGAAAATCGTACCCCGATTTCATATGTATATGGGGGGCATGCAATTCTTGGAATTAGACCTGCAGATGAGGTCGCTGTGCTCCTCGAGGTTGCAGAAGCTAGAAAACAAAAAGAATCAAGTAAAAATACCGATTTTAACGAGCTGAGACAAAAAATCTCTGCGTTAAATATAAAACCAAATAAGAAAGTCTCAGCTAAACCTGAGATAAATAGTAAGAAGGAGGAAAATATTTTGGATGAGAACATGATAAAAGCATTTGATGAGCTTAAAGCAGATATCAAATCAGCTATTGCTGAATTAAATAATTCAGAAAATGAAAAGTTAGTTACAGAAATTAATGACTTGAAAACAGCTTTGGATGAATCAAAAGCTACTGTAGGACAGTTAAAGGCTATGCTTGATGAAGCACAGACGGAATGTACAAGACTACAAAATGATATGCAAGTCAATGAAGAAAAACAGGAAGAGCTTACTAAGGCAATCGCCGCTAAGGAATTGGAAAATCAGGTGATGGCTCTGAATAGCGCAGTTAAGGATAACGGGTTTACTGAAGAGGATTTAGCTCTTGCCGATGAAATGGTTGCTAAGTTTAAGGAGAATCCTAAGTCCGTAGAGGTTAATGCTATTATCGCTACGATAAAGGCAAAGCAGTACGATAAGCTTAAGGCTGAATTGGATGCAAAAGCGCCTACAGTTGAAGAGAATAGTTATCGGTATGCTAATACTTTAGGTGATATTTTTAGTGCCTTAGATATTAAAGCGGCAAAACCAGAGTATGATGGAAGTATTTATTAATTTTAAAGTTATTAGGAGGAATATAGCATGATAAAATATTATGAAATCGGGAGCATGGAATCCCAGGCTTAGTAAAATAGGTCATTCGATGTGAACCATTACTCATGGGTGTCTTATATTTTGTAATATAAGGCTAACGGTAGAAGTTATATAAGACTGTGTATTGATGCCTTACAAGGAGATAATACACCTTTTCACGCTAATGTGAATTGTCCAAAGACGAATCCGCTTCGTAAGAGAGGCTAAGGTCCAGAAATGGATAGCTGCTAATATCCGTGTGAAGCTTTGTTGTTTTATGACAGAGAACATGTAGAGGTCATTCCTTCGGGAAGTAGGTGGGGAGATGAGTGCCCTACTGAAGTGCATTGATTTTACTACAAGTAAAAAAGATATGATCCACTCCCACTGTTAAATCAGTGTTCAAGTACCAGGAAACTGGGGGTATAAAGGAAAAATTTTCCAAATTTAAAGGCTACAGTGCCTATGCCTCGCTATGCGTTTGTTCAGATGAACCAAGCGGCTAAAACAGTTGCGTTTGCAACTGCAACTACAAGTGATGAAAGCTATGGAATTTTAGCTCAGGACCTTTACAATCCACAAGGAGATCCTTTGTTTTGGGGAACTGCTACAAGTTTAATTATTCAACCTGGAGAGTTTTGCCACTGTACTATGGTGGGGAGTCTTGAGGGTAATAAAATAGATATTGACCAAACACATGTAACGAATGCAATTACTCCACCTAGTGGTGGAAATCCTGCTGTTGTTAATATTGCTGTAGGTGATTTCCTTATCCCAGATGGAACTGGTAAGGTAGCAAAGGGTTCTGCTCCTTCAAAGGGATGGGCGTTAAAAGTTATTGAGATTACACTATTGACTGAAACTGCGTTCAGGTGTCAAGTAGTGAATGTGGCCAATGCTGGCGCAGTTACTCCTTAATTGGATAAGCGTAGCATGTGGATTATTTAATGAGGAGGATATAATATTATGAATCTTGAAATGAATATGAAAGATATTAGGCGAGACAGTGATTTCCATGTAGAAAATGGACTTAATGAAAAGTCCCCAGTGGTTGAAGTATTTAGTAAAATGGTAATGGGGCAAGAAATTGGTGAAATCAGGGATAGAAATGGTCGTAAAGTAGATGTGGATGTTATGGTTAATCATATTAAAGGATTAGCCTTTCAAGCTGGTGGGGGAAATCAGTATGCTGCAACAGAACTTAATGAAATTCGGCGTTATGTCATTTGGCCTCTTATTCAGCGTAGGCTTCAGTTTCTAAGCTTGTTTGGTCGTTACGAACAACTTCCATATGGAACTACGCCTGTTGTTGAACCAATTAGTATTGTTGGCCAGTTAGGACGTGCTCAAGCTAATCGCGGTGATGTAGTTTTTGGAGCTATTCAACGTGATGCATATCCTGTTAAACCACAGTCAATCGCCGCAGGACATCAAATTGATTATAGGAAGACAAGCGCTGGAGATATGTCAGTAGAAAATCTTCTTATTTCTCGTATCGAAACTGACTTGTGGAATAGATTGACTGGTGGAGTAATTAGTAATATTTACAATACAATTACAAATTATAATGGCGTTAAATTTATGGCGCACGGAACTGGTGTTACTAAAACTGCTGTTGACTGGATTATTAATAATATTAGACGTTGGGGTAATGTTTCTGTTTATGGAGACCAAGCTGTAACATCTCAGTTTGGGGGTTTTGCTGGTTATGCTGCGACAACACCTGTGCTTAATGCAATGCCCGCTCCGGCACCTGTAACTGCTCAGGGAATAAGTCAGGCAATGGCTACAGAATATTTAACCACTGGATTTGTAGCAAGATATTTGGGTGCTAATATTATTACCATTGATAATGGTTTTAATGTAGGTGCTCAGACTGTTGATGGCAATGGTAATCTTACTTATGAGACGATGTTCCCCCAAGGATTCCTATTCTTTAGTCCTACTGGGGCGCAGTCACCTGTAAGAACATGGGTAATTGGTGATGGGCTTACTAGTTTGACAGGTACAGATATTGAAACAGGGACTTATATTACAAGATTTGACCTCATGTATTCTACAGATTTAAATCGTAATCTTATTGCTATGATGGGTCTTTATGTGGATGATTCGTTCCCTTTGCCTGGAACAATGAATCAGTAAATTTAGAATGATAGAATGGTTGAATATGTATAGCGCAAATACATATTTGTAAAACGAGTATTGGTAGGCTCCTGCTCTATCAATACTCAGTCCTAAAATAATTCGCAGGAGGAATTTAATATGGTGTATAGATGCAAAGATGATTTTTCAGGTATTTATTGTTTTAGCAATAAGATAAATGGTAAAAAATATGTGGGACAAAGCATAAGCGTTTTAACGAGGATAAGAAAACATAAAGAAGCGCTAAGAAAAAATAAGGATAAATCCACAGCACTTCAGAGAGCATGGAATAAATATGGAGAAGAAGTCTTTGATATTATCATATTAGAAAAGTGTGATATTGATTTATTAGATGAAAGAGAGAAGTTTCACATTGAAAAAATGGATTCCCTACGAAATGGCTATAATTTAGATGCAGGGGGTAGAAGTGTTAGAGAGTTTACTGAGGCTACCAAACAACTATTAAGAGAATCCCATATAGGGCATTCTATATATCAGATTGATATGTCAGGTGAAATAGTTAAGGAGTGGTATGGGGTAAGAACTGCTTCAACTGCTTTAAATATTTCATTTTCAAAATTATGGTGTTGTCTTGAAAAGAGAAAGCATAATAAAACTGCTTATGGATTCATATGGGTATATAAGGATGACTATATAAACTTTGATTTAAATGATTATATGCCAAGGCAATCTCCAATTCCCATAGAACAATATGATTGTAATGGAAATTTTATAAAAAGATGGGATGCAATATCGCAAGTTACATCATATGGATTCAACAAGAATTCTGTTAGAGCGTGTATTATTGGGAAGTATGTTCATTCAAAAAATTATTTATGGAAAGCAGAAGATGACGATACTCCAATTTCAGTATTAGTAGAACGCTATCAAAATAGAAAAAGAAAATAAAGGAGATATATAATGTCAGATACAGGAGTAAGAAAAGAGTTAGATTTGAATAGAAAGGTTAAGGTTAAGAATTTAGGTAATATTCCTTGTTATGTAAAAACAAGTTTAAGGGAAGTTATGATTCCTAGAAACGGCGAAGCCCTTATTGAAGCCGGAGAAATCATGCAAAGATTTTATAATAACGATATTAATTTTGTTGGAACAGATGGACAGGGAAGTCATGCATGTCTTTATGTTATGGACAAAGATGTTCGAATTGAAATGGGGTTTGAAACAGAAGATGGTAAGACTGTTCAATTAAAATCAGATACACAATCCATTATTGATATTTTTAATATTGAAAAAGAAGAAGTTTTTTATGAAACTTTGAAATCCAGAGTTGTTACACTAATTGAACGACAAATGTTGCAAGAGATTATAACTTCAGGCAAAGTTAATCAATATAACTTAGTTACAATTGCACAAAAGTTTTTAGCGAATGAACAAGTTGAGTTCCCGAAAAAAACTGTTGGAAGGACAAGAAAATCATAAATATAATAGATAGGGGGAGGAAAAATGACTGATTATGATACGGTAGTTGAAGTATTTGAATCTCAAATAAGAGAGAAATACCTCCTCCCGGAAGATTTAGTAGCTAGATTTTTTGTTAGTGCGTGTGCTCGATATTCTTTAGAAATATCTCGATTAAGTTATGATAAAATACTTAAAAATTTTACTCCTAGAATAAATGAGAGTATGGCATATACATTAGGGCTTATTGTAGCACAACAATATTTGAAGAGAGAATTGAGCAGAATTAATAAATTGTCGAATATTGTCGGAAAAGATGTAAGTCTCAATGCGTCAGGATCTAGTAAGACTGCTACTAAATCTGAGTATGATACTGTATATAATGAAATAGCAGAACTCATTCATAAACAAAAAGTACATGCGTACAATTGATGGAGGTGTTGAACATTGGCGAGTAGTTGGTATTTATATTCAAGTTCAGCACCTCAGTTGAACAATAGCGGATATGAGCGAGAAGAGTTCAATAATTATGCACAAGAAGGATTTTGGGAAATAGTTGAAGAATCATTTTTGACAGACCCGCCAATAAGAGTATATTTTGGAAATGGATTAGATGAGAGTACGGCAAAAGATATAAAGGCAATCGTACAGAACAATACAACAGATTCTCCAAACCAAGATTATATACGGCAGATTATAGCACCTATCGGTGAACTCAAGATGGGGATGTATGTTCGTTATAAAGGAGACATATATCTAATTAACAACTATATTGGTGACAATCAGATATATCAAAAAAGCATAATGTTCTTATGCAATTATAATCTTAGGTGGCTAAACTACAAAGGCGAAGAAGTTGAACGCCCAATATGGCGTCAAGACTCAACGCGATTTTCATCAGGTGAATCAGCTAATCAAGAAATGGTAACAGGTAATGTGCGTAATGAGATTATTATGCCTAAAGATTTAGAAACCATTCATATTAGGCGCGATATGCGTATAATTCTTGATGATTATGATGCTTGCCAAATATTAGAAAATACTCCGCAAGTGTATAAGATTACTAAAGAAAATAGGATATTATCTGTTCAAAATGGGTGGTCAATATTTTCATTTATTGTATCTGAAGATAGCTTTAATGTAAATACAGATAATCGCGAAAAACTGATTGCTGACTATTATCCTGATTTAGTAGACTATAAAGTTGAATTACTAACAAATGCAAATATTCAAATTCAACAAGGACAGACATTACAGATTTCATATGTTTTAAAAGCAGATGGGGTTGAAGTTAATGAACTTCCTACATTTTATTCTAATGATGAAGCTATAATTGAAGTTTCCGAAATTGGATTAATTACTGGGATTGCGGTAGGCGCGAGTACGATTGAAGTGTCGTTTCATCATGTTATTGCCACTATAAATGTTACCGTTGTTTCCGTTCCTGTTGTGAACGCTAACACTTGTAAAATAACGTATGTAGGTATGCCAGATTTGAAAGTCGGTGGTTCACAGAAAACTTATACTGCTAATTTTTATGATTATACTGGCGCAATAATTTCGCCCAATGCTGTATGGAGTATTTATGATAATGCAAATAATCCTGTTTCTTACATTCAAGTTATGTCACAGACTGTCACGCAAATACAGTTGAAATGTATTAACGATTTATCTCTTATTGGCACAGAAGTATTCCTTAAATTAACTGATAGTGGGAATACATGTCAAGAAGTTTTGACTATTCCTATTGTGAGTCTTATTTAAGAAGGTGATATATTATGGCAGCTAATGACGATTTAAGAGTTTTTAAATTATATGATGATTTTGAAAAAATTAATCAAATTATGAAAATGGAGTGTATAAAAAATTTTAATTTAATGAAGCTTTTGTATTATCCTGAAGTTAATCCATTAAGTATGTCTATGGATGAAGAACTTGCTGATTTGATTTCTACAGAATATTTTACTAAGACTATCAATGGTAAATTGCAACAAGAAAAAAATCCTGAATGTCGGCTAACATTAGAGCCTTTTGACCCTGATGCTGTAGTTAATACTGTTTCTCTGTTACATATGTATATCAATCAACTAAGTCCAGAAGATATATTTATGGGAAATTTATTTATTCAAGTTGATATTGTAGTTCATCAAGATATTAGTAAGATTGTTACTGGTCGAAGGCGCGATGCTATTTTACGAGAAGTAATTAATACATTAAATGGCAAAGCTCTGAATGTTGGGATACAACCTTTGTCAATACTGCAACCTATTAGGCTGATGCAGTTTAAAAATTCGTACTGGGGATATACTATGTTTTTTAATACTAAATTAGCAACACGGGGCGGTGTTTGCCCTGTCTGAACAATTTAGTTTTTTAGATAAAGTATCAGAGTCTTTAACTTTTGAGAAGTCATTGGCTTTTGGTGAACCATACGAGTTTAGAGGTGTTAAATTTTATCCAGTATCACTTAAATATCTGATTGAATTTTATGCTTGCTGTGATGTGTTGATTTATCATCAAGAATGGGTTAGAGAAAGAGAGCTTGCGGGATTGCCTTATTTATGGTTTCTTGTATATGCTTTTATCCATCATAAAGAATATGAAGATAAGCCAGAATATCAAACTTTTATTCCGAGATTATATGCTCTTTTAGAATTAACTGCTCGTACAAAAAACATTAGGGTTGAACCTAAGTTTAAAGATGATGGAAGTGGGCTAAAAAGTTGTAATTTATTTATTGATGATGTAGAGTTTATATCAAGTGATTTTGACCAAATTCGTAGATTAATAATGGAACAGGCTGGAATTGAACATAACTGGGATCAATTTATCCATGAAGATGCTTGGAAAGCAATGGAAGCTGGAAGACAATATGAAAACAAAGAACGAAATTATGTTCCTCCTTCTTTAGAGAATCTTATAGATATCTTATCTATGTATCTTCATAAGACCACAGAGGAAATAATTGACTCATTTACTATAAGAAAATTTAATAATATAATTAGGTATATGGGTTCATTTGAGGAATGGAAACTTTTGAGAGGTGGCGAAGCTAGTGGGATGGTGACATATAAAAGACCTATTCCACATTGGATTCGTGGTTTCGATAAGTTTGACGTATTCCGCAATGAAAACATTAACTATATGGATAACTATGCAAATATTAATAATTAGGAGGATGAAATATGGCAGACCAGAATATAGCAAGACCTGGGGTAAGGTTTCTTTCAAAGGTCGGCGGATTCACAATGTTGGATAATGCAACTGGACAGGTTGTATTCACGGGTGAATTTTTGACATCAGCATCTCTAGAAATCACAAGCACAAGCAACAGCGTACGCGGTGGTGCTGGTAATGGCTTATTGATGCAAACTTATTCTGACCGAAATGTGGCTGTAACATTGACAATACGTGAATTTGACTTGGCCTACATAGCTGCTGCTGAAGGGTCACTTATAGATTATATTGATACAAGTAACTTTGTTATTGAACAAGTCTTTAATGTAGATGCAACTGGAAAAGCTACTTTAACACCAATTCCTGTTGGACCAGTCTCTATTAAGTTGCCTAATGGAAGCAGAGTAAATGCAACTGCTGATACTGCAGGAGTTGTTGACTTAACAGCATATAATGTACCCAATACATGTGTGAATGCTACTTTTGCTTATGCCGCTAAAGGCAGACAAATTAGTATTTTAAGTTCAACTGCTCCATATTTAGGAAGATTAATACTTCATGGCGATTTAATGGATAATGCTGTTGGCAAAATAGGTATGGTAGAGATTGAAATACCTTCATTCCAGATGAGTGACAATATTACAATCACTATGAATAACGATGGTACTACAAGCGATACGGTAATTACTGGTAATGCACTATCAGTAGCTGGAAATTCATGTACTGCTGGTTCAGTATATGCATATGTTCGAGAGATTATAGATAATATGGCTCCCATGCTAATTACTTATATTCAATCAACACCAAATCCTGTTGAATTGAGATTAACACCAACTCCTGGTACGGTTCAATTAACGACAAAGGGTTACTATGGACCTATGTACTCGCCGCAGAATGTATCAGGACAAACATACACTAGTGCTGCTCCTGCAACAGCAACAGTTTCTGCAACTGGGTTAAAATTACTAGCCCCTTTATGCAGTAATGCATATCGAAAAATCTCGTGAATTGCTAGAAAATCTTGTAAGGTTCTACTACCACAACATAACGATGAAAAAAGCGTAAGTGTGACGGTTTGAGAAAGTAGAAATAGAGACAATCAGCAGCCAAGCCCTGAACAGGGGAAGGTTCAACGACTAAATACCTCAAGCGAGGTTAGCGCGAGACATCCTTTTAGGATGATGATATAGTCTGAACATTCATGGACAAACATGAAGATGCACATAATGGTGCTGGGTAAATTTAGCGAATTTACTTGAACGTATTGTAGTTACGGCTGTTGCGGCAGGAACAACGACTATTGATGTTTCACTCTTACTGGCAAGTGGAAACACGATGCGCGAAACCATCGACGTTACCGTGCTTGCTTAAAATAATTTTATGAATAAGTATAATTTAAAAAAATAAGAGTATAATATAATAGAGTGGGACAGCGAGTGCACATCGTTTTCATTATTCCCTCCATGATAATGGATTACCACTTTGTTATAATAAATGGAGGTTTTTATGAGTAAAACATTATGGACACACGAATATTATATGGATAAGTTTAATAAAACAGAAAAGTCTAAATATACTAATGTTTTATCAGAGTGTAATGGTTCTGCAAGTAAAGTACATTTATACTGTAAAAAACATAGTCGTGATTATTGGCAAGAAGCAAGATTGTCAATAGATAGAGATGGATGTTTGGATTGCGTATCGGAAAATCGTATTTCATATAAGAAACCTAATAGCCATGAAAAATTTATTAATAGTTTTAACGAAATGCCAATGTCAGAACATGTTATTATAAATGGTTATTATAAGAGTTATAATACACCTATAGAATGTTATTGTGTTAAACATAATGCTGTATTTTATGCAAAACCAACTGATTTATTAAATAAAAGATGGCGGAATTGTTGCCCTGATTGTATTTTGGATTCAAGAAGGAATTGGCAACTTAAGCCTCACGAAGTATTTATTGAACAATTCAACAAGGTAATTAATCTAAATTATATAAATATATTAGGTATATATGATGGACAAAACAAAAAAATCAGATGTTTTTGTACTATACACAAAACAGAATTCTATGCGTGGCCAAATAACTTATTAAAGGGTCATGGATGTCCACAATGCGATTCTGATAGAAGTAGAGTTTTATACGCAAGGACACAAGAAGAATATGAGCAAGAGCTTTTAAAAATCAATCCTTTGGTAAGATGTTTGGGTAAGTATGTAAACTGCAAAACCAATATAGAACATGAGTGTTTAATATGTGGTACAAAATGGAATATAGCACCATCTAGTTTAATAAATGCAAAAAGTGGATGTCCTACATGTGTAGGCTCAAACTTTGAAAAGACAACGAAAGAGTATTTAGAATATATAAACTTAGATTTTATTCCACAAAAAACTTATCCAGATTGCAAATTTGAGATGCCATTAAGGTTTGATTTTTATTTGAATGATTTTAATATTTTAATTGAATGTCAAGGGCAACAACATTATTATCCTGTTTGTTTTGGTGGTATTTCCCAAGAACGAGCTGAAGAAAACTTTAAATTGCAACAAATAAAAGATAATATCAAAAGAGAATACTGTAAGAATAACAATATAAAACTAATAGAAATACCATATTGGGATATAGATAAAATCCCAGAAATTCTAAATCGCGAATTAGGATTAGAATCCGCATAGAATAATTTCGTAGAACGCGAACCAAAAGAAAGTTCACTGAGTCTATCTACTCATAGAACGTGAGTAGGGTAAAATAAATAAAGTTCAAATAGAATAAAGTTACCACAAAAAGCATTTTAATTAAACTACTATTGACTAAGATGGTATATTATGAAAATAATTTTGAATTTGGAGGTTTATAATGACTGAAGAATTAGAGAAAGACATAAACGAGTACCCCCCAGTAGAAGATGTACGACAGAGACGCAAGAGAAGAAAAGAAACGCTTGAAACTGTTGAAGCACAAACAGAATCAGTAGAATTATCAGTACCCACAAAGCCAGAAACAAAAGTTCAATATGCAAAATGCAAAGTATCACAACCTACATTTCGGAACAGAGTGGGATTTAACTTTGAAGGATACGGCATATCATTAGAAACAGAGAAGTATCTTTCAGTAGGCGAGGAGTGTGAGATAGCATTTGAAGGTCGAATCGGTGAACCCAACTTCAACTGTTGGCTCATATAATGGTATGATAAATAATAATTTACCTCAAGGATACTGCAAGTTTTTATATGAGAAGGACGATATATACAGGTGGTATTGCAATTCGCCTAGACGAAAAAGGGATACTAATATAGCAGAAAATTCTGAAGTATTTTGTGTATCATGCAGTCGATGTTTTAAAACAGGGAAGAATGAATATCGTAGCGGAAGTTATATGCCGGGAGCTTGCAAGTACCGTATAACTTGACTTGTTGTGCGGTACTTATTTTTATGGGAGTGAAACAATGGGGAGAAACAAATATCATGTAACAAAAGATAAAGAAAAACGAACATATGAAGGATTTTGTTATGATTCGGTTATGGAAATGAAGATGTATCGTGATTTTATCCAACCCAAACTGGAGAGCGGCGAGTATAAAAATTGTGAAAAACAAGTAGTTTTTTCGTTGCAAAATGGATTTAACCACAATGGTAAAAGAATACTTCCAATAACATATATAGCAGATTTTGTAGTGACTGAAGCTGATGGACATATAATAGTATTTGATTGTAAGGGCCGCCCCGATAATGTGGCCAATATTAAGAAAAAGCTATTTTACTATAAGTATCCAGAAATTGACTACAGATGGTACACATTATCAACAATTGATGGGGGCTGGCGCGATTATGATGATGTTAAAAAATTAAGACGTGAACGAAAAAGAAAAAAGCAGGGTGATTAAATGGCTAGAACATTCACCACAATAGAAAGTTTGGAACAGTATTTAAAAAGCACGATAGTCAATTCTCTTGAAGGGGAAGTAGCCAAAAAAGTTAAACAAGTAGAATCTAAAAACGTAACTGAAACGGTGTACAATGCTTATAATCCTATAAAATATAAGCAAAGAAAAAATCGCGGAGGATTATCAGATGTTCGAAACATGACATCGCGAGTTGATAAACAAGACATGGTATTAACGGTGGAGAATGACACGGAAGTTAATCCCTTACATCATAATGATTTTCCGAACTATTCGGATGATGACGATTCCTTGTTTAGAAATGCATATCCTTCTAGTTATGGGCTTGCTGAAATAATTGAAAATGGAACCAGTGGGGGTTTATTGCCAGCATATAATCCACCGCGCCCATTCACGCAGAATACTATTGAAGATTTATCTCAAAATCGCCAGCACATTACGGCAATGAAGAAAGGCTTGAAAAGTCAAGGAGTAACGGCAAAATAAAGGAGAATAGTTGTGAATAAACGAAAGTACACAAAATATGTTAAACAAGAAGATATTGAAAAAATAAATCCTTTAAATATAGAATTAATGGAAAAATTTATACTTGGGAAACGTAATTTATCGGATGCATCTAAATCCGCATATACTAGTGATTTGACGCAATTTTGGGTATACATATTACACAATTATAGCAATCAGTTTTTATTTGACATGGATGAAGATACTGCCGCAGAATGTATAGATGATTTTATATCATTTTGTATATCAAAACTAGAAAATTCAGAAAGAAGAATAAGTAGGCGAACATCGAGTATAAGTTCGTTATATATATTCTATAAAAAGAGAAAGAAAATTAAATATAATCCGATAGAATTAATAGAGAGAGTTCGTGCGCAACAGGGTCAATATGTAGCACACCATGTATTCTTAACTCAAGAACAAATAGAATTAATACGAAAAGGATTAGAAGAACATCCAAATACGCAACTTGAATTATATTTTGAGCTTGCATTATTTTGTATGGCGCGGGTGACGGCACTTTCTTCAATAAAAATAGAACAAATTGATTTAGAAAAGAAAGTTATAGCTGGGGTCAGGGAAAAAGAATCGTATATCGTACAGCTATATATTTCTGATAAAGTTAAAAACTTGATTATTAAATGGCTTGTAGAGAGAAAAGAAAAAGGAATTGAATCTGAATTGCTGTTTACTACACGCAATGGTAGAAATGCCAAGTCTTTGTTCCAAGGTGCTTATACCCAAAAACTAGGCGAGTATGCTGGAATTGATGGCATAACCGCTCACTGTCTTAGAAGGTCAGGAAGTTCATTGAGGAAACGTGCAGGACAAAACTTGGAAAATATAAGCAAATTATTAAATCATAAATCAACAGAAGTTACATCTAAATTTTACATTGAACAAGATTTTTCAGAATTACAACAAGATGCAGAGCAATTCAACATATAAATTCACTTAGAATGGGGGGCGAGTAAATGGAGTCTCACAAATCAACATCGCGTCTAATATATTTACAAATTATAAAAGCAGTAGTGTTATATGTAGTAATGCTATACTCGCTCAGATCATTTAATGATATTTTACTCCAAGAAAAAGTAATAGAATATGAACGACATTTAAAAATTATATGTGACAGAATAGATTTTAATGAAGATTTAGGTGTTTCTATCACTGAAAATAAACAAGAAGAAAAACTTATAGATAGTATTAGCGATTTGGATTCACATCCTAAAATTTATGCTGAGTTATTTAAATATGAAAATAGACGTTTTGTTAGTATATCTAATAGAGAACAGAATGATTATCATGTTAAATTTACTCCATTTCATTATAATGGATTTATGAATGATATTATGTGGAATTTTACTGATAGAGAAAATAGCCATACCATAGAGATATTTTTTGAGGAAGAAAATTTGCCTATGTTAGTATCTTATAGGTGGACACCAAGAGAACATGAAAATATTTCTTATTTATTAGTAACTGGTATTTCCGAAGAGACTTTAGATATGGAAATTCCTTTTATAATTTATTTAATCCCAACATTAAATATGGTACTAACAGGTGTAATAGCTATATTAGTATACTTATCAGTAAACAAGCTAATATTTTCAAAGACAAAAGAATCATTCTACGTTGGATTTGTTAATTCTGTTGTAAGAGAGGGGCGCAGACGAAATGCAGATAAATAACGAGCTTATTTTAGGTTTAGTTGGCGCTTTTGTTACATTGTTTGGCGGAGTCTTTGCATACTTTCAAAATAAAAATGAAAAGAAACAAAAGAAAAGAACGGAAGCGCAAAAAGAGATAGGATTAAAAAAGAATGAGTTAGATAAATTAAAATCGGAAAAAGATGAAGCCCATGATGCGTTGACGAGACAGGCTAGTTTGTGTTTATGCTTTGGCGAAAGCGTTGATAAATTAAAAGTATTAATAGATGATGCTCAAAAGAAAACAGTTGAATATTCAAAAAAAGAAAAAGATTTATATCTTGATTTAGAAAATTTATATAAAAATATGTAGGGAGTTAATATGGAGATATTAGATAACACTAACATTGTACAATGTTCGTATTGTGACAGGCTATTAAGATATACGGAAGAAGATATTTCTGTTGACGAGTTTTATCCTCATCCATTTATAATATGTCCGTGTGGACAGGGCGTTAAAGTAAAATATGATATTGCTAAAGAAGTTAATTTTCCAGATACTTTTACAAACTATGAAAATGCTAAGAAAATTGATGATAAAACTATTAATGAATGGATAGCTAGAGGCTTGCAATATTTAGAAAAGAATAAAGATAATGATTATTTTTATGTCTCAAGTGGAGATAGTATAGCTATGTGTTTGCGAGAAGCAGATCAAATTGATATCTATGTTGCTAAGGATTATTGGCATATGAGTATAGAATAAAGCAAATAAAAAAAGAGTGGGAATAGGGTTGATCTCCGTGATATGCCTCCACATATCTACCACTCTTATTATATCTTGGAGGAGATAAGATGAATAACAAAGGTAAATACGATTTTGAATATGCTTTCAATAAATTTGATGAAATGAATTTTGTTTTATTGGAAACAAAATATATTAATGCAAATACTAAGATGAAATGTTACTGCAAAAACCATCCTGACATTATACAATACAAGTCTCTTTATCAATTAAATTGTGGTAGAGGATGTAAATATTGCTCTTATCAAAAACGAAGAAAATATCGCAAACTCAATATCCAAATAATATCAAACGAGTTTAACGAAAGAGATTATGATTTATTAGACACAGAGTATAAAAATTGTGAAACACATTTAAATTATATATGTAGAAAACATCCAGATAAAATTCAAAAAATAACATATTCAAATTTCCATAATGGATATGGGTGTAGATTCTGTGGGAATGAAAAGATTCGTATTTTTAAAAGCCATGATTTGGAATTTGCACAAAAAGTTTTTAGAGATGCTGGATACATACCATTATTTGATAAATATAATGGTGTGTTTGAAAGACTTAAATATATGTGTCCGAAACATCCTGAATCAGACTTAAGTATGTCATTAGATAATATGTTACATGGAAAAGGATGCCCAATATGTGCGAGAGAAAGAAATGGTGATTTTCACAGATTAGACGGCGAATTTGTTAGGCAAGAGTTCATAAAAAGAGGATATACTCCATTGTTTAAAGCAAACGAGTATGTTAACAATATGATATCATTACCATATAGATGCAACAAACATCCTAACAGAGTTCAATATATTAGATATAGTAATTTACAGCAAGGTAAAGGGTGTGCATTATGTTCGACATCTAATGGAGAAATTAGGATTGAAGAGGTTTTATTATATTATAATATAAGTTACAAACCACAACGAATATTTGATGATTGTATTTATATAGAACCATTAAGATTTGATTTCGAAATATTTTTACAAGATGGAAACATGCCCCTTCTGTGTGAGTTTCAAGGTGTTCAACACTATGAGCCTGTAGATTTTTTTGGTGGAGAAGAACAATTTCGGTTGCAACAAATAAAAGATAATATCAAACGCGATTATTGTAAAAATAATAATATAAAGTTAATAGAAATTCCATATTGGGATTTTGATAGAATTGAAGAAATATTATGTAGAGAATTACATATCTCTAAATAGGAGGAATAAATATGGCATTATCAAACGATGAAAGATATTCTTTGGCTGAAATCATATTGAAAAATCTTGAAGATGAGGCTGGAGCACAGTCAGGATATTATGATATTTTAAGAACCTTCCCAGGAATGGATGAATCAGATAAAAAAATAATTTTAGAGATCATAAGTGACGAATCTCAACATCTCCTACGCTTGCACAATATGCAACTTAAATATGGGAAAGCTGTTATTGCAAGTGATGGAACAAAAGAATTGTTCAATGAATTGATTGATAAAATTAGCGATAATTAAAGGGGAATCTATGATATCAAAAGAAATATTTTGTAAAGTTTTAAATCATCTTAAAGACTTGTACAATTATACTAACAAACTAGACAATATGTTAGAAGAAACTCATAAATTATTTAAGACAGATTACTTACAACTATATGGTATTTTTCATATAAGTGATGATATATTATTAGAATTGTTGAGTAAGTCTATGAATTTAGATGACACGAATGAAGATATATTATACGAGTTTTGTTATGGTAATGATTTTGGAAGAAGAGATGAATTTGTAGTGCAAGAGAATAATAAGACATATGTCTTAGATAGTATTGAAGGTTTATATGATTATTTGATAAAATAGAAATTTATCGCCGCCTTTCTTGGCGGTTCAAGGGAGGCATATTATATGGTTTTAACAAGAGCAGGAATTACAACTGTAACATCAGAATCAGAACTTGTCGGAAAGCCTTGGAATGTAGCTAATCCAACCTCTGGCTATGATGAAAAATATTTTGGTGCTAACGATATTTGCATTGCGATCGATACAAGCAATGGGTTAATTTGCGATGAGGCAACAAAAACATTTAAAGTAATATAAAAGGAGGGATATCATGGCTGGTGAGTTCTCACCTGTGACTTGGATTTTAGCCAAGTCTAGTGCAAAGAAATATACGGATCAAACTGTAGCCATAGGCGGACAACTTACTTCAATGGTTCGAGATCCCTCTACTGGACATTTGATTATAACTTACACGCCCACATCTGGACCCGCAAAAGTCATGGATGCCGGTCTTCTTCCGCCTGGAAAATCAATCCAAAGTGCTGCTATTTCAGGGAATGATATGATTCTTACATTTGATGATGGGACGACAACCACTGTTGCAAATGCAAGAGGGCCTCAAGGCATTCAGGGAAATCCCGGACCGACTGGAGCTACTGGTCCAAAAGGTGCTGATGGTAAACAGGTAGAAATTCAATCAAATGGTACTTATATACAGTGGAGATATATCGGTGAAACATGGACAAATCTTGTATCGTTAGACTCGCTTAAAGGTAAAGATGGAACTAATGGTGTTGATGGTAAAAATGTGGAAATGCGAGTGTCTGGTAATACGTTACAATATAGGCTTCAAGGAGATGCTACATGGACTAATCTATTTGATTTCGCTTCTCTTGTTGTAAGCGCAGAAATCAAACCTTATACAACTAATACGGCATATAAACAATATAATGCGTTTTATGATACAGATGGAACACTTTACAGTGTATTAAAAGATTACACATCTGTGAATGTTGCCACTGACTTAGCGAATGGAAACATAAAAAAAATCGGTGGTGGAAACACAGGATATACGGCAATAAATCCATATGTTGCTGGAACTGTTTATAGAGTGGGCGAAATGTTCTATAATCCTTCAACTGGTGAAATCTATAGGGCTAACTACAATTACACAGCAGTTTCAATAGCAACTGACTTAGCCGATGGACATATCACGAAAATAGGCGGGACTGGTTCTGGCACATCAACGCCTCCTACATCTGCTTATGCTCAAAGTACTCCATATAAGAGTGGATATTTAGTTGTTAATAACGGAAAGTTATATTTGGTAACCAAAGATTTTACTTCGGCTAATGCTGGAACAATAGACAGTTCATTACAAGCTGATATAACTGCAGGCAATCTAATTGCGGTTTCAAGTAGTAGCACTGGAGTAACAATATCACCTGACGCTTATAATAATTTATTCAATAGGGCGAATGGATTATACAGTCCTGAAGAAGTTGTATCGTTCGACCATGAACCGAATGCGACTGAATTGGCGGCGATACCAGAAGGTACCATAGTAGTTAGAACAGATATTTCTGGTGGGAGTGTAACTCCTGCTCCTACTGCTATGTACACGCAAAACACGCCGTACAAACAAGGATACTTAGTTATTGATAATGGCAAAATGTATCTTGCTATGCGCGATTTTACATCGGCGAATACTGGGACAGTGGCAGATTCTATTCAATTGGATATTTCGTCTGGAAATTTAGTAGGACTTACTAATGGGGGTTCTGCAACTTATAAACTATATAAAAATACAATATCAACTGATACACCTGCTCCTAGCACATATACTTTATCAGAAACTCCTACGGCAATATTATATGCTTATATAAGAACTCCGAATACGCTTATATTAGCCGACTATACTTCGAGTGGCAATATCGTTACTATAAATGATAATATCCCTGCAAATAGCCAGATTGAAATAAGTTATGTCGTAGGCACAAGTGATATTGACCCTGCATATGCATTATTGTCCGATTTACATACAGAATTATCAAATAGAGAATCTGGAGATAATAATCTAGGTGCAAGAATAACTGCAGAAACAACTAGTAGACAGTCAGAAGTTAATACTGTAATACAAAATTTAAACAAGGAAATTTCTGATAGAGCTATTGAGGATGCAATTTTACAAACTGAAATAGATAAAAAGGCGGACAAAGCAACAATTACTGCAGTTGGTGATATAGCTACAATAGCTAATGGTGGAAATTTTGCGGATAGTGGAAAGACTTTTGGTGGGGCTATAGGAGCCACATCAACAGTGAATCAAATATCAAACAACCATGATGTTTATACTTATGTTGAACAATCAAGAGTTACTAATATACAGTATCAAGGATTATTCGATTATTTTGGAACTCAAGCACAGATACAGGCTCAAACTGCCACTGCAGGGCAAACTTCTATAGCATATACTGGCGAATTAAGAGGAGTTACAGGAGTTCAAAGAGGTAATTATGATGGTACATCGTGGACTTTTGCTTCTGCCGTTCCTACTCCTGCAAATGGAATGTGGATATATGCTAAAAAACTTCTAAATGAAGTTGGAACTCCTTTTGGAATGGCAATGTATAAATCAGATGGAATAAATCCGATAACATTTGACACTGCTCCATTCCCATCTGGCAATCCTGATGAATCAGATATAACAGTAAATCCTGCAGGGGCATTAACATTCTTACATAAAACCATTACTAATGGTAGTGGTAGTGCAAGTGTATTAAATAATACAACAGGTCAAAATATTGCTTATGATAATAATAATACTGTTAATTATAAAATAGATAGTAAATTAGATATAACAGGAGTTGCAACAGATAGTGATAAATTGGGTGGACAATTGCCTTCTTATTATTATAGTATAGATAATCCTCCGCCAATTAGAAATGAAAAAATTTTAACTGGCACACTTATAAGCACAAATTGGGGTTCTATTGCTCCATATTCACAAACTATAGTTATATCTGGTATGACTTCAATTATGAACTCCGAAGCAGATAGAGGATATTCAGATGACATCAATATTGATATAAATATCATGGAGGCTTGGAAATTAGTGGATAGAATAAAAACTAATGATGGTTCAGTAACAGCGTATTGCTATACTACTGCTCCAGAAGTTAATTTGCCGATAAGATTTAGGGTGGTGTTATAATGGGAGACTGTTTTATATCGAGGCGTGGACTTGCATACACTCCTCCAAGCAATAAATATTTTTTTGGGTATGATATCAATTTATCAGAACCTAATCCTCAGTTAAGAGTATCTTATCCTTTGGAAGTAAATAATTATGGATACTTGCCAGCAAAAATGGAGTATGCTACTGGAGTTTTCGATTATGGTAGTTGGAGTAATATTGCTGGTAATGCTTTTATGCCCCGGCCCTGTATGCTGAACTACGACGGCACTGTGGCGTATTACCTTGACCCCAACGATTACACCAAGAAAGAGGATGGGACGGCCTCCGACGTGTCCAATGTCAACTTCCCCGGCAACGCCATGATGGAGTGGGGGAAAATATTTACCAAACGCTGGGAGACGTTGGACGGGATTTATCATTTCCGCTGTTCGGACGTCCAGCTTGACAGCGACTACGAGTGCTGGTGTAACTACGATATCAACGACAACCAGATTGAACATTTTTATACGCCGATTTATTATGGTTCTCTTGTGTCGGGGAAACTGCGCTCCATCAGCGGACAGGCGTACATGGTATCTCAGACTAGACAGACCGAAATCAACTACGCCAAAGCAAACGGAGCTGACTGGTATACCGAGGTTCTTTCAGATAGGCTGTTGATACAGGATTTGCTGGTGCTGATGGCAAAATCTACCGATGGACAGGTGGCATATGGTGTCGGAAGCAACGCCCAAAGTATGTCACTGGACCAAGGGTCAATGAACAATCGTGGGCTATTTTGGGGTGGAAATACTCTAGCGTCCGGCGTTAAGATTTTTGGTATGGAGAACTGGTGGGGGTATTTATGCAGAGCCACGGCTGGCTGGATATATACCTCGGCGGGACATCTGATAAAAATAACACGAGGCGTAAAAGACGGGTCAACAGCGTCAGATTATAATGTCACAGGAGCAGGGTACTTATCAGCACCGAAAATAACTGGAACGAGTAACTCTGGCATCACTAAAATGCAAACATATCCATTCGGACGAATACCAATCCAGCTAAACGGGTCCACCAGCACATATGAAGCGGATATGGTTTATTACACTGCTGGGTATGCATTACTGGGGAACTGGAGTGGCGGGATGGACCAAGGGCCTTTCCACGCGACATTGAACTGGGGCGCAGGGTCACAAATAGTCGGTTTTGGCGCGGCCATCTCCTGTAAACCTTCCGCAACCCAGTGAAAGGATGATGAATAATGCTTCACATTGGAACCGTCCAAGGCAGCGCGGAAGCCGCCGTGCCGCTCATTATCGGTAAAACAACGGTCTACGAACACACGAATTTTATAGAATAAGTAATATATATTTTAAAGTGTTCTAAGGGAGGAACTATATGGGACAACAACTCAATGCAACACTCCCTAGAGTAATAGATGGTATGATACCGTCAAATTTATATGATTCTAGTGGTGTAACACCTTATGAACAGGTTAAACCTTATAAGGCTAATGATATGCTTTATTATAATGGTAATTTATATGTTGCTAACAAAGATTTTACTTCTAATAATAATCCTGATTTAGCTACAGCAATAAAAAATGATGTGGATATTGGAAATTTAACTCCAGTAAGCTCATCTGGAACAATACCTGCTAGTGAGCAGTTTACTTATGCTAGTGGGGGGAGTACAACATTCCCATTAAAACAAACGCCAAATTACATTTCAGATGTTTGGATAAATAGCAACGGAACAGCAACTAGGTTAAGTGATAGTGGATATACTACATCGGGTAAAAATATAACTATAACGGCTCCGTTAAAACCGGGAGATGTTATAGATGTAGAATATACATATACTGCAACTCCAACTACAAGTGGAGAATCGTCAAGTCCATCTTCTCCAGGATATTCTGGTCCTGCAGGTGGTAATATTGCTGATGGTTCAATTACAATATCAAAATTAAGTTCTGAGCTTCAACAATCGGTGTCAAAGGCTAATAATGCTGTTCAGCGACCTGGAGATACTATGGTGGGGCAATTATTACTATCGCGAGATCCTGTTGTTCCGATGGAAGCGGCAACTATGCAGTTTGCTAAGAATTATACTGATTCTGCAATAGCTACTCAAAGGGTTGCAAGGGATACTGAAATGCAAGCTTTAAATGGGCAGTTAAGTGATGCTGTGACAAATGTTGATTTACGTACAGGTGATAATCCGGGAGAAGTAAAGTATAGAATGGCTCATGGAGCTTTAGGATATACTACTGGGTATCAGACAGTAAAAGTTAATGGTCTTGGAACAGCGGCTTATCAACCAAACACAGCATTTGCTACATCTGCACAAGGGGCAAAAGCTGATAGCGCATATCAAAAACCTTCTACAGGTATTCCTAAAACTGATTTGGCAACTGACGTTCAGAATAGTTTAAATAAAGCAGATGCTTCAACTACACAAGCGTATGTTGATCAAAAAGTATCTGATACTGACACGAAATTAACTACTGCGATTAATCAAGCTAGAACGCTTGCTGATTCAATGGTAAAAAGCGTATCATTAACTACAGGGACAGAAAATGGTACAGTTGCCTATAGTGTTAATGGGGGAACGCCTACAGATGTAGCCGTTAAAGGGTTACAAAGCGCGGCATATACTCCATCTTCTAATTATGCTACGGCGGCTCAGGGAGATAAGGCAGATACAGCATACCAGAAACCAAGCACTGGTGTTCCTATTACTGATTTAGATGTTACTACACAAGGTAAGATAAATAATGCGGCAAGCACTAGTTATGTTGATGGTAAATTAGTTGGGGTTCCTACTACTCAGCAAGTATCTCAAATGATATCAGAATCATCTTCTTCTGCTTTTGTCAATAAAGGTACTGTAGCAAATATGGCGGCATTACCTACTACTGCGACTAATTCCAGTATGTATTATGTAACAAATACTGGAAGCGGGTCAGGTGGATATTATGTTGCTGATAATAGTAGTGGAACATTAAAGTGGAATCCATTAAGTTCAACTGATTTATCTGCCTATAGTACGACTGCTCAAGTAGACGCAAAAGACGTAACGACATTAACGGCGGCGAAATCATATACAGATAGCAAACTTACAGATAAATTAAGTGTTACTGGCAAAGCAGCAGATAGTGCTTTATTAAATGGAAAATCTGATACTGCTTTTGCTACTGCGGCAGATGGAGCATTGGCTCGTACTGCGGTACAACCGTCACAAATATCTCCAATGCCTGATTGGGTCAAAGGAACTACTGTAAAACCAACATATACTGCAAGTGAAGTAGGAGCGCTTCCTACGACTACTAACTGGGCGGCAAGCTCCACACCTGGAGGCCCCGCACAGAAAGTAGAACATCCATTATCCGTTAAACTTAACGGAGTAGAATCTGTTTCATATGATGGAAGTGCTGATAAATCAGTGAATATAACTCCTTCAAGTATAGGTGCGGCTACAGTTCAACAAGGGGCGAACGCTGATTCTGCTTTAGCAGCAGTTAATGCATTGCCCACATGGGCTAAACAAACAGCGCCTCCAGTACCAACAGCGGCTCAAGTTGGAGCCTTGTCAGCAACGACTGGATATGCTAGTAGTTCTGTGCCTGGTGGAGCAGCCGATAGAGTCAAAAGTAATTTGACGCTACAATTAAATGGGAATTTAATTACTCAAACTGTATACAACGGGAATGAAGAAAAGATGTTTAATGTTACACCAAGTAGCATTGGCGCGTATGTTAAACCCGATGGTGGTATTCCTACGACTGATTTAGTTAATAGTGCTCAAACTTCACTGGGGAAAGCAGAGACGGCATATCAAAAACCAACTACTGGAATACCTTCTACCGATTTGGCGAGTAGTGTTCAGACTTCTCTTGGAAAAGTAGACAATGCTATAACATCTGTGAGTTTAAGACCTTCTGCAAATGCTGGAACATTGACATTTAGTGTTAATGGAACAAGCAGAGATGTTGCAGTGCCAGCATTGGGGACTGCTGCTTATACAGATGCGTCCTCATATATTTCCAGTAGTACAACTATTAATGGGAAACCTATAAATAATGGTGGGAATATTAATTTAACTCCAAGCGATTTAGGGGCGGCAGGACAAGGATTACCCACATGGCAATTCTTACATTCAACTGCCATAACAATAAATGACAATCACTTAAGATTCAATCAAGCGGTTCCCGCATCTGGAGATACTAATAAAGTATATATAAATCCAAATAATAATACAGCTATTAGATTTGTAGACGCTGGGTGCTACCATGTAACAGTTGTTTTTACTTCGGCTGGTTATACAGGTGCTCCAACTTTAACTGGTTCTTTATATCCATTTGGCAATTTGGATGTGCCCCCCGTAAAACAGGGATCAATAATAAATGTAGGAGCAACTTCCGCATCAACTACAACGGCGGCATTTGCTATTAACGTAAATCCAGGAGGAAATGAATTAAAACTTTTCTTTGACGGAGGAACAATTCAGTTCAATCCCAATACTTTTCCACCAACTAGAATTTTGATTACCAGAACAGATGGAAATTTTGTAGTTAAAGAGACTCAAACCACTATTCAGAGTAACAATGCATTACTTCTTAATAATAAACCTGACACATCGTTTGTACAAAAACCTACTACTACTCCTACAACTGATAATATCATGCTTTTCGATTCTTATGGAAATGCGAAAGATTCTGGGAAAAAGATATCTGATTTTACAGCAACACAAATTACTCAGAATCTTGTAGGAGATACACCATTTTTTACTGGACGCACACTCAAAAAAAGTGATGGTGTTGTAAAAAAAATATGGGGAATCATTAAACGAGGACACGTAGTAGCAGGAGAGCAAACATGGTCCACAATTCCAAATATGGAAATATTTACTGGATTTGATAGTATGATTAACAAAATAGTAGATTCCACAAATACTTCATTCCCAATGAATTACCATGATAATGGCTACCTCAATATTTCAACACGGGTTAAGGTTAATGGGGAAATTTTTAGCAAAGTATTAGTGCTCGACTCGAATCGCCAACCATGGTATGACAATATTGCAGCATCAAGCTTAAATGCAATTTTATGTGTGTATTATACAAGAAGCGATGAAGGTGCTGTAGTATAATAATTATTTATAATTAAGTATAATTTCGAAACAAAGTGGTATAATATAATTAACAAATAATATCGCAGGACAGTCTACTTCGAAGGGATTTCTATGCTCACTCATAGATTACTGCGATATTATAAAAATAACTCAGTGAGGAGAAAATAAAATGGCAAAAAGGATAACTATTGATGAAGTTAGAGAAGAATTTGCTGAACATAAATTGGAATTGGTATCAGATGTTTATGAAAGCACTCATCATAAATTAAAATTTAGATGTTTGTTACCAGAGCATAATGATAAAATACAAGAGATAAGTTTGCACAATTTAAGACATGGTGGAGGTTGTACTTTGTGTACCAATATGTACAGAAAAAGTCATGAGGAATTTGTAGAATATTACAATAAAACATGCAATAACTCAAAACATATAAAAATAATAGATACTTTTACAAGCATGGGCAATAAAATAAAATGTTTTTGTGTTGTTCATAATGTAGAGTTTTATGCTTTCCCAATTAATTTATTAAATGGAGCATCCTGTGAATTATGTAAATATGATAGACGATTACGCGAACATATTGAAAATTTGCAACAAAAGAATCCTAATCTTGAATATTTGAGTGGATATAAAAACAATAATAATGATATGTGTTTGTTCAAGTGCAAATTATGTGGATGCGAAATTTCCAGTAAGTTCCAAGGTATTTGTAAAAGGAAATGCCCTAAATGCAATTTTGGAGCAAAAAAAAGGATTGTTCGAACTAAGTATACAGTTAAGGTTAATATAGGAGAAGATGATTTATGGACTACACATCCTCGTATAGCAGAACTATTGGCAAACAAAGAAGATGGATACACATGCACATATGGGAGCAGAAAAAAGCTTGAGTGGGTATGTCCAGAATGTGGAACTCATACAATAAAATCTGTGAATCAGATGTTTAGACATGGCATAGCATGTAAATCATGTTTTGATGGAATATCTTTTCCTAATAAATTGTTGTTTAATATATTAAAACCATTTAACTTGAATAATTTTAAGCCAGAGAAAACATTTGAATGGACATATTATTTATTTAGAGGAAAACAAAAAAGAGGATATTATGATTTTTACTTTACGGTAGATGGTAAAGGAATTCTTATTGAAGCCGATGGCGGAATGCATAGGACAACGACTAATCTTAACGATTATACCATTGAAGAAATACAATATATGGATGACAAAAAGACAAAACTTGCAAATGAAAACGGATTTAAAATAATAAGAATAGAATGCCCAGATGAAAATTATGATGCTATTAAAGCGAATATATTAGATAGTGATTTATGCGAATATATAGATATGTCAAAGATTGATTGGGATGAATGTTGTAGGAAATCTTTAAAGTCTAATGTTGTATTAGTTTGTGAATTATGGAATAAAGGATATACAAATAAACAAATATGTGAAATGACTGGAAGAGGCAGTAGTACAGTCACTAAGTATTTGAAACGAGGTAATAGATTGGGGATGTGTGAATATGCTCCATTAAGTAAAGGTATCCCCAAAAAATGTGTTTGTATTACAACTAGAGAAATATTTGGCTCTTTGACAAAAGCTGAGGAAAAAAGAAGTGCATGTAACGTTGCTTTGTGTTGCAAAAATAAACGTGATTATGCTGGCAAACTACCAGACGGAACTCCCTTAGTATGGGAATACTACGATGAAACTAAAAAGGAATATTACGAATCCGAAGGATATGAATATATAAGTTAATAAAATCGAGGTGATAGGATGGAAACTACCTTCATAACTCAGTTACCAGATGGGAGCATACTTAGGTCGTTGGTTGCTCCCTATCTGGACTATTTAAATGTACCACAAAAACCAGAAATTTTCACAGTGGGAAGTGAAATACCTAACAATGTGTTTACATTGTCGAAACTTCCGTCATGGATAGACCAGATTTTAGTATTAAATTCAGATGGTCATACGTTTTCATTATTACAAGACAGTGATTATTCTATAAATGATAATACAATAACAATAATAGGAGTTTCATTAACAAATACTGATAGAATAAAAATATCGTATACTGCTACAGTAAACCAAGGAGTGATATAATGGCGATAACATTTCCTTTAATTGAAAATACCGAATTAGTTTTAAACAAACCATCTGTGTCCACTGTAGCGGATTTACCTTCAGATTCTATACGTGGAGATATGAGGCGTGTTACTGATACGGGGCATTACTATATCTATAGTACGATTGGCTGGGTTCCATTAAGTCCAGACTCACGGAATTTATATAAAGTTGTTACCGAACTTCCTGTTACAGGCGAAGAAAATCTAATATACATTGTCCCAGATACAACAAGCGAAGAAAACTTGGCAGAACAGTTTGTATGGTTAAATAATGATTGGACTTCTTTAGGTTCGTTTGTACCAGAGGTTGACCTTCAAAATTATTATGACAAGACGCAAGTATACAATAAAATAGAAATTGACGAAATGTTTGAAGATATATCTCCTTTCAAGAGTTATACAGTAGGCGATTCATACAATATCGGAGAAATAGTCTTAGGCGCAGACGCGAAAATGTATTTAGTCAACACACCATTTACAGCGACCAACTGGGAAACTGACAATCAGTATCTAACTCCAACATCTGGGGATGGAAGCGGGATAAAAACATATGGTTCAGAAATACAATACAAGACAAATGAAGTTTTACTTGATGTAGATACTAATACTCTATATGTAGTAAAAAATAATTATACATCCTCAAATATAGATGCTGATATTGTAAGCGGAAACTTAGCGAAAGTAGCATGTGATAAAAGTGTTATAAAAGCGAAAGAGTTTATATATCATGATGGTGATAGTCAAACATTTGATTTGCAAGATTCTCCTATCACATATATTTTGCGTTGTGTAGCTAATCGGCAAGATGAATTTTTATTATGCCAATATAATCCTGTTAGTGGTAGTACGATTACTATCACAAGTGAATTAGAAGATAATGATGTTGTAAGAATTGAATATATAGTTAGTTTAGAGCAGACTACTTCAATAATCAATGATTATAGAAGTCTTACAAATAAACCATTAATAAATAGCATTGTGCTTGATGGGAATAGAAGCTTATCAGACTTAGGCGCATCAAGTATTAATGCTGAGATATTCAGTACGCAATACAATCCTGATAGTAGAACACTTACTCTCAATAGGCGAAATATGACCCCATTGGCCGCAACAATAAATGAAGTTAATGGTACTCAATCAGGACTTGCTACACCTGCTATGGTTGCATCTATTCAAGATGTTCAAGACGCAATAGATTCATTTGAATCTGGTGGGTTATGGCGTGGTACATATGGTACTTATGCGGAACTGAACGCTACATTTCCTAATCTTGATGTCAGTAGTGAAGGTTGGGTTCAGAATGATTATATAGTGGTTGCGGCTGATGAGAGTGCGACTACGTCCATACATGAACAAGGTGTGCCTTCTCGGTATATAGTACAAGTATTAAGCGCGACAGAGAAGAAATTAACATTCTACAAAGATGAGCCACGTGACCCTGTACAACAAGCAACAAATGATAGACTGGGAGTTTCCAAAGGTTCCTCTGAAGATGGCAAGACATTTAGTAATGTTGATGGAACATGGTCTGTCAATGGGTGGGACACAGTTAAAACCGATATAAATAATTTAAATGGTGATATTGATAGTATAATAACTGAGTTAGATGCTAAGGCATTGAAGGAAGATATTACTTCTCGTTGGATAGAAATGGATTCATATGTAGAATCTGATTTGCCTAGTGCTTATGATACAACTCATACCACGTATTTTCTTGGTGATGTATCTGATTGGCCAGGTTCTGGATTAAGTGGTGGAGTTAAAGTTATTATAAAAACAGAGTTTTATGATGCTAATGTGGGAAGCCAAGAAATTATCACATCATGGGGTAGTAGTTACATTAAGCGCAGAGAAGTTATGCCCGGCGATGATTCATGGACGCCTTGGAAAACCAGTGTGTATTTAGAAGATTTGCCGAGTTCAGTGTCAAATTCAAACATTCTCCATAACTGGGACTTTAGAACTGTGATTAATCAGCGTGGATTAAATCAGTATACATCTGGTGGATATACTATTGATAGATGGCGACAAGATGAAAATATGGTTACAACTGTTAATACAGGATATATATCAGTAACTAATAATGACCCCGAAGAGTCTGCTTTTAGACAACCTATAGAACGATATATATCAGACAATCTTGCAGGGACTATTGTTACAATGAGTTCGCGTGTTCGTAATTTAAGTTCAGTAGGGGCAAGAATGGTATGTTTTTGGGGTGGAGGAAGTTTTATAAATGTAGAAATACCTGCTAATACTACTGAATGGACAGTTGTTAGTGGAACTCGTCTGTGGCAATCCCCAAATGACAGTCCTCCAGAGTTTGAATTTATATTGAGTTCGGAAGCGCAGATAGATATTGAGCGTTGCAAAATGGAAACTGGTTCGGTAAGTACATTGATGAATACTCCCCCTGTAGATTGGGCAACAGAATTACTTAAATGTCAAAGATTTTATGAAAAAAGCTATGATATAAATACTGCTCCAGGAACTATAACATCAGTTAATGCAGAAGTTATATATGGTACTCAAGTAATTACAGGCGGTTCTATATTCCCCACTGTAAATTATAAAGTTAGAAAACGTCGAGTTCCTGATGTAAAAATATATAGTGTCTTAGATGGTTCTTCGGGAAAAGTGTCGGGGAAAGTAAATGATAGCGGAAGCGAAAAAATAGATGTTAATATAACAGATATTACAGGCGCTAATGGAGCTAATAAGTTATCATTTTATTTTCCGAATAATTCCGCGCTTTACGGGTATGTTTATCAATGGGTAGCTGATGCTGAAATATAAGGAGGTGTAATATATGGAGACGATAACCCTTGCAAAATCACCCGTAATAAAGGAGTATATTGCGGGAAATAAGTATAAAAGAGGAAATATATTTTACGATGATACAGGTAAATTATACGTGGTTCTAAATGGTTACAATTCAGATAATACACTTCAACAAAATATAGATGATGGATTTGTACAGTCTGTAGGTGGATCTGGTGGTAATGGCGTAGAAATACGTTCAGAATCTCCCACTAATACTGGAACAGGAGAACTGATGGTATCAGAACCTATATTAGAAGTATTATACATAATCTCCAAATCGCAAGATGATACGTCTTGGAGATTGATTACGCCACCATATAGTATTGATGATAAAACTATAACTGTATCTCCTGTAATTCCAACAACAGATGATATTGTTTTACTATATTTTACTTTGGGCGACAATCAGTTAGAACCTTCCTATGTTACACAGAATGAATTCAATTCAAAGACTGACAATCTCCAGTCCCAAGTTAATACTTTAGGCGAAAAAGTTGATGATATTGTATATCCTGTAACTTCTGTCAATACTAAAAAAGGGGATGTTTTATTATCAGCAAGTGATATTTTAACATCAAATGGTTTTAGCATTGAAACTAAGACTGTTCAATATGATGCTTATGGCAATAGAATTACAACATTAGAAAATGCAACCATATTAACAGATGGAACAACAGTTCTGGGAAACGGTAAGACCATACCACTATCCGCCGCTAACACTGGTGGTTCAATGAAAGGTCCATATGATACTCTGTCAGATATAGTAGCTCCACAAGAAGGAATAATTTATATCGTGGGTACTGATCCCTACACACAATATATGCTGAACGCTGAAGATAATATAATGGTTGATATAGGCGGAACTATCAATCTAAGTGATTATTACAATAAATCATTAGTTGATCAAAAAGATAGTGCGACATTGACTACTGCTAAAACATATTCAGATACTGTGGATGCAGACCTTGATACACACAGAAGCACCGACCGCTTCAGGTGGCAGTCAGAATATGATACAGAGAGAGAATCAATAATACGAGATGCTAACTTAGAAGGATTGAAAGCGGATGAAGAACATACTGTAATAGTTAACGCTCCAACTGACCCAATGACAGTAAGTGATGAGTTTGGAGGAGTAATAGGCATTACATTCAGAAACGAAGAAAATTCTTATTGTATCATAACTATTAATGGTCAAGAAAAATATTCTTCGGAGGGTTTGACATATGGAGTTCCAGTAACAAAACATTATTTGCTTGAGGTTGGCAGTGTAATTTCTGCAACCAATGCCGAAACATTTGAATATACGCCATTCATTCCAGATGAAACAAGTCCTTTTTCAAAAACGTATGCAACTATTGACCAATTGAATGCTGAAATTGCAGATTTGCAACAGCAGATACTTGACTTGAAAGCCTCTATTGAAAGCAAAGTTTTAGATGATTCTAATTCAGTCGATATTACAAATACGATATATACGGTAACGAATGAGCTTGGGGGTAGACTCAACGGAGTTGGGGTTCGTACAATAGGGTTATTGGGCATTGTTTTACTATCGACAGGAATTGTGACGCTTAATTTAACAGAAATCTATAATAACACTTCACTTTTGACAGTTGGCGATGCACCGTTATTATCACGAGAAGTAAAAAATGGAGATAGCATTGTATCGACAGGCATGGAAACATTAATATTTACTCCATATATTTCTGGATAAATGGTGTATAATAATAAAAAATGAGTATAGTATATACATAAGGCGCGAACGGAGTAATTGCCCAGCGTTCGTACACGGATATGCGAACTAGCGCCTTTTTAATCCTAAACCGTGAAAGGGGTTTAATTGAAATGGCAAGAAGATTAACAATTGATTTTGTTCGTGAGGAATTTAATAAGGCAGATTTTGAATTGATTTCTGATATTTATATAAATGCTCATGAAAAATTAGTTTATAGGTGTAAAAAACATCCAGAATATATTCAGACTATAACTTGGAATGACTTTAAACAAGGGTGTAGGTGTACATATTGTATAAACAAGAGGGTAATAAGTATTGAATTAGTAAAAAAAGAATTTGATGATGCTGGATTAATTTTATTAAGTAAAGAATATGTCAATGCTAAAACTTACTTGGAATACCTTTGCCCAATTCACTCAAATGAAGTACAACAAATAACCTATAATAGCTTTCAACAAGGTCATGGTTGTAAATATTGTGGATATGATAAGGCATCTATTAATAGCCGATTAGATTTTAATAATATTTCAGAGAAATTCAATGAGTGCAATTACACATTGATTACAACTAAAGATGAATATGTTGACACGCATTCTTTATTGAAGTATGTTTGTCCTCATCACCCTGATACAATACAAGAAATCTCTGCAAAATCATTTTTATATAATAATGCTAGATGCAAATTATGTGCCATTGAAAGAAATTCAGATTTAATGAGATTTGATTTTAGTTTTGTAAAAACTTTATTTACTGACAAAAATTATTTATTGTTGGATAATGATTATATTAATAGCCACACTTTAATGCGGTATGTTTGTTTGCACCATCCAGATAAAGTTCAAACTATAAGTGTAAACAGCTTGCGTCAAGGGCAGGGATGCAAATACTGTGCAAAAGAGTATTTGGCAAAAGCCTTAAGACTTGATTTTGAATTTGTTAAAGAACAGTATAATAAAGCAGATTTTGAATTAATAGAGGAAGAATATAAAAATGTTGAAACACCAATGAAATGCATTTGTAGGAAACATCCTGATTGTATACAACATATTCCTTATGTAAGAATACAACAGGGACAATATGGTTGTAAATATTGCAAACAAGAAAAAATATCAGAATCATTAAGGCTCGATATAAATTTTGTTAAACAACAATTTATAAATAGTGGACGAACACCGTTATTTGATGAATATAAAAACAATCGCGAATTATTGCCTTATGAATGTATTGAGCATCCAGGGAAGATTAATTATATTAGTTATGATAGATTGTCCAAAGTATCACAATGTTGTTCAGAAGGACGTGAATATTCTGGCGAAAAGAGAATAAGAAAATTTATGGAATCCAAGGGAGTTGAATTTATGCCTCAAAAAATATTTGAGGGATGTGTTTTCAAACACCTATTGAAATTCGATTTTTATTTGTCTAATTATAATGTTGTTGTTGAGTACCAAGGACAAGGGCATTACTATCCTGTATGTTTTGGCGGGATATCTATAGAACGAGCCAACAAAAACTTTGAAGAACAATTAATTCGCGATGAAATTAAACGTGAATATTGCAAAAATAACAATATTGATTTATTAGAGATTCCTTACTTTTTATTCGACGAAATTGAGGACATCCTTGATAACTACCTACAAGGGTTAGAAGAAATAAGAAGAGAGATGGTTAATATAGGAGAGTGATATAATTGCAAATTATTTCTCCAACTTTAATAGGGAATAAAATTCCAGACTCCCTATTAAAGTTACTTTCTGTAAACAATAAAATTCCAGACAGTAATGGTAATATAAATATATTAGCATCTGATTTAGGACTTAATTCAGTATTGATTTTCAAGGGAAATGTTGCTACATCAACAGATTTAAACAATGTTATGAATCCTGAAATAGGTGATGTCTATCTGGTTGTGGATGAGAATCGTTTACATTCATACATTGGTAATAGTACATGGGTTGACATGGGCGAAAATGAAATAAATATGGATGAATATCGTAAAATTTCGGACGATACTCTAATCCATCAACAATTATTACAACAAGCCGCAGAATATACAGACGAACAAGTTCAAACACGTATAGATGCGGAATCTGACCCTGTGTATGTGGCAGATAAGCCAAGTATAGTAACTGAGGAAATCTTAGATGCTGAGTTGGCAAAACTGCCTATATATATAAAAGACACAAAATATGTTTCGGCAACACTATCAAATCCAGATGATATATTAGAGGTTAGTTACGCTGATTTATCTTTTGCGATTGTTAAACAAAGTAATACTAATGATGCAGGGTTCTGTGTAAGAACCTCTTTGCAAGGCACTACTGCTATAGTAAATGCGGGCTTTGGGCAGATCTACGGTGCTGCAGAACAGCAAAACTTTTGGCCGAATATGGCTATTAGTGACCAATACCCTAACGCTAACTCTATGATTGCTGGGCAAAATGGATGTATAGATTTAGACTTAGGGTATTCTGAAGGTGGAGTTAGTCGTTACTATGTTACTGATACAGAGACAATGAACTCGTACATGATTTACATTAGTACATGGGGAAATACTTTAGGTGACGTTGATTTTGCGTGGATGTATGCTACTGCACTTCATGACAATTTAGAAGTGCTTGAAGGCAATCGGCTAGATATGTCGAAATATGTTACTGTTGATGATATTATTAGATTAACTGCCCCCAATATTCCACAAACAACATTGGCACAAATTGGGGAATATAGGCAAGGTCAATTGGTTTATATCCAAGATGTTCAGAACCAATTTAGCCCCACAGAAGGAAGTTTAGTGCTGATTAACAGTCCAGATTCGGAAACTCCATACGAAGGGATTACTTTATACCAAGAAATGGAAGCTCACCGACAAGGAGATTTAAAAAGATGGGATTACGTTAATACTTTAGAAGCTCGAATTATTGAACTTGAAGCAAAAACTCAAGACAAAGTTGTAGGTGTTCCAGGGGATATCACTAGTCCTTACACAGTTACGAATGAACTTGGTGGTGTAGTATCATGGGATTGGATAGCAGTTGTGTTGTCATTTGGAACAATTAGTGTCAATGGAGAAATAGTGAAATCTAGTAATGGACTTGATTTGGTTACAATATCACACGACCAAATCGCTGTAAAAAATGGAGATATAATTGAGACATCGGCATTAGGTGTTATCAACTTAGAGTTTGCTCCATTTATCGCGGTGTGATAAAATAGCAGTTTAATTGGACTAAGGTGTAGAATATGACAACTCAAGAAATCAAAGACAAAATAATCTCTCAACTAAAAGTTGAGAATAATACTGATAAACTTAGAAAAATTCTTAACGCCCTACTAGAGGGGAAATATACAGACAAAACATAAAGGATTTATTATGAATTTTCTCTATAAATTCAACGCAAAAGATAATTTAGTAATATACATAGGTAGGACAAAGAATTTGAAACAACGCATCTATTCACATATAAACAAAGGGCATTTGCCCAAGGAATGTTACGATAGTATAGAGTCGATTGAGTATGTTCAGTTGTCGGCGATAGATGTTGATTTGTTGGAGATATTCCTGATTGATAAGTATCGCCCAAGGTATAATAAACTCAGTAAATACGAAGGCGAAAGTAATACGATATTCGACTTAGACAAAGATTTACAGTGGATTAAATTAGATTACAAAAGTTTATTAAATTTGAAAAATAAAGTATATTTTGATGAATTTGAAGTATAATATAACAGAATGGAGGAATTGGCATGATATTAACTGATAAGAAAGCAATTCGATCTGTTGAAATTATGAGAGAATGGGTTGACATGAGAAGTGCCTATTCCTCTGGTGAGCCTGAGAGGGATAGAGAATCCCAAGGTTCAACAAGTATATTTTACAAGCGCAATAATCGTCGTATATCTTCGGTTATTGGGGATGATGATTTTTTAATTTATGAAATGTATGGTCCGATAAAAGAAGCTTAAATATAATAGGCGGGAATAGGTCTGGCCACCGTGGTTGATTGCTCGTATCAATCAGTCTACCGCCTTATATAATCTTAATACGAGAAGGAGATTTGGAATGTATATTTATAGGTTTTTAGATAAAGACGAAAATATTATTTATATTGGAAAAACACATGATATAAAGGGAAGATTGAATAATCATAATAATAGTGGGCATTTATCTTCAGAATGTTATTGTGAATGTAGTTGTGTACAATATATCGAGTTAAGTTCAGCATCTGATAGGGATGTTTATGAAATATATTTTATAAATAAGTACAAACCTAAATACAATAAACAATCTAAAAGAGATGATGAATTAACAATAAAGCTACCAGAAGATTTTAGATGGAAAGAAATTGAATTTAATATGGAATATACCCCAAATATATCAAAAGATGACATAAAATCATATATTTTCCAAAGTAGATGCTTGCGTCCAGGTGTATTAAAGGATATTAATGGGGACAGTATAACACTTGCTAAAATAGCTAATCATTTTTCAATTACATTAAGTGAAGCTAAAAAAAGAATGATCCCTATTCGTAGAGAAGAACACCTTACAGAAATTAGAGCAAATCCACATGTTATGTACGCATGGGGAAAAGTATTTTAATGAAAAAGAGAATAAAGAGGGAAAAGGGTAGCTCCTCTGCCTAGTTGCTATAGACAGCTAGGCTACCTCTATTTTAAAACCTTTTCTATAGGAGGGAATAATAATATTGGATGAAGAAAGAGAAGTAAAAGGCTTAGTTGTAAGCCCTAATACAGGAGAAATAACAGGCGAGATTCATGAGGGAGATAAGATAATTAGAAAATCTTCATTTAAAAAGAATATGGAAGAAATAAAGGTTGGGGAAGGAGAAAATTTTATTAAGATGTTTGAGTCCATATTGGATATTTTGATAGAAGTTGACTTGAGTGTTTCTCAAACAAAAGTTCTTTTAGCTATGATAAAATATCTTAGATATGAAAGTGGACTAGTAGCTTTCCCTAATGGCGAACCTTTGTATGCAACTCACTTTTCTGAGATATTACATATTCCAGAGAGAACTATATTTAAAGCAATAGAAGTTTTAGTTCAATATGATATAATAGCAAAAAATAGACGTAAAAATGAAATCAAATATTATGTTAATCCATTTATATTTTTAAAAGGAAGAATTATAAATAAGACTTTATTAAGTATGTTTAGAAAAAGTAAATGGATTAGTAAACATAAATCGGATTATAGTAAGTACGCAGAAGAAATAAAAGAGATTGTAGAATAGAACAAAATCAGGTTAAGAATGTGAGTATTGCTGGAATACAGGGAAAAGTTACTGCAATATATTGCAATTTACCCCCTGTTTATTGCAGTATATTGCAATTACTATTAGTAATGAGGTGATGCTATGAGCATGTCAATCTATATAAAGATACCAGACCGAAAGGACAATTTGTACTATGTCTATTCATTGCCCGATAATCCCGCCATGAGGTGGGAGACTAATTCAGCAGAGGAAATGATGGCAAAGATGGAAGAATTAGACAAGGTGTACGGAATGGATTATTTGTATCCAGTGATAAACTTGAATTATGACAACAAGTTGTTATTGGATGGGAATGCTGAATGTAGGCCAATAATCACAAGTGTGGAAGAGCCTGTTATGCAGGAAAATGATAGGTGGTATAAAGTTTTGAGAGTAGATAAGGGGTGATTATAATTGGCTCAAACTGTTGTAGCAGTTCAAGAAATAGAATTGTACAAGGGCGAAAAAGTAATAGTGCATAAAGAGACAGATAGTTACTCTGTTGTAATGAAAGATAAGGTTACAAATCTTCAAACTACGATTGACAACCTTGAGTCGAAAATAGGTGGAACTAAAGAACCAGTTCACGGCATTCCGTCTGGTGGTGCAGTTAATAGTGCATTACTAAAAAATACAGCAACGGATTATGATGCCGGATGGAAACCTATTGACAAGAGTGTATTAGCACCTAGTTTACAAACTACTATCACAAAAGCAGAAGCGTTAAATACTGGCGGAGTAGCGAATGATAGCTTTTCGTTAGGCGGGGTTCCTGCAAACCAATACATGAGAGTTGGAATTATCCCAACACCAACTTTGGCTGACAAAGATAAAGTATTAGGTGTTAATGCATCTGGACAATATGCTCTTACTACGGCATCTGCTTCTGTACAGCAAGTTGTAGCCGCAGGGAATCATATGTACGACGGGGTTGACCTTACAGCCAAATTCAGTGAGGAAATATCGACAAGGTCGGCTGGTGACCCTTGGGCTTGGATTCAGAACAGGATAAGGACAAATAGTATTGCTGATATCTCTATCGGTGATTATATCAGCTTTGTATCAAATTCAAATAATCTTTATAGGATGTGTGTGGCTGGTATATCAACTTATTTTGGATATGATACAGACAATCCTACAAGAAAGTTTATAGACTTTATATCAAAAGATTGTTATAATTTAACGTATAGCTTTAATAGATTTCAGTATAACAATGGTTTATCAACGGAAGAAAATCCTTTCATGGCGAGTGAGCTGTATATGTGGATGAACGGATTAAAGGGTAATGTTGTGAATGGTACGGGTACTAATCCGCCAGTCATTTCTGTTGACCATTCGCTCGACGGTGGTTGGACGCGGTTGCCAGCGACATTACGTGCAGTTATTATAAAAAAGAAAGTATTAATGCCTGTACGGTATTCGGCAACGGCTACTTTAAATGACGATACGAACTACGTCATAAAAGAAGTTGGACCTTTGTGGCTTCCTAGTGAAATGGAAGTATTTGGGACAACACATTTTTCTACGCGTGGATGGGGTTCGGGCTGTCACAACCCCTATCCGCTGTTTCAGGACACACGTCATAAAGTTAAAGGTTTAGGTGATGGCGGACCGAGTGTGGATTGGTGGAGTTGCAGTTCGAGGGGATCGAGTTCGAGGGATATCGTGGTGATTAATAGAAATGGAGCGGCGAATGTTATCGGAGCAAATTCAGCATATTTTATACCACTCTGTTTCCGTATTGGGTAAGGGGGTATTATATGAATGAAAAAGAATTTCGAATGGAAGAATTGAGGGTTATACTTGAGGATACGACAGATATAATCAAAGGAATAGAAGGATATTATTCTGATGATAAATTCAAAGAAATAAAGTCGAATAGATTAGCATTACGTAAAGAACTAGAATCTTTAGAGAAAGAAATATATCAATGATGAAATCTTCGTTCAATTTTAAAGGAGGACTTAATTTTGTTAAATAAAGAAAAAGAGGCTAGGAAAGTTGCTTATTTACAATCTGCTAGAATCGAGGGTTCCTCTGACGCAATTCCACTACGATCAAACTGGGGAATTAGAAATCCTCCTTATAGTGCATTTAGTCCATTAACTAAAATAAGAATAGATAATAGTATGTATGTCCCTTCAGAAGAGAAATTCTATCTTTATTCGAACGCCAATAAAGCCCTAAATGGCGTTATGAATATGAGAGCGAAGTAAATTATTTTGATTAGTGAGAAAAAATCCTAATAACAGGGGATGATTTGTACGATTATTTTGATTTTAGAACATACAGGAGAGTCTAAAGAACAAAACTGGATTCCTTATTGCGAGATGGAGAATGGCAAACTTGTCATGTGGGAAACTTTTGATGAAGTTACATTAGTTCGTAAAATGGAGAGTTTGCTAAATATATATCCAGCAAATCATATCCGTCCAATGAGAGATATAAATTATACAATAGATGTACGGATTTAATAAGAATGAGGTGATTAATTGTCGGCGCTTTTTGTAAAAAATAATGGATTGCTCGACCCTGCAAGTGGTGTTGCACCAGCAAAATCAAGGTTGAAGGAGAATATAACGTTGCTCTCTAGCGGATGGGTTACGGATGGAAGCGGAAAAGTTAGTCAAACAGTTAGTGTTACGGGATTAACAACAACTATGACAATCTTACCACGCTTAGTTCAATCCTCTGACTTGACCATGGCACAAGCGGAATCAGATGCGTGGACGGGAGTATTATATAGTAAAATGTCAATTCCTAATAATGGAAGTTTTATGATACAACTATTTGATGCTACAAAAAAACCATCAATAAATATAAACGCTATGTTGATTGAATTGTAGAAGTATATATATAGAAATAAAATATAATAGGCTGGAAAACTCAACGGAGCTTCCATAGCCCTCACTGTGGATACTGCCTTAAAATATCTTTGAGGGTAGGAAATAAAATGGGGAAAAAGTTAGACATAGAATTTATAAGGGAAGAATTTATAAACGCTGGGTTGACTCCAAAATTCGAAAAATATTGTGGAGCATATGACAAATTAGCATATGAATGTCCTAATCACCTTGGTATTATACAATATATAACACATAATTCAATTACCAAAGGATCAGGATGTAAATTGTGTGGATTTGAAAAAATGGCAAATAAAAATAGAAGGAACGGGAATGATATAGTAAAAGCTTTTATAGAACGGGATTTAATACCTCTATTTCAACCTAAAGATTATAAATCAGGCAAAACATTGTTGCCATATAAATGTAAAATTCATAACGACATTATTCAATACATAAGGTATGATGATTTGATTAGAAATCATGGATGTGCTATATGTAATGAATCTCGGGGCGAAAAACAAATAAGAATGTGCTTGAAACAATTTAATATTAAATATATTACACAGAAAAAATTTACGGATTGCAAAAATGTTCTAACCAACTATAAACTTCAATTTGATTTCTATTTGTCTGATTGTAATTTAGCTATTGAGTTTCAGGGTAAACAACATTATTATCCTGTAAATTTTTCGGATGATTGGGGTGTTTCAAACCAAAAATTTGAGGAACAATTGATGAGGGATGAAATAAAACGCGAGTATTGCAAGAAAAATAATATTGATTTGTTAGAAATTCCATATTTCTTATATGATGAGATAGATGATGTATTAAGTAATTATCTTAATATCGTTTCTTAGTCGATATTTTAAGGAAGTGAGAAAATGCCAGAATTATTAACAATACCGAATATAGCATACTTTGTTACAACTGCGGGTGTATTTCTAGGATTTTATAATAACTGGAGAACAGCGGCAAAATCAAAGGAATTAGAAACCATTTGGAAAACTCGTATTGATAGTAAACTTGAGATTATAGGTGAAGATGTTAAAGAGTTGAAAATCCGAGAGGAAGAGAAGTCCAAAAGCCTTCGTATACATGAACAAAAACTAATGGGTCATGAAAATAAAATTGCTGTTTTAGAAAAATCTGACGAATCAAAAAACAAGCTACTCCTTGAACAAGGGCAGAAACTCTATACGCATGAAAACAAGATATGTTCAATAGAAAAAGAAATTGCCGCGATTTGGAAACGTATGGATGAAGCAAAGGTTGAAAGAGAAAAAATAAAAGAAAATAATCATAAAAACATATAAATCAGATAGTGGCGAAAGCACTTTTTTCTCCTTTTAAGTGTTTCTAATTGCCGTAATCAGTTGGATAGTCACTATCTTATTTCCTTATTACGGAAGGGGATATAATGAGTGTTATAAAAAAAATAATTATAATGACAGGCATATTTTTTGGTGTAGTTATTTTAGCTTCTCTTATCAGTGATATTTTAGGATATAGGGGATTATTAGTAACTGGATACATAAATATGCCATATATATTACAACAACTTATTGAGTTTATTTTATGCAGTGTGCATGTCGTTCTTATAATGGGATATACATTTAACCTTTACGATAAAAGATTATTTAAGATGGCTATACCTATTTCCATTGCAAACTTTGTTTTAGGTTTTACTCCAATAGTGGAAGCTACAACGATTATATTCACATTAGGAATTATTGTTTATGGCATAAAAACTAAAGCATTGAAGAATCTTTTAAAGAGATATTTACAAATATCAATTCCTATAATTTTATATCAATTAATTATTATCCCAATAAAAATGGGTGATTTCATTTGGGGTTACAACGATGTGCCTATAAATCAATTTTTAATATTTTCAATAGATAATATTTTATTCGTCTTATTTCTATATTTGAGAGGAGTTGAAGATTATGTCCAAGTGGTTCGACAAAATAATGGTAAAATTCTGGGATCCAATCGGCTCATTCTTCTTTTTGACAAATTTCGACAGGACAATGAGCAAAATGCTGAAAATAGTTTAGTAAAAGAAGCCATACTTAATCTTTCTGCTTTTAAAAAAGCAAAGCTATGCGTATTATTTCTTTTATTTAATTTTACCCAATTCTTTTTGATTTTATTTGTATGTAACTTAGATAACTTGTTATTGCATGGATTTGCAATAGTTCTTCCATATTTAGGATATTCAATTTTTTGTATTAAAAAGAGATACCACTCAAAATCGGAATTGGGTTGTACATTAATAGCAATATCATCTTTCTATGTATTAGCTAAGTGCATTCCCCCTATACATTACACACAAATGTTGCCTATCTGTGTTGCTCTTTTATACGCATATGCTTTATGGCGCATCTTTGTGTATACTGAGGAACATGAGAAAGCAATAGATAAACTTGAATTATATTCAAAGATAGAGGGATTAGAGCACTTGATATACAATATGAAAGAAGGTATGTAATTCATTATATCCCAAATGGAGCGCCTTCATATAGGGAGAGGGATAAAGCTCTCTCCCATCTTACAATGTTTAAAACATAATAACTGTATTGATAAAATGATTCAAATTTCAACGCAAATAACTTGCTTGATAAGTATATCGACTATTTATTAACGTTTAAAATATGTACGATTTATATAATAAAATAAAGGAGAAGTTTATGGCAAGTAAAACAACATCTACCAACAGGCGAAAAAGAATGGCTGAGATACAAAAGGAAAAATTCGGGTATACTAAAACAATTACAATAATTTTAACTGGTATAGCAATGGCGATAGTCTTGCTGGCTATAATTGGCAATTTTGTATTATCTTGGAATGGAAAGGTAGAGCATGTGCTCGACTTGGGAACGATAACTACATGGGCAGGGGGAATTGTGTTAGGTGTTTGGGGTGGCTATGTTTCACTTACGGGCGTGAGAAATACATCATTGAATAAAACACATCGAGCGCAAATTCAATATCTGAAGGATGCTTCTCCTGTTGAAGCTCCACAAGACCAGCAACATCTTACGTCAATGTATTCAACTTTGCAAAACTCACAACTAGAACAAGAAAATGATGCATAAAGGAGAATAAAAAATGGACACAAGTAATTGGCTAGAAATAGTTTTGATGATAGTAACAGCACTTATCACTTCATTTTTGATTCCGTATATTCGTTCAAAGACTACCGCGCAAGAAAGAGAAAAGATTTTATCTCTAGTGAAAATTGCATGTAGTTCTGCAGAACAGATGGCTGAATTAGTAACTGGCAAAGATAAATATGCATATGTAGAGAATCTACTTATGAATATGGGTATTAAGATTTCCGCTGATGAGCTTGAGGCGATGATAGAGGCTTGTGTTTTTGAGATAAACAAAGAATTTACGAAAGAGGAAATACAAGCATATCCTGAAGGGGAGTGATAATATGCGTGTGGTTTTAGACCCTGGTCATGCTTATCCATCCGCAAATCGTGGGGGAAACGGATATGACGAATCTCTTGGAATGTGGAAATTATGTAATTATCTCAAAGATATTCTTGTGGAGCAAGGATATGATGTAGCGCTAACAAAGTCAACGAAAGAAGAAAATCCTAGTTTGACGGCTAGAGGAGCATTTGCGAAAAACAGTGATTTGTTTATATCAGAACATTCCAATGCGGCTAATGGTTCGGCAAGAGGGGCGGAGGTCTATCGGAGCGTACAGTTGCCTAATGACCAACAGTTAGCGGCTGATATGTCTAAGGCTATTAGTTCCTTAATGGGCAATACTAATAGAGGTGCAAAAACTAGGCAATCAACAAAGAGTGCAACATCAGATTACTATTCTGTAATGGCATCAGCACGTAGACAAAACTGCCCTCATGTATTACTAATTGAAAGCGGATTTCATGATAATGTTGAGGACGAAGCTTTTCTTCTTGTTGATGATAATCTTAAAAAGATTGCAGAAGCTCAGGCAAATGTGATAATGAAGTATATCCCTAATTACGTTGGAAATACAACGAAACCCACACCAATTACAACACAGAACAATGAGCAAATAATTTGGGATTTTCTAAAGAGTAAGAATTTTAGTGATTTCGCGATTTCAGGGATAATGGGGAATATCTTTGCTGAGAGCGGTTTAAAGCCCAACAACTTACAGAATAATTTTGAAAAAACATTGGGTATGACAGATGATCAGTATACGCAAGCAGTAGATAATGGTAGTTATGCTAACTTTGCAACGGACTCTTGTGGATATGGAATTGTACAATGGACTTACAGTAGCAGAAAATTAACCCTATTGAATTATGCTAAATCACAAAACAAATCAATAGGAGATTTAAACATGCAATTGAACTTTATGTATAATGAATTGCTCACATATAAAGGTTTGGTTGATATGTTAAATAAATCTCAATCAGTATTAGAAGCGTCTAATTTATTTTTACTAAACTATGAAAAACCTGCAGATCAATCACCAAAAGTTCAACAATTAAGAGCTTCATATGGCGAAAGTTACTATAATAAATATCACGTTGTAAATACAACGGATTCGAATCAGATAGTATTTGATGCTATTGACACAATAGTGCAAGTCAATGTTTTAAATTCGGGCGATTATTGGAAAAATGTTATAAAAGAAGGTAAGTTACAATATTTAGACCAATTATTCTTAAATTTTTCAAACTACGTAAAAACACACAACTAATATTATATTAGTCAGGGGATGATTCTATCCCCTTTCAAACTGGAAATTATCAACTTTCACATAGATATTTCATATAGATACCGAGGTGTATTTTATGGCTAATGATTTGAATATAACTATTGGAACTAATTTAGATTTAACAGGTGTTAATGAGACTCTTAATAAGATAAAACCGCCAAAAATTAAGGTGGAGGTAGAAGCTCCATCTACTGAGATACAAAAACGTATTGAAGAGATGGTTGGCATTAAGCCGGAAACTACTAGGCGCACAAAAGAACAGGTTGCAGAAATGAAGGCAATCTGGAAAGATATGTTCGATGTAGAGGCGAAACAAAGTAAAGCCGTAGCGGATAAGAAAATCGCTGATAGCAAAGCCGCAACAGCGCAAGTAAAAAAAGATTATAACGAATTAATTTCACTCATAAAGCAAATCAATTCTATAGAACTTCAACTAAAGAAAATCGATATAGGGACAGACCCGAATCAATTCAATGAACTAAACAAACAATTCGATGATTTACAAACAAAATTTTCTGAGTTATTCCAACGTTCGGTAACACAAAATCCATTTGCACAAGAATTATTAAATCTTAAAGATTTTCAAAGCGCCTATGAAGAAGGTAGGGGTAAAATAGCAATGGCAGATGCTAAAGCGGCTGATGAGGCAGTAAAAGCCGCAAATGCTAAAGCATCGGCAGAAGAAAGAGCGGCAGACCAAGCTATGGCGGCTATAGTTAAAAAGACTATGACTGATGTTAGCGAAATGGAAAAGTCAGGAGCCGCCGCTGATAAACTTGCTGAAAGATTTAGGCGTGTTGTTGGTGTTCTTCAAGAAGGCGTAACTATTCCTACTGATGGTGGAATAAATAAAGCTATGGACTCAATGCGTGAGCTAGAGAAATATGCTGGTTCCGATATGAAATCTCTTGGCGATAGAATGTTTAATGGGGATACATATTCTCGTTTTACTGCAACAATAGAACAAGCTACAGGTGGATTCCAAACTTATACCCTTGCAGTAGATAAAGCTACAGGGGCATTATATGAATTAGATTTAGGCACTAAATCAGCTAATACTGCTTTGGTAAGATTTGATGACCAAACTGTGTCAGCGGCTAATGCTCTATCTAGTATGCTGATAGCAACAAAAGTTGTAGATGGATTAAATGCACTAAAACAAATATTAACTGATTGCGTAGATGCGGCTATTGAGTTTGAAGCTGGAATGGCAGGAGTTCAACGAAGTGTTGGCGGTACCAGTACAGAAATTAATGCTCTTGCAGAATATATAAAAACTCTTGCTCTTAATATCCCAATTACTACAACAAGTTTAAATAAAATTGCTGAAACTGCTGGGCAATTAGGAGTTCAAAAAGAGAATGTAGCGGCATTTACAGAAATTATGGCAAGGCTTGGTACTGCTACAGATTTAACGGCTGAAGAAGCTGCGACACTACTTGCGCAGTTCTCGTCAATAACAAGAATGAACCCTCAAAATTATGATAGACTGGCTTCAACTATTGCTCTCTTAGGTGATGCTACTGCCGCAACTGGTCGTACAATAGCAGAAATGTCTTTGCGTATGGCTGGAGCAGGTTCTGTTGCTGGAATGACTGAACAAGATATATTGGGAATTGCAGCGGCTTTAGGTGGATTAGGCGTTCAAACTGAAGCTGGTGGTTCAGCCATGTCAAGGCTTATTACTGAGCTTCAAAAGGCAGTTGAGTTGGGCGATGGTTTAGAAGCATTTGCTTCTGTTGCCAATATGACGGCAGAGACTTTTACTACAATGTGGGGAGAAAATGCCGCTGGTGCTTTAAACGCATTTATTATTGGGCTTAATGATACAGAACGCAATGGAAAAAGTGCTCTTGCTATTCTGGATGATTTGAATTTGACAGATATAAGATTGTCACGTTCAATTCTGGCTCTTGCTGAATCTGGTGATATGCTAACTAATACATTAGCACAAGCTAATACAGCATGGGAAGAAAACACCGCATTAGGCGAAAAAGCCGCAATTATGTATGAAACTACTGCGGCTAGAATGCAATTATTTGAAAACGCTGTTAATAATTTACAAATATCGGTAGGAGATGCTTTAACTCCTGTATTAAATTCGGCAACATCTGGATTAACAGATTTTATTAATAGTTTTGCAGAGTTCGTTGATCAAAATCAATGGTTTGTTCAAACTATAGCGGTTTTAGCTACTGGTTTAGGTGCTATGGTTGGTACTGTTACAGCGTATACAATAGCAGTAACGGCGTTAAATGCCATACATAAAGTTTTAGTCCCCAGTGTTGCAAATGCCACAAAAAGTATTGTATTATTTAACGGAGCATTAACATTATCTCCTGTTGGTGCTTTTGCTATTGCATTAGGAGCAGTAGTGGCAGTATTAGGCTCATTAGCAATAGGGTTAGCCAAAGTAGAACAAAGGTATGCTGAATATCGTCAGGGTGTATTAGATAGTGCAGAAGCGGCTAGAGAAGAAGCTAGGGCACTTGAACAGTTATCAGAAGAATATATTCGGCTACGGTCATCATCTGTACAAGATGAAACAAACAGAGAACGTATTAGAGAAATTCAGTCTGAGATAACTAATTTAGTTGGAGATCAAGCAAATAACTTAAATCTCGTTAATGGTGTTCTTGATACAGAGAAAATAAAATTAGAAGCAATTACAAATGAGTATTATAAACAATCTCAGGCGGCTATAGATGCAGCACAAAGATTAGCACAATCTGATGTCAATTTAGGAGTTAATGCGCCCAATGCCATTAAAATGCCAAAAACATTAGATTCTGGATTAGGACAAGATGCAACAAAAACATTAGAACAATATGCTAAAATATATAGTGGAACAGCAAATGATATTTTAGATGTTCTATATGAATGGCGCGATGCGTATCTTGAAATTGATGATGCAAGTGGAAAATACTCCAATAAATTAAAGCAGATTATTGAGCAAATTACACATTATGAAAGTGTTGTTGAAACAGCTAATGAATTAGATTTAGTGAAATTAAACAATCTTTTAAACTCTAGTGATGCGTATGATAGATTGTCAGATAATCAACAAAAATTTGTAAAATCAGTTCTCGACGGTTCAACAGCTACAGAAGCTTCTGTTAATAATTTAATACAATCTATTCAACATGGTGGAACATTATCTAAGGCGATTGATGGATTGTTCAATTTAGATAAAACTACTAGTACAATAACTTCATACAAAGAAAAACTGCAAACCTTTGTCGCTGATGTTGAAGCAACGACAGGTATTATGGCGGGTAATATCATTCAGACATTTGATAAAATGGGTGATATTGAAGTTCGAATACAAGCTCTTTATGAAGTAATGCCTGAAACACAATCATTAAAAGAAGCAATTATAGATGAATTAAATGTATCTGAGATAGAAACATTATTGGACATATCTCTACGTCCAGAGTTTGATTTTTCTGCTTTTGTTGAAGGTGCGAATACGGCAGACGAATATGTAGAAGCTTTACGAAGACTAATAGTAGAATACGGGAATGTTTCTAAAGCTAGTGATAAAGATACTGCAATGCAAGATAGTCTTGAGACACTTCAATTAGTTCAAGATGGAGTTATGAAATTTAAATACGCAGTATCTGAAACAGAGCAAGAATTTCTTAAAGATACTATAACTTCACAAATGGACGCATGGCTTTCTAGAATCAAGTCAATATCTGATGAAGCGACTAGAAGCCAATTGTTATTAGCGTATGGGAATGCTTTAGCATGGGTTGCTGAACAAACAGAAACATCTGCAGAAAAATTTGAAAATCTGGCCGATGAGTTAGATTCTATTCGTAGTGCCTACGAACTTGGACAAAAAGCAATAGACGAATATGCTGAATCTGGTAGATTATCGTTAGATACCATTATGGATTTAATAGATAGTGGATATATTCAGTATCTAATAAACGAGAGCGGCGAAATTGAAATAAATGAAGAAGCGTTTCGAAGATTAGCAATCGCTAAAATGGATACCATGATTGCGAACCAGAAACTTGAATTGCAAAATATGGTTGACCAATGGCGTACTGAAGGTACGACAGTTGAAGATTTAGCAATAGCATGGGCAGATGCCGCTTTAGCAAAAGCCGCTTATAATGATATCGGATTAGATTTGGGCGAATATGGTGATTCAGCGCAAATCAAAGAGATGTTGGCTGGGTTGCAACTGCTTCAAGATGAAAGAGCAAAACTTGCCGATACTAGTCAACCTCTTTTTCGCCCTAGTGGAAGTCGTTCATCATCAAGCAGTGGTTCAACTAAAGATGCTTATAAAGAAGAAGCGGATGCCGCGTTAGCAGAGTTAAAATATCAGCATGATGCAGGATTAATTTCTGAAGAAGCTTATCTTAATCAGTTGAGAGAGCTTAATGATAAATATTTTAAAGACAAAGAGAAGTATTTAGATGACTACAGAAAGAATGAATTGCAAGTTCAAGAAGGATTGCGTCAAGCAGAGGAAGATAGGCTTAACGCTCAACTAGACTTAGCCCGTCAATCTGGAAACCAAGACGAACAAATCTCCATTTATAAACAACTTCAAGATAACCTTCACTCTCTTGCTGAAGAATATCGTCAACGTGGATTTAAAGAAACCGACAATGAAATTCTTGAATTAAAAAATAAATGGGCACAGTATTATGACGATATTGCTGAAATTCGCCGTCAGCAAGAATCGCAACCATTTGCTAATTTTACCAGAGATGTCGGGAACGAACAAAGTAGACTTGGTTTAGATTTGGAGTTGACAGATGCCAAGTCGTTCGAAGACAGAGCGAAGATTATCAACGAGCAGATAAAATTACAAGAAGTAACAGTTAGACGTACTGCTAGTGAGATAGGATTTTATAATCAAAAGTTGCGTCAAGGCGCAGATGATGAGGATTATCTAAGAGAGAAAATCGCTGAGTTGACTACAGAGTTTCAACAAGCGTTAATAGACTTAGATGCCTTTAATGATGCTTTAATTGAAAATAGTAGGCTTACATATGATAGTAGCATAGAGAATTATACTAATGAACTAAAAGAACTTGAAATGCAACTCGACATGACTGGATCTGAAAATTTCAATGACCAGTTAGATATTACGAACAAGATGCTTGAAAAACAGGATGAAATAATATCTGCTAACAGAGATGAACTTTCCCGATTAACTCAAGCTTTTAATGATGGGAAAATCAGTGAGGAAGATTTTAGAAGCGAAGCAGATAGACTCCACAATTCTTGGTTGGATGGTATTTCCACAGCGTTTGAGTATTCTCAAGCTATAAGAGAAATTGGCATTGCAATGAAGGAATTAGAGCTTGATACCCTCAATACAGAAAAAGATAATTTGATGACCATAGTTGAGATGACTAAAAATATGATTAGGCAAGAAATAGCTAATCAAGTTGACTCAATGAATGATGATATAAAATCTATACAGGCATCAAAAAAAGCTTTGGATGATGTTCGCGATGGAATAAACGATGCCGCAAAAGAGAGAGATAAGCAAGATGCTAAAAGGAAGGCTGATTTACAAGATCAATTAAAACTAGAACTTGATATTTTAGGTAAAAGAAAAGATGCTATTGATGATGAAATTGATGCGGCTAAAGATTTGGCAGATATCCAAAAAAATCGTCTTGAGGATGAGTTAGATAATTATAGACAAATCTTAGATGCCAGACTCAAGCTATTAGAATTAGACAAGGAAAATCGTAAGTACGAACAAGATGTTGCAGAAATGCAAAAGTCTATTCAGAATACACAAGATAGAATAGCAGAGTTGTCACGCAATGACTCTCGTGAAAGTATTGCCGAGAGAATGCGTCTTGAAGAGCAACTTGCAGACGAGAAGCTAAAATTAGACAATTATCTCTATGAAAACGACATAAAACGGCAAGAAGATGCAATTGAAAGCGAATGGGATCGCTATAATCAGCAAAAGCAATTAGAATTAGACGGGATTGACGAAGGACTTAAAGCTTTTGAAGAAGCGCAACAGATAAAGATGGATGGTATTGATCGCGAGATGGAACAAGCTAAGTTGCGTAACGAAGCTAATCTTGCGGCAATCGAAGCAGAAGCTCAAGCATACGATGATTTAGTTGCTAATCAGCTCGAAGGGCTGAAGCTAACAGGTGAAGAATACGATAGGCAAATTGAGAATATTCAAGCTCGTATTCAAGAAGTTCAAGCAAGCATACAGAACTCAGGAGAGTTAACACAAGCTGCTATGCGCCGGATTGACGAGGAAGGGTCTGCCTTGTATGAGAAATTAATTCAGTACAACGATATCTACGGGGATGGGATATCCATGACAGTAACTTCAGCATGGGAAAACTATCTCGCAACGGTAGATCAAGGGAATAAATCAACTCTTCAGCATACAGTTGATTTGATGAGACAGATATTCGACCTCACCAAGCAAATCGAAACAGAGCAACAAAAAATGGCAAACATGTCATCTCCCTACTTTGCGGGAACAACAGGATTAAGGAATCATTTTGAGAGTGAAGGGTACAATGTTGGTTGGAATGACGCAAACAAGCAGTTTTCAATCAATGGGCAATGGTTTGATTCTTCTGGTTTTGAGAATTTAGATGGACGGTTGCAAATGACATACGAACAACTCAAAGAATTAGAGGAACAACTCGCAAAGTTGCCTAAATATGCATCTGGAGGATACATTTCCAAGGATCAATTAGCCATTGTTCATCAGGGAGAGCTTGTCTTAAACCCTGAGCAAGTGAGAGCATTATTCGGTAGTGCAATGAATCTCGGCTCATTTGCTGGGTCATCATTAAACAGTCTCCAGAATCAAATAGCGCGTAACCAACAATACGCAGGAGATAGCATCAACAATCTCACATCCAACATTGGTGGATACGGAGATATCAACATGGAGTTCAACGGAGTAACATCTGAGAGTTTCATGAGAGATTTGCCGAGAGTAATGGGTAGTATAGCTGATAATAAACTGACTGATTATACAAGGCAAAGGAACAACGTAGCGCGAAGCAAGGGTATGACATCATTCGCTCCATTTTAAGGTGGTGATTCAATGGGGAAATTTGGGTATACAGAAGTAGAATACAATCGGTATTTGCAAAGGATAAGCCGATTAATCGAGGATTACGGGAATAAAGACAAACGATTTTCCGAAGCTATAAGTGAAGGGTCAATAGTGGACGGATTAGATAACGGAGAAGAAATCCTTGAAATAATAAAAAATATTTAAGAAAGTGAATAATTTTAAAATTTAATGGTATAATATAAATGCGGGACAGTACGAAAAGGATGTCGTATTTCTGGTTGTCCCTTTCCGACCAGACTACCGCCAACTTATTATGGAGAAAGGAAGATTGAATGAGCGTAGTGAAGAAAATCTTAGTTATGACTGCGATGTTATTCGGGCTTGTAACTATGATTAATTATGTGAATTTTTTGTTTGGGAATAATTATTTGTTTATTTTTGTTAAAAATGTTCAAATGCCGTATATTGTTTATTTTATAATATCTTTTATATTTTTACAAATTCAGATAACATCCGTATTTTGTGCTTCATTAGAAGTATATAGTAAAAAGGCAATATTATATCTATTCCCATGTTACATATTATGTTTTTTTCTTGGGCAAATAAATCCAAATGCTCCTACTATTATTCATGTAATTTATATATTAGTAGCATCTATCATAATGAAACGATTTGGGCTAACACTAAAAAGATTTTCAATCATAAGTATCATAATTATTTTATATCAATTTTTAACCTTACAGATAAAAACAGGAGTTATATCATTAACATATTATGAAGCAATTACTATTTATCAACAAATAGTTTTAGCTATAGATTCAACGATAATGAGTTTACTAATATTATTAGTAGGGGGGTATGCGTATTATGATGAGCTGGTTAAGAAAAATGTTCGGCATGGAAAGTTCCGGGGTGCTACCATTTTGTGTTTGGATTTTCCCACGGAAGAACAAAATACTGCCAATAATAGAGCGGATAGCGACGCTTTAAACTCGATTAATAAACTAAGGGGATTTCAACGGTTCAAAGCTATGACTCTTCTCTTAGTTTTTAACTGTTTTCAAAGTGGATTAATATTATTAGCTTGTAAATATGGAAATCTTTTAATTGAATTTTTATCATTATTTGTTCCATATTCGCTTTACGGATTTTTTGTAATTAAAAAGAGATGGCATAGCCATTCTATATTAGCTTGTACTGGATTAGGAATATTGTCATTCTATATTTTAAGTCAGTTTATATCGCCCACAGTAGGATATTCCCAATTTTATCCAGTAATAGTAAGTTTGATATTCGTATTATGTCTATATAAAATAGCGATATACACAGATGAGTACGAAATGATGAAAGAAAAACAGAATATAGAATCAACAATAGATAGTCTTGCTGAATCTATAGCAGAATTAAGTAAATGATATAACCCTGTTTAAATAACGTGGTGGGACAGCGACTGTACATCGTTTCCTATTTGCCGTTTTCAGATAGGATTACCACCATCAATAAAATATTAACCTTAAAACGGAAGGAGTAATAATTAATGAATAATTTTGAAAAATATTTAGAACAATTAAGAGAAATGATAAAGGAGGGGAGTAGAACGAATAATATAACTGTAATTGATGCCATGTGTGGGGCGGGGAAAACTAGTTTTGCCATTCAAGAAATGAAAGAAAATGGAGATAGACCTTATATATACGTAACTCCTTTTCTCGCAGAGATAGATAGAATTAGATATTGTCTTCCACACAGAGAATTTTTGGAGCCCACCCATGAATATGGGCGTAAAATCAATAAATTAAATGATTTACTTTGTGACGGGAAAAATATAGCGGTAACTCATAGTACATTTCTTAATGCAAATGAGGAAACTTTACATCTCATTCAGCAAGGGAATTATGTTCTTATACTTGATGAAGTTCTTGATGTTGTTACTGATTACAATAATGTTGTAACTAAAGAACATCAAATAAGGAATGGAGATGTTAAGTTCTTAGTCAACGAAGAAATAATCAAAGTTGACCAGTATGGGCGCGTATCATGGGCTACTAATACATATAAAAATAGTAGATATGAAGAAATTGAACGTTTGGCACGTAATGGGAGTCTCATTCTTATGAATGAAACATTGTTTTTCTGGGAATTCCCCATAGAAATATTCAAGTCTTTTGAAGATGTTTGGATTTTGACTTATTTATTTGAGGGAAGTATATTAAAATACTTTTTGGATTATCATGGTGTAAAATATAAAAAGTCTAGCATCAAAAAAGAGAATGATAAATATCAACTTGCCGAATATAGTAGTGAAGTTGGTCAAAATGCAATTTATAAAGATTTAATTACTATATTAGATGACAACAAGTTAAATGATTATCCTGCTACTGCGTTTACTAGTACATGGTATAAAAAACATGTCGGCAAGAATAAGGATTCCGATATGCGAAATAAAATAAAAAATGATGTTTATAATTTCTTTAGGCATAAAAGTAATGCTACGGCAAAAGATGTCATGTGGACTTGTTATGAGGATAGCAGGAAAGCTATATCAAATTCAGGGTATACAATTCAAAGAAAACTGGATCTTGAAGAAAAGAAGTTGCCAGAAAGAGAAAGAAATCAACTGGAATCTCAATTATCTTGTTTTGTTTCTTGTAATGCGAGATCTTCAAATGATTATCGTGAGAGAAGTATTTTGGCGTATTTGTGCAATATGTGGCCGAATCCCTATCTTGAAAAGTATTTTGCTCTTAAAAGAATTACAATGGATAGAGAAAAGTTCGCATTATCTTATATGATACAATGGATTTGGCGTTCGCGAATTCGGAATATGGAACCAATTAGTATTTATATTCCTTCTAAAAGGATGAGAAATCTTTTGTTGAATTGGATTAATGATTAAATCTGCCGTGTAGTTCACGGCAAAATCAAAAAAAAAGGTTGATTCCATGCGGTTTTAAGCCCCTCGCCGTTAAGAAGAAATAAGAAAAAATACAATACAAATTATAGGTTTTAAAATAGAAGAAGGTGGTTCAAAATTGTTCTTTTCATACAATGCATTTAACGAATGGGAACGACCAGATGTAATACTATGTGAGATAAGTAAAAAAAGGTTAGGGGTTTTAACTGCTCTTAACCTCACAATGGATATCCGATATACAAATATATCACAAGTTAATTTTACAGTGCCTTCAATTTCAGATGAAGTTGGATATGTGTACGATGAAGTAAGAGAACTCAGGATGGTAGAGATACCCAACTTTGGGTGGTTTCAAATTCGAGAAGTAAACGAAGTCTCTGACGGAATCCGCTTGGTGAAAGAGTGCATAGCGTACTCAGCAGAATGCATACTTCAGAACAAACAGGTTATCAATCTCGAAGGGGATTATAAGCTCTGGGATCCATTACGACCAAACGAAACCCTTTTGGGGATTCTTTTGTTAAAGGTTCCGGGATGGAAGATAGGCAGATTTGATGGGAATTTATTAACGAGATACCGCAGTTTAAATATCAGCAAACAAAATTTATACGCTTTGCTGACAAATGATATATCTAAAGCATATGAGTGCATATTTGTGTTCGACTACCAAAGATATGAGATAAACGTAATTGACATATCTCTGAATCAACCAGAAACGTCAATCTATTTGTCGTATGACAACTTAATAAAGAATTCTACAGTGAAACCCTTGACAGATAATATCATAACAGTATTATCAGTGAAGGGCGGGAACATAGATATAGCTGGAGTTAATCCAAATGGTTCTGACAAACTGTACAATATTGATTATTATAAGGATAGAATGTCGCCTGAGCTAGTTGCCGCATATAATGCGTACACTAATAGATTTAATACGTTACAACCTCAATTCGCTAACTTAATGAGCCAGTATAAATTAAGACAACAAGAGTTAGCTTTGTTACAGGCGACTCCGCCTCAGTATGATGTTAGCTTTACCTCAACTCAAGATGGAACAGCAAGAGTAACACCTTCTATTAGTGCTACTAGCGGATTATTTCAATTAGAAGCATTAGAACGGAATCTTGAAAATATACGTGCTGTTAGAATTGAGAAGGGTAACATACCGTATACTGATGTAAATGCTATAATGACTACTGTCAAAAGTCAGATAACTTCAAAGAAGAGTGCGATAACTGCTAAAGAAGCGCAAATTACAACTTTGAATAATCAATTAGCCGCGATAACTACCCAGTTGAAGATGGAAAATAACTTCACGGAAGCTCAGTGGATTGAACTGAACCAATATTTTTATGAAGATTATTTTGTTGACGATACGTTTATTACAACGGATTTAATGTCGCAGGAAGAAAAGCAGAATATACAACAAGAATTGTATGATTACGGTGTTAGAGCATTGACTAGAAGTGCCGCTCCGAGATTTACATTTGAAATAGATTCTATTAACTTTTTGGCGTTACCTGAGTTTAAGGTGTTTACGGACGAATTTAGATTAGGGTCAACTTTTACCCTTGACTTAGGCAACATGTTGGTCAAACCTTTGTTATTAGAGGTACATATTAACTTTGATGACCCAACAGATTTCAAGTTGACTTATTCTAATAGGACTATGCTTGACGGCGGATTTTTACTTGAGGATTATGAGGGTTCAAATGTTTCATTATCAAACACAATATCATTTGATTTGGTTAAAATTGAGTCATTAGTTCGCCAATCAGATTATGTAACTGAATTGATAAATGGAGTTCTTGATACATCACGTAACGAATTAATATCAAGCCCAGACGAGACAAGAGTTACTATAGACGAGAGCGGTTTAAGAACTTATGGCGTGGACGCAGATACGCATCAAGATACAGGATATGGAATATGGATGACAGGTTCTCAAATAGCAATGTCTGATAATTTTTTTTCTTCAGTAAAATTAGCAGCGGGAAGAATTCGTATTCCTTCTGGGGGTTATGTGTATGGTATAGCAGGCGATTTACTCGCGGGAAGAATTTTGGCAGGAAATAATCTTCACATCACAAATTCGACAAATTCCTTCAAACTTGACGAAACGGGAGCATGGCTTAACAACGCCAATTTCACCATCACAAAAACACAAGGTGGGATAACGAACAAAATAGTTCTTGACCCCTTAGAAGGATTTTCCATATATAAAGGGAACGAACGTCAGGCTTATATTGATGCAAACGGTAATTTAATACTGTTGGGCAATATTCGTGGCGGAAGCATTGATATAAACGGACAATTTTTAGTAGATGAGCAGGGAAATGTGACAATTAAACGTGGCTCTATAGACATAAATAACGGAAATTTTTACGTGGATAGTTCCGGGAATGTTACAATAAAAAGAGGTTCCATAGCAATAGGTGGTTCAGCAGGAAGTCCAAATTTTTCAGTTGATGCTAACGGAAATTTATACGCACGAAATGCCAACATTACGGGTATAATAAATGCTACGGGAGGCAACTTTTCCGGTTCAATAAATGTTGGTAATGGAAACTTCATTGTGGATTCTTTCGGCAACATGACAGCGCGGAATGCCACAATAACGGGCGGTTCTATTACGTTAGGTAATACAACTATAACAGGGTCACAACTAAGAGCAATAGGAGCATATTTAGATGCAACGAGTTTATATCTAGGACCAGTTAGAGGAACGCAGATACCAGCAGGAGATATTACTGCTGGGCACATAGCGGCAAACTCAATTTCTGCTGATAAAATTCAAGCCGGAGCAATTACAGCGGATAAAATTGGAGCAGGACAAATTACTGCCGACAAAATAGCAGCCGGGGCAATTACTGTAGGAATGTTGAATGTTGATAGACTTAGTGCTATATCAGCTAATATGGGAACAATTACGGCAGGTGAAATTAGAGGTGGAAGCATAACCTCCAATAGTGTTATTAATGTTACAACTGATTTAAATGTTGGGGACAATATTTATTTAGGGAACATAGCTAGTCAAAGCAGAAAGTCAATTACCTTTAATCAAGCCTCTGGGATTAGTAGTACTGGACCTGGTATATCTATTTCAGCGAGGGATATTGCTTTTGGTGTTTTAGATGTCTATTTTTCTGGAACGCGGACTATAGATTGTGGCGGAGCAACAATAACGAATGCGAACATACAAGGGATGCAAGCAACTGCAGTCTGGGGTTAAAAAAACAAAGAGGAGTTTATTAAATGAAAAAAGTGTTTAGATTTGTCATTTTTACATTGATATTTGTGCTTATTTTAGGCATGACACAAGCATACGGAGCAACAATAGAAGTAGAAACTGGAACGAGTGTATACATTGAAAACTCATACACAGATGAGATTGATGTGTTCATGCATGAGGGAAAAATGTATGCGCCTATAGAAGATTTGGCTGAATTATGGTATGGGATTTACGAGTATAATCCTGAGTTTAAAGAGATTAATTTGGGCAACAAAAATGATTATCCAATTATTCGGTTCCCTGAATTAAAGAAAGGGAGGGTAATCCCTAAAATGGAATTGGATATTAATACTATTATACCTGGAATTCATGTATTAGAAGATGAATTTTATAGATTAAGCGATATATGTATGTATCTTGAAAAAGAATACACATTAGACAACGGATATAACTATAGAGCATTAATAACATTGACAGATAATTATAATGGGCTTAAATTTTCAAAATTCCTATATCCTAGTTTAGAAATCGAACATGTAAAAACTCTTTATTTTGATGCGAATGAAATGTTGGAAGATTTTGCACAGGGTAAGTATGTGAAATACATTCATAAATCAACAGTTGAAGAATTAATTAAACTATTCAAGGAGGACTAATTATGAAGAAAATTATTATTGCAATTTTGATGGTGGTAGTTCTTGTATTTAGTGTAGCATATGTATATGGTAAGAATATTTTAGTTCCTGATGATGTTGTTGACAATGTAAAGAATGATTACAATGGGCGAAGTTATGCATACTCAGTATATATAGCACAGGCGGTTAAAGAGGGCAAGGTAACTTTCTTAACAGATGTGAATACAGGTGAATATATAATGCTTTATAGAGGAAACACATATGTTGTGCAAGACTGGACTCCATATAATGGATTTGTATATTTAGGCGAACAAGATTATGCAAATATAATTAATATGATTAAGCCTATTGATTAAGGAGAATTAAATGTCAAGGATAAATGCAACGTATAGTAACGGTCAAATAAACTGGATGTTCACACAGTTGCAGAGTCCTTTCACCCAGACATATTATCGTGGAGCGGGAATAACCTTTACATATTTTGAACATGGTGCAAGTTCTGTTGTAAGTATAGATTATATCACCGCTCCTATATCGGGGACTTCGACTGGAGCAACTGACAGTGTGCCTTATTCAACGCCAGGGACATATACATGCTATGGTTATGCGAGAGATGCGTCACAAGGATTGTATTGGCGGTCAGATAATTCAGTACAGATAATAATTCCTAATACTCCTGTTAAACCACGTCCACAAAACTGGGTATGGTGGAATAGTTTTATAACTGGACAACCGTTTAATGTTTGGGCGAATGAATGGAACTCTTTCTGTGATAGAATTAATGCGTTTAGGGATTATAGGGGATTATCTGCGGCGTATATGCCATCTGTATCCACTGGTGGGCATCCATTAGCATCTGATTTCAATTATGCATCAACAGCAATATCACAAATGGGGTCAGCGGCTTCAACAGTATATTCTGGACAAAATATGACACCCAGTCAGTTTAATGGTATAAGGGATGCATTAAATGCTGTAGTGTAGTTAAGGTGGTGATAAATAGTGCAAGTCACTGAAATGACATTTGATTGGGGCAACGAAAGCTCAATAGAATATGATGTATGTATAATGAATTTTGGTACTAGTGGAAGTTGGACTAATGAATCTGCGGGTAGTGAAATATCAATAGTATCAGATATATTACCCAGAAGAGCAGAACAGTATGTTTATGGAATACGACAAGATGTAGTACAGCAGTTTAATATAACAATAGGTTCTAAATGCCCCAAGAGTAGGGCAGAGGTTGATAGGATTCTCGCATGGTTAGTTCGTCCAGAACCGCAATGGTTGGTAGTAGAAGAATGTGCAAGTTGGTTTTATAGATATAAAGGATTTTTTACTAACCCAGAATTAATATCGGTAGGGAATTGGAATTTTGGATATAGTTTTACTTTTATATCAACATCTCCATATGCTTACGCATATCCGCAAAAAAGAAGTTGGGATATAACTAATAATGCGACATTCCAGTTTAATAATACTAGTGGAGATAGAACTTATTTATACCCTACAGTTAAAATAACTCCAAGAGCAAATTCACAGAGTTTTTCAATAACAAATAGGACAGATAGTACACGCAAGCCATTTACTTTTACATTCGCCGCGCCTTTCCCTAATGGTAATGAAACAATAACCATAAATAATAAACTTCAAATTATACAGTCAAGTATAAGCCAAGATTATTCTTATAGGCGATTGGGGCAATTTAATTTAGGCTGGTTAGGATTATTAAGAGGAATAAATGAAATTCAAGTAACTGGTTCTGGCAAGTTAAAATTTGAATATATATTTTCAAAAAGGATAGGTGCATAAAATGAGTAAGAGAGATGAAGCAATACAGTTGGTAACTGCCTTACATAATAATTTAGACTATATTCCTGTGTATAAAGAACAAGAAACATTAGCAAAAACGGGAATGTATCATGGGTTACAAAAACTTTCGGAATTAATTAATGAGATATCAGAAGATAGTGGTGAGGAAGATGCCTGACAATTACGGTACAGGTTGCCATGATAGCATAAGATTTTTTGAAGAGGGTAGAAGGCTTCACATGATTGAAGGAAGTACAGAAGTTATAACTATTGATGTGTTAGACGAAAATGATATGCCAGTAGATTTAAGTGGCGCTATAGCAAAGTTTCATTGTATGGATTTTGCAACAAAAACTCATGTATTAAGTAAAAATTGTGAAATAATTACTATGCCAAATCCTATATATGATAGAAGTATATACTCGTATCCTTATACCGTTAGAGTGTTATTCCACAGCAACGATACAAATGGCATGGTAGGGCATTATATTGGGCAATTAGAATTAATAGATTTTCAAGGAGAACCTAATTTCTGTTTTCAAGTAGAAATAATTATCTCCAAGAATGCGTATGACTTAGTATAAGAAGGGGAATGATTAAATGACTACAAATTACGAAATAAATCGCATAGCAAATCACTTGTTTGGGAATATTGGTACGCCTCCAAGTACATATTATATCGGACTATTATTGGCGACACCAAATCTTGATGGCAGTAATGTCGTAGAAGTTGCAAGTACAGGGAATGGATATGCTAGATTAGCACTTGCGAATAATAAGACAGCATTAACACAGGCTAATAACGGACAAGTAATGAATACAGCATCGTTGACATTTGCACCTGTTGCTACAGGAGCAAGTTGGGGGAATATCTCAACTGTAGGAATATTTGATTCATTAGCTGGTGGAAATTTGTTATACTGGTCAACACAGACGGTAACAAAATCATATGATGATGGAGATATTGCGTTTTTCGACATTGGAGATATTGTCTGGACGGTTCAGAACGTAATATAATATAAGGATGAGGTGATAATATGCCGCCTTATCGTTGGAAGGCTCTTTGGAGAAAAGGATATAGATTTGCAACGAAAATATCCTCATTAACATGGAAAACAGTTTCAGGGTTCTTTTTCAGGACAGCAATAGCAGTTACATTTATGGCACATTTAACTTCTCGTATATTTGTAAGCTTTAAATCTGCTATTGCCGTTGGGAATGAATCTAAACTATCTCGTCGAATTAGGCTATATAAAAAAGATAGGATTGGCATAAAATTTAAATCACTTTTGAAAGCTATATTCAAACATAGATTCAGAAGTAGGATATCTATTTCATTCTTAGGTGAAATTCATAAACTAGAATTTATGACATTTACTAGTAGGTTTGCGGTTGCGTTCAAAGCTAAAATGACGCGATTAGTAAAAGGATTTATAAAACCTAAAATTGCTGTAGGATGGAAAGCAAAACATCATAAAAAAGGTAGATTATATTTTAATTATATTAGTCTAATACGTTCAACTATCGGGATATTAAAACCGATTACTATAGGCGAAATGAAGACTCAAACTTTAGGCGAGTTAAAAGCTAAAATAAGAACATTGCCACAATTTCAGGTAAACTTTCAAGCTACGCTAAAGAATGAGGGTAGCGAAACAATCGGGACAATAAGAACTAGAAACGTTACTATCGGCGATATAAGAACAGGCACACAGACCATAAAGGATATAAAGAAATAATAGGAATCAGGTGATAAAAATATGGCGAATGACTGGAGGGGTACGACTCCTAACAAAGGCTATAGAGTTTTTGATTTTAGGGGAAGCACCTCGGATGATATAACACGCGCAGAGGTATTCGTTTCATTAATGGACGCAGTTGATTCAAACACCACTATGCTAGATGAACAAATGGGCATAATAGATGGTTCAACTACAGCGAATACAGATGCAATAGCAACAAATACTAGTGCAATAAATGGATTGACAGGAAGAGTAGGAGCAAATGAAAGCAATATTTCATCGCTTACAGACAGGGCTGATACTATTGCGGCAAGTGTGGCTACTGAAACTACAAATAGAACAAATGCAGATACTACACTTCAAACTAATATAGATAAAAAGGCAAACAAAGCAACAGTTACTGCAGTAGGAGATATTGCTACAATCGCAACTGATGGACACTTTGCAGATAGTGGCAAAACGTTTGGCGGTTCGATTGGTAACACATCAACCAACACTGAAATATCTAATAACCACGATGTATATAACTTTGTAACCCAACAACTATTAACAAAAGTGGATTATCAAGGATTATTTGATTATTTTGGAAGTCAAACACAAGTTCAGGCACAAACTGCAACTAATGGTCAAACTGCTATTATTTACCTTGGTAGTTTATCAACAGGAGTTACAGGTGTACAGCGCGGTAATTATGATGGTAGTGCATGGACATTTATAAACGCAGTTCCGGCACCAGCAAATGGAATGTGGATATATGCCAAAAAATTATTAAATGAAACTGGAACTCCTTTCGGTATGGCAATGTATAAAAGTGACGGAAATAATCCTGTGACGTTCAATACGGCATCATTCCCTATGTTTACTCCTGATGAAGTAGATATAACGTTTAGTAATAGTGGAGCATTAACTTTACTGAAGAAAAATATAACCACTTCTGCGGGAACAACAAGTGTTTTAAATAGTGTTACTGGCGGAAACATTGCTTATAACAACACTACTACTATAAATCAAAAGATTGATGCTTCATACAGTTTATCTAATCCCCCGCCTTCACCAAGATTTTATTCTACTGCGACATTACTTGCAACAGGATGGGCAGGGGATGTTGCTCCATATACTCAAGTAGTGAATGTTACTGGTATGACAGACGCAATGACTCCTACAGTGGATATTGTATTAAATGATGATATGGATGCTTCAATAGCTCTATTAGAAGGTTGGGGGATAATAAGCAGAATAAAAACAGGAACAGATAATATTACAGCATATTGTTATAATGCAGTTCCTACTGTTGACTTACCATTTCAAATTAAAGACACAAAATAAATTAGGAGGTTGGGACATGGCTAATACTTGGAAAGATGTTACTCCTAATTACGGATTAGATGTATATGATATAAATACTCCATTATCCGATGATGTAACTGGAGAACAATTTTTCGCTTCTCTTGCTAATATGACTAATTCAAATACAACTAAAATAGATACAGCATTAGGAAACGCATCGCTAAAACCAGATGTTGCAACTATTGGTAATATTGGTACATTTGATGCCAATAGAAATTTAGTTGATAGCGGCAGAGTAATTTCGAATGTGTTAGGAACTACAAATAATGAAGTCCCTACTAGCAAAGCGGTTCGGGATTCTCTTGGTGAAACAGATGCTAAGATAATAACAGAAAGAGATAGAGCTATTACTGAAGAAAATGCATTAGCAACTAATTTACAATCAGAAATAACAAGAGCTAAAGATGCTGAAGCCACTAAAATTGGGCGAGATGAGTTTACTGCAAACAATTATAATAGAATAGTAACTGCCGTAAACGTAGGAGCAAATACAACTGATAGAACATTACAAGTTAATACTTATAATCCGAATACAAAAACTACTAATACAGTAACGAACGCAATTCCTAGAGTGAATACTACTATAGCGGGAACAATGGCTCCTGAGACATTAGTGGAACATAATAATATTAAATCATATATTCCAACACAAGCATCTGCAACAAATCAACTTGCGGATAAAGCATTTGTTAATTCAACAATACAAAATATGGTAGCAAATCATGTTACAGCAACAGCAGCGGGAGAACCATTCGCAACTAGAGCGGCATTACTTGCGGCAACAACATTTTATTATAGAGGCATAGTATATACTCCAAGCAATCATGACTACACTGTTATTACCGCAGATGAAGGCGCTCCTTCCCCTTTTACTAATGGGCAAACAAGATGGGAATATGATGGTACAAAATGGGTATATCTTTACGGAGTAAACGAACGCCCATTTACGGCAGCACAAACTGCTGCGCTCGATTCAGGAATTACTTCTGCCCTTGTAACAAAAATAAATGATATTGATAATAAGCTCGATAAAACAGGCAAAGCCGCCGATAGTTCTTTACTTAATGGGAAAGCCGATACATCTTTTGCTACAGCAGAACAAGGTGCTAAAGCAGATGCCGCATATAGCCCAAGCAATCCTCCTCCAGCTTCTGGTGGAGCAAATATACCTTACATTAGTTCTACTACAGGCACAAATGATTATATTGCTACATTGTCTAATTATACCTCACATACAGCAGGTCAAATAATAGTAGTTAAATTTTCTACTACTAATACTGGTGCAAGTACAATTAATATTAATTCATTAGGCGCAGTAACAATTGTTAGAGGCGCTAGTACAGCACTAATTGCTGGAGAAATAGAAGCCAATGCAGAGCACGAATTAATATATGGTGGTACTAACTTCCATTTAATTTCTGTGGCAGGAATAGTTTCTAAAGCTAATTCCGCTAATACAGCAACATCTGCAAATACTGCTTTATCTGCAACTACAGCTACTAATGCTGGATATGCTACAAGTGCTGGGACAGCGGGTTCAGCAGGATATTGGACTACAGCAAGGTCACTAACTCTTTCAGGTGCAGTCTATGGTACTGCTACCATACAAGGGAATGCAAATGTATCTCTATCCACATCATTTACAGGCGCTCTCGCAGGAACAATGAAAACAATACATGTTATAAATAGAAGTGTTACAGCTTCTGAATTCAGTGGAGGAAGTATAAATATAGCATTAAGTGTATCAGTTCCTTCAAAATGTGTTCCAGTATTATACTGTTCCTCACAGTATGGAGTTGCAGGAGGTTCACCATCTAATCTTAGTATTTTGGGTACAACAGTATATAATTCATATGTTAACGTTAATACATTCCCTGCAGGCGCAGGTATTTATTCTTATAATTCAGGGATGATAAGGGGATATGTAATTGAATTTAATTAAAAAAATGGGGCTATTAATAATATAGCCCCTTAACAATCTAATTATGTTTATATTATGTCTCCCAAATACAATCCCATAGCTCCTGCTTGCGATAAGCTTCGCGTTACACCAGAGCCATCTCCAATACAATAAATATCTTCTAATACTTCAAATTTATCATTTATAAATTCTGGGTGTAATGAATAATATTTCGCTTCTAAACCATAAAGCAAAGTATCGCTATGTGCGGTTCCAGGGACTGCAACATCTAGAGCGTAAATCATTTCAATAATATTATCTAATTGACGTTTAGGAATACATAATGATAAATCTCCAGGAGTAGCATTAAGTGTTGGACGAACAGAGTTATTTTTTATTTTTTCTTTTGTGCTTCTTTTGCCATTGATTAAATCCCCGAATCTTTGTACTATTACATTTTCTCCACCGACCTTATTTGTCAAAGTAGCTAAACTTTTAGCGTATTCTATGGGGTCATCAAAAGGTTCGGTAAATATGATAGAGTTTAATATTGCAAAATTAGAATTATCTGTTTTTAGTTCTTCGTTAGAATTTGCATGACCATTAACAGTTTTTATACCATCTAAATTTTCAAATACAACTTCTCCTCCAGAATTAAAACAAAAAACTCTACATTTATCATGGTATTTCCTTGTTGTATATATTAATTTAGGCTCATATATTTCTTGTGAAATATCTTCCCATACACACCTTGCCAATTCAACTCTAACGCCAATATCAACACAGTTATTATAAGTTTTTATACCATGTATTTTCCATAAATCATATAAATTTTCTGACCCGCTTCGTCCTACACAATAGATTAATTTACCAAACTTGACAACTTTATTCTCCCCTTTGATTTGGCAATGTAATTCATTATTGTATAATTCTCTTGCGGTTGACATTTCTGAAATAATTACATTATTTTCTGTAAGCCATTCCACTAAATTATTCATTACAATTAGATTTCCATCTGTTCCTAAATGTTTTACTTTAGATTTAAGAAGAGTTATCCCATTATCTTCAAAATAATCATGAAGTACAGCAGACGATTCATATGATTTACAAGTTGCTCCAAAAGAAATTAAAATATTATCTAATTCATCTATATATTGACTTGCTAAATTTTCTCCAATATATTTTTGTAAATCTCCGCCATATTCTATTGTATTATTAAATTTACCATCACTATATGCCCCAGCCCCACCAACTCCATGCATTATTGAACATACATTACAATTCGAACATTCTTTATCTTTATTATTGATTTTTATGCAAGTTCTAGAACTCAAACTAGCACCTTTATCAAATACTACTATAGAAGCATTGGGGTGATTTATGCGTAGCTTGTAAGCGCAACATAAACCACCGATACCAGCTCCTATAATGACATAATCATATTTAGTTGTCATTATATGTCCCTTCTTATATATTATATCCCACTTAATTCACCACATTCTTGGCAAAGTAATTCTCCACTGTAATTACTTATAGCTTCTCCACACATTTCACAAAGCATTACATCATGATAAGATGATTCACAGCAAGGACTCCCTTTCCATTTTTCTCTTGTTGGTGCTCCACGACAATCTAATAAATCCCCATAACATTTTATCGGATGTTCAAAAACTCTTCCACACTCATCACACTCATACATTGTCATTACCTCTTTCAAAAAATAATACTTCTAGCTCATGGTTTTTGCTATTTTTGATAGTATAGACATCAGAACATTTAATATCATATTTCTCTAACAAAGATTGTATTTCTTTAGTTGGATACTGAGTTTCCATAGAAGTATCTAAACCTTTTTCTTGTATGAAATTTAACGCCTCTTGGATTTCATCATCGTCCATTTCATCAGGTATAGTTGCATCAAAGTTATATATTACAGGAGTATAACAAGACATTTCTAAATTAATTTTCGCCATTTCGAATCTCCTTTTTATTTTAATTTACTTCCCAGAACTTCCCAACATTCCTGTACCTCGCTCAGTTGTCTGAGACATAATATATTCATAGGATGTTTCTTGAATTTGAACTTTTGGAACTTCTTCAATAGCAAATTGTGCAATAGCTTTTGATATTGGTACATATTTTATTTCATTATCAATGAATACTGTTCCTCGTTTATCCTCTGGTACTTGAGCATCCTTATATAAAATAACTGTTTCATTATTAATATTATGCAAAGCCACAAAGTAGACGCCTCTAAACGATGCGTCGATTTTTCCTGCCATTACGTGTAATCCAGACTTTGTGTTACTTCCACGCTCACCTATTGATATTCGATATTTATTATCAAAACAAGAGACTATTCCAGTCGGAATTAATTTAACTTCATTTGGTTGTATTGCCATCCTATCTTCATCAAAACAAGCGTAGATATCATACCAACCATCACCTTCTCTCTTTGTTGGAATTATTGCGTTAGGATTCTTTTTTGCGAACATAATAACATCACTCATAAATTTTCTCCTTTTACTGACACTTTGACCAACCACATTCTTTACAAGTTATGCAACCACCTTCATATATCAAGTTCGCTCCACAATCAGGGCATGAATTAAAATTTTGAACTTCAATACTGCATTCTTCAATACAACTCGCATGAGGATTTTTAATAACTATCTCTTCGCGATTATATTCTTTGAGTAAAAATCTTGCTATAACATCGGGACAACTTAATCCAGAAAGTTTATCTCCTTTACTTGATGATTTTGTACATGCTGGACAAATAATGCTTTTGAGTTGGTCAACAATTTCATTAACTTTAACACCACTTCTAAGTGACATTGAAATTAATCTACTAATTGCATTTATATTGCTTTGACATATTCCTCCCTTCCCAGTATTGACAAACATTTCAACCAAATTTCCATCTTTATCTCGACATACATTGAGATATAAGTTCCCACATGCAACCTTGCGCTTAACATTTACTCCATATGTTTCTCCTAGTTCGTCTTTATTTATTGGCGAAATACTATCAAAGGTTTGATGCTCTGAGCTTTGCTTATCAAAAGTCAATATACCTTCTCTTTTACATCCTGTTCTATATATAGTAATACCTTTTAGCTTCTTTTCCCATGCATATAAATATAAATCTATTACATCATCTAATGATGCCGAATTAGGCAAGTTTACAGTAGATGATATTGAATTGTCTATATTTTTCTGCCAAATAGATTGCATATCAATGCGTTCTCTATATGGTATTTCTTGGCTTGTTATAAAATAATCGGGTAAATCAGAATCATTAATAATATTATTTTCGTCCATATATTCTTTAACTATTGGAGTATAAACTTTATATTCTACATCTTTACCATGTAACGATTGTGTTCTACGCATATAATAATTGGCAAATATTGGTTCAAGAGATCCACTAATCCCTAACATTGTTGATATACTACCAGTAGGCGCACAAGCTAATAATTGGGAGTTTCGAATCCCATAGATTTTCATTAATTCTTTAATATTGTCATTCACATTTTCAACAAAAAATTTAGAATTTATCATCGCTTCTAAGTTAATTAGTGGAAACGCTCCTTTGTGCTTTGCCTCATAAACAGAGCATTCGATAGCACTATTTAGCATTGTTGCCGATAAATCATTACAAAAATTAATAGCTGATTGTGAACCATATTTTAAACCTAATTTTATTAGACAATCAGCTAAGCCCATTATACCTAAACCTATAGGCCGCCATTGACGTGCATTTTCTCTTTGAATGTCTAGTGGGTTTAAATCTATGGCCTCATCAAGAACGTCATTCAATGCTATTGTTGTTGTAAAAACAGCGTTTTTAAATTGTTCATAATCAAATTTTCTATTTACTACAAATGAAGATAAATTAATACTTCCCAATAAACAAGCTCCACCTCCCATAAGTGGTAATTCACCACAATTATGAGCACACACACCTTCAACAATACCCCAGTGAGTAATAGGTTCAGAGAAGTCATATACTTTTTCAATTCCATTTGGACGGACAGATGTTACTTTTGGGGATCTAAGTTTTAGTAAATTTATAAGATGCTCTTTTTTGTACTCCTGATAAAAGCCTATTCTAAAATAAAACTCTTGAATGTCATTATATTTTCCTATGTTAATATCGTAACTTTCTTTACAAATATATTCGCCATTAGAAAATTTCACGGAATGAGATTTATTTGTTGTAATATAACTTTCTATTCCAAAATCTTCCCTTAATGTTTGTGATAATTGTTTCGCAAATTTTTGCGATGTTGTTTTATAAGCAACTCTGCTAGTCTTAATTACTGACCCATTAGCTGAATAACACCCCTGTAAAAAACTTGCCTTTTCAATAATATTCCATTTATCATATGTTGTTGGAAATGTTCTGTTAGGTAATGGTTCGCTTGAAAATTGCAAATTCGTTAAAATATCTTTATAGTTTTGCAAATATATTGTTTTATCAGATGGTATTGTAAATTTTTCATCTGCAAACAATTTACGTATATCACAATCTTTTTCCCCTAAATTAACTTCAACCCCTTTATGTTCATTTGATTTTAATCTTGTTAAGTTACCATCTCCTTGTATAAATCCTAATTTTATATAATTAGTATTCAAATTAAGATTATTATTAGTGAATGGCATTAATTTGGATTTGCTTAAATCCCTCGCTTCTCGTATATCCCCATTGATAGTCATAAATTTATGATTGGGAGTACAAGTTATGGTTCGTTTATCTGCTAATGTTATTTTAACTGTTTCCTTTTCTCCTGAACACCATATTTTACCTACACTTATATTACCATAAATATTAATCAAATTTACAGAAGTATCAACAATGCTTGAAAAGTTTTTATATCCTTCATCTGTCAATATTCTCATATCACCAGTAAAACAAGGATTTGTACTTACATAATTGAAATTTTCGTCATCGCTCATTAAATTCCAATTATTGATTCTATCCCAAAATAAAACTCCTGGCTCCGCATAATCCCAGTTCATTTGTGCTATTTTCTTAAATAATTCTTTTGCATTAACTGTTTTTTCTATTGCCTCTCCAGTTTCAGAACGAGTGAAAGATAATTTATATTCTTCATTATTTGTAACTGCTCTCATAAAATCATCGGTAATTTTTATGGAAATATTTGCGCTTGTAATTTTATTTAAATCCGACTTTACATCTATAAATTCTTCTATATCTGGATGGTTGCAATTTATAGATAACATCAATGCACCCCGGCGTCCTGCTTGCCCAATTAGGGATGTTGTTAAACTATATAAATCCATAAAAGATACAGCGCCCGTTGTTTCTTTCGCCGCATTATTTATTCTACTTCCTCTAGGTGCTAGTTTACTTATGTCAACGCCAACGCCGCCGCCGTAACTAAATGTTTTAGCGGCATCTCTTGCAGTATTGAAAATACTTTCAATATTATCTTCTGGAGATGGTAACACATAACAATTATTAAGTGTTATTTTTTTACCTTTTTTATCCAACCCTCTATATGCTAATATTCTGCCACCGAAAAGAAATTTTTTTTCTAATATTAATTGACGCAACGCATTATCTCCATTGCTTATTCTATCAAGCCATTCATCAAAATTTTCATTATTATATCTATATTTTTTCTCCCATATATCTACCCCTATCTGATTATCTTCTCCAAGCCATTCTTTCACAGTCATATTAACATCTCCTTAATCCCATCTTCAATAGTATACACAACTCTTTTAATTCCACAATCTTTTATCATCTTACTACAAGCCTCGCAAGGTTGAGCAAGACGTATTTTATTATCCATCACTCGCCTAAACACATATAAAATAGCTCCGCGAGTATCTTCTTTACAATGAATCAAAGCATCCATCTCAGCATGAAGCCCATGATTAGGCAAATCATATGGTCTAAATTTATTATAAAAATGCTGTACGGGATGCGATTTAATTTTATTGCACCCCGTACTTATAACACGATTCTTCCTACTTACTAAACATGCCCCAATCCTCACTTTTGGGTAAATACTAAGTTCGGACATAGCTTCGGCAATTTTAAGATATTTCAAATCTTTTTCGGTTATCAATTTGAATAAATTCTACCTTTATCAGTTATAACTTTATATTCTCCTGCAACATCTTTTAGCGCATCATGGGATTGTTTCTGTTGCTCTTGTGTTAACAAGGACATCGTATCATCCCACCTAGGTATTTTATTGTATATAATCTTATTCTCATGGTCGATTTCAACTTCTGATACCCCAGAAACGACCTCAAATGTTTCTCCAATAGCTTCTACAATTGCCTTATGAACTTTCTGCCACTGCTCTTTAGTTAAAACGCTTTTGCCATTTTTCTCCACGAAAAACTTATTATAATAAATTGGTTTAGTCATAATTGATATCCTTTCTTGATTAAATTATCTTTTCATTATATTTTACAATTTTATTTTGCAATATTAGTATAATCTCTTCTTTGCAATTTTTGATATCTAATTCCTTTATCTTTTAATTCGTCTGCTATAGCAGAGCCTACTCCATTAGTATCTATAAATATTGTCCCAATTAATTCTGCATCATACTTAGACTTAATATATAAGCACAAAACATTCACATCAATAAAATAAAGCATTTCGTCTTGCCAATACACAATCACATTCATTTTACTATTGTGTGAATATCCTGCATCAATATACATATTTTGCTTCATTTAATTTTCCTCCTTATAATTAAAGTAAAATTTCATCATAGTTTCCGTACTAAATATAGTACATATTCACCTCATCTGTACTATATTTAGTATCAAAACGTGTATATATAAGAGTGATTAGATTTGGACGGTTTGCATACTGCTCATTATAATACGTTGAATGCGCTCAATTTGCATAAGGATAACTTGACCTTCATTATAATCTCCATTTTCTAATACTATTTTTTTGTAACGTGTCTTAAGTTCATCAAGAATGTTTTCCCAATCAATAATTTTATTCATATCTTTTCTCCTTTTTTATTGTTTCCTTGCACTTTTTTATCTTGAGATTTTCCTAATCTTTTTATCATGCGTTTAAATTCCCCACGTGAACCATAAATTTTACGTATAAATGCCATTGCAACACCAAATTCTTTACTAAATTCATCATTCTCACATTTCACAATAGTTTTACTACCATCATTCCACTTTATAATGGTTGTAGGATTATTAAAAATGATTTTTTCTGGTTTTGAAACCATAAATGGAAAATTATTTATAACATCTGCCCAATGTTTTAAATCTTCTTCGATTATTTTGTTAAACTCTTTAAACATAATTTTCTCCTTTTTATTATTGATTTTCCCAACATTGAATCTCTGGTATAGCAAAATGTAAAGATTTTATTCGTTTACAATTTTTAACTTTTGACTCGTCAAAATCTCGATTAAATGGCATATCAATCAATAACTTTTTATAACATCCTTTCCTCATATGTTTTGGAGCATCATCAATTAAAATGTCTCCGGTAATATAACTTTTATCCATTGTTATAATTATATCATCTTGAGTAACTATCCCTTTTGTTTGGTTGAGAAAATGTTTGATTTTACTCGAAACACTCTCAAAAAATGAAGCAGTTACTATTTTGAACTGATATTCATGAGTTTTCAGCCAATCTAAAAACGAATATCCTTCATTTGATACATTTACATTTGACCAAAACTCATTATTTTTTAATGGAAATAAAATTTGTTCATTAGTTAATTCTACAAATAATTTCGACATAGCCCATCCGGTGCTACTCATTTCTTGCATATTATGGTTTAATGAATACATATTATTTAGTGTTTCTATCCATATAGGACAAAGCGGATGTAGAACATCATCAAGGTCGCATAATATAATGGGCTTCCTTTTTATGATAACCACCCCAATCCTTTATTTACTTCATTTTTTAACGCATTTAAATCTTTGGAATTTGTTATAAGACAATCAAAATCATAGTTATCAAGAGAAGTTTCACTCTCATCTTCTGATTGTTTTTTTGTTAATTCATTATCAAAGTTAGGACGATTAACTCTAACAGTTAAAACATTATAACCAGCATTTTCCCATGCTATAATTTCATTTTCATATCTACAATCTGTTGACAATACATAATCATAATTTTCGCCTATAATATCTACAATTTCAATTGCTCTATTGCACCAAAAGTTAGGGTTCTTCTTTCTTATGGAATTTCCTAAATCTATCCATTTATCTCTTGATTGTTTATTTTTCTTAAACATGTTATCTGCCAAACTTTCACGACTAACATTAAACGGTTGTTCAATATATAATGCTGCCACGAATTTTACATCATCCCCATATCCAAGACGTAAAACTCGCTTTCCTTTATTGTGTAATATTTCAGCTAAAAAATTTGCAGAAGAATCCTTCCCAGCTAATGCCTTGCCCGAAAAAGCTACAATAATTGGTTTAGTCTTTTTCATTATATACCCCATTTCCAGTGATTATTATCTTTAATCCATTTTACTATCAATACTAATAATATTATCGCTAATATTAGTCGAATCATTTTTCAAACCATCTTCTTCCATTTCCGACTTCTTAATATTTACTTTGTTGTATTGTTTTATAAAATTATTAATCTGTTCTTTAGTGCCTCTTATCTTTGTTTTGCGTTCAAATGCACGTTTTTCTTTTCTGTTATAGATTGGCGTGAGTATTTTAATCTTCCTTTCTATGAGGGACATAATATTTTAAATAATTAATAAATTCCAATTTATCTTTATCTTTAACGAATACAATTATAATTTTATCTTTACATAGAGATAAATAAACGTTTTCATTATATTTTTTAAGTTGCTCAGAAAAATCATATTCGTAATCAGAATTATATTCTACAACCACTATATCTTCAATACTGTCCTTATAATATATCCAATTTATTAATCCAACAATATTCCAATATGCCATATCACCAGATAACTTTAATGAATATTCCCATTCTTTAATTATCTTTAATGGCTCTGTGTAGTAATTAGGACGAAACAGATAGCCCAACTCCTTTTTGATTTAGATACACTTCTAATTCTTCATAAAAATCATCTGTTAAATTATATCGGCAAGTATTTTTACCCTCTGGGCAAATACCTCCTCTATACACACAGTTTGGTACGCAATTATCATATAATGGTCTGTCGATTTTTTTTAGTTCTGACAACACTGCTTGCCACGCATCCCTAGTTTCTTCATGAGATTGTTCACACAAGCGTTTTCTACTAACATTTATAAAACTTTGTGCATTTAATGTTATTTCCATATCGACCAAAGAACCTTGTGGTAACTCATCTCTTGGAATATCTGACTTATGCCTATCTTCTCGTTGAGTAGAAATATATGGCGTAAATCCTATATTATGTCTACTCAAATGAGTGGCAATCCAACTTTTTATCCCTTCTAGTCTTATGGAAAACCATTTATCTCTTATTGGTGAATGCTCTGAAAAATATAATTGTCGCATAAATTCTTCAGAAGGTTCTTTATCCAATTCATGTTTCCAAACAGTAGTTCTACAACGATTCATAACTTCTTTATTCCCTGTTAATGCACGTACAGTTACTTGCATGTTAACCCCCTAATATCCTTTATTCACTTTTTAATTATTTCTTTATATTCATCTCTAAACTTTTTATATTCTGATATCATTCCACTATTCTCATGCTCTATCCCCTTTTCCAAAGATTCTTTTTGAAATTCGTATTTTTCAATTAATAATTTCATATCATCAATCATATCACATAATGTATGATATGCCACATCCAAATTAGATATCAAATTAATCCTCCTCAATTATTACATGTAGCCGACCAAATTCATCAATTTCTGTTTCTTGTAAAATATTATCAGCCCCCAAATGATCTTCTTCATTGGTTTTATAGTTTGTATGAAAAATTTGATTTTGTTTATCAGAATAGTATTCTAATTCTATAGATGTTATATCGTTGAAATCCATTATCCTATTAAAAATATATCTGTCACCTAATAAAGATTTTTCAAAAATATTTGCATCAGGATTTATTATAATTTCTATTCCTTTAGATTCAAGCATATCAAATCCTGCATTTATTGAATAATAAATGTTACGATTTATATCTGATATTCTCAAGTATTCTATATGTTCTCCAGATATTCTTATTGTGTCACAATTTTCAAATATAATACTTATCTGTTTTATATTGTCCATATTATCTCCTATTCTAATGAAATCGAAGTTTTATCTCCTCAACTGAAAAATCCACCCCAAAAAAGCAATCCTAACTCAATAGCAACAGCAATCAAATTAGACCAGAATTTGTTTTTGCCACCTTCTTTATTATAATGAGTGGCGTTAATCAAAAGGCTAACAAAATATAATATTAGTAATATTATTTGCGGCACTCCTATAGTATATTCTCCTTTAAATTATATTTAGTATAAAACTAACCTTTTATTCTATTCTTGGACACTTCATATTGTTGTGAGCTAAACATAAACTGCAACCATAACCCACACACTCAACAGCGTTGATTGCTATGCTAAGAACTTCTATATATTCCTTATTAGTTCCAAGCTTTTCGTGTTGTTCTAGTAAATTATTCAAGACTCTAATGGTAGCATCCTTATCATATTTGACCATCATTATCCTCCCTTCAAATTAAACATGGTATGATATTTAGTTATACTTAATCTTCTTTTACTCCGAATATATTATAGTTAAATAACCAACCACTGTTTCGTTATCAAAAGAATATTGTGGCATCACTGATATCAACATTATGCTTTTACTTAATGAGTTTAGCACATCTTCAAATTCTCCATTAATAAAATCAATTGATTTTCTTTTATCATCACCAAAATTCGCTCTGCGCTTAAATGTATTTACCTTTATCATTTTTGCATTCCTCCTAATGAAAGCTCTAGTTAATGTTTTTTTACACCTATATTATACCGCTTTTTTAACAAAATATACTCTATTTAAGAAAAATATTTTTTAATCACCTTCAATCTTATTCCATGACTCAATCCATTTGTCTTTATTCCAATATTCTATTTCAAATTGCCACGAATAGAAATTCCATTTTTAAATTGAATATATTTTTAATCAGTATTTAATTACGCTGACTATAAGGCCTTTCGATTTTGCTGTATCAATCATATGTTTAGTTCCTTTACTCTTGCCATCCCAGAACGCCAATAAAGCATCGGCATAATTCGCCATTTCTATATTGCGTTTATATCTCGCAGACTTACCATGTTCATCCCATCTTGCTGGAAATTTTGTACAAGGAAGATTAAATTCTGTTGCTAATTTCTCGCCTATAGCATCTGCACCTTTTGCTCCCCCAGATACAATTTCAAAAACCTGCATGTTACAACCATTATGGTCAACTCCAAATTTCAAGAAC